>Ga0209500_10001336_pt1 | contig 18602 bp, 29 predicted proteins | sample S_140212_EF_Meta_FD_187323 | JGI IMG/M metagenome (GOLD analysis project Ga0209500, IMG submission 187323) | Freshwater microbial communities from Lake Simoncouche, Canada to study carbon cycling - S_140212_EF_MetaG (SPAdes) (version 2) | ecosystem: Environmental > Aquatic > Freshwater > Lake ... | reverse complement strand
ATTGATTGTAAGTCACAAAGTGGCCATTTGTAATGAATGTGTAGATCTATGTAGTGGATTATTAAAAGATGGTAAAACAATTAATCAGGCAACACCTAATCCAATTACAATTCCAGATCCTAAGGCCATAACAGAATATTTGGATCAATATGTAGTCGGGCAACCCGAGGCCAAGATTGTACTGGCCGTGGCCATTGCCAATCACTACAAACGTATTAGTAGTACGAGTAGAGAACTACAAAAAGCCAACATACTAATGATAGGGCCAACTGGCACTGGTAAGACCTTGCTAGCCCGCACTGTGGCAAAATATTTAGATGTGCCGTTTGTGATTGCAGATGCCACTTGTCTAACTGAAGCCGGATATGTAGGCGACGATGTGGAAAGCATGATTACCAGACTACTCACCGCCGCCGACGGCAATGTAGAGCGGTGCCAACGTGGTATTGTGTTCTTGGACGAAATTGATAAAATTGCCCGCAGAAGTGAAAGTTCAACAGTTAGTAGAGATGTGTCGGGCGAGGGAGTACAACAGGCTCTGCTTAAATTGATTGAAGGAACCAAATGTCGAGTTCCAGCCCACGGAATTAAAAAAACTAACAACACAGAAACTGTGGAAATTGATACCACAAATATTTTGTTTATTGCTGGTGGTGCGTTTGTGGGATTGGAAAACATTGTACAAAAAAGAACACAAGGAACAGCCATGGGATTTGGTGCAAATCTTGGCAACAAACTAGAATTAGATTCAAAACCAGCTACACCGGATGATTTGGTCAAGTATGGTATGATTCCTGAATTTGTAGGTCGCTTTAGCAGTTATGTAAATTTGCACAATTTAAGTAAAGAACAACTGATTAGCATATTGACCGAGGTAAAGGGCAATTTTGTAGGGCAATATCAATGGTTGTTTGATCAAGACAGCGTGGATTTGACCTTTGATGATGAAAGTTTAGACTTAATAGCAGAGCGCACACTAAAAACACTTACCGGAGCACGTGGCCTACACAGTGAACTTGAACGGGTATTACTGCCTCATATGTTTGATTTGCCTAGGTACAATAAACAAAACATTTTAGAAGTTACAATCAATAAAACCCAGGTAAATACTCCAATGACGTTGCTACAGGAAAATTTGTGAGAGAATATAAAAAATCAGTCGTTGTTCACGACGGCAACGTAGAAAAAGCTCTTCGTAAATTTAAGAAAAAAATACAAGAATCCGGTCTGCTCGAAGAACTTCGCGCCCGTGAAACCTATGAAAAACCCACCACCGAACGCAAACGGAAGAAGGGTGCGGCTCAAGCTCGTTGGCGTAAAAAACTACGCGATCAACAACTTCCCAAAAAACTTTACTAATGTGTTTATAGAATTTGCATTACGACAAACCCACAACTATCACTATGATTTAAATCTCATTAAACTTGATATTGCAGAATGGGCAAATCGTTACGGGATTTCTTACACACAAAAAACAATAAAATATACGCATAGATTGGCCTTTGACGAAGACCGTTTCTATACTGTATTTGCCACCACTTGGAATAGTGAGTTTGAGTATCAAATTATTGACAGACGGTGGTAAATGTGTTATAAATATATTATGTAGATGCCGATGGTCGGGTCTACATTTTATGTCACTTGCTTAACAAAGGAGAAAACAATGACAAGACTCACAACTCTGGACCTCAGTCCATTCTATCGCAATTCAATTGGTATCGACAAATTATTTGATCGTATGATACATCAAATTGATACTGCGGCTGCTTCAACAACAAACTATCCACCTTACAACATTGTAAAAACTGGCGACAACACCTACGAAATTCAAGTGGCTGTAGCTGGCTTTACACAAGGTGAAGTTACTGTTAATGTCAACGAAGGACAATTGATCATTACCGGTGAAAAGGAATCAACTGATTTACCTGAAGGACATGTGTATGAATATCAAGGCATCAGTGCCCGTAGATTCATTCGCACATTTACCTTGGCTGATTATGTTGAAGTAACTGATGCTGCCAGTCGAGACGGTATTCTTACTGTTAGCCTAGAGCGTCAGATTCCTGAAGCAATGAAGCCTAAAACTATTGCTATTACCTACAAAAAGTAATATAATATAGTAAATACAGTGGGGAGCACAGTGTTCCCCACTACAATAAAAGGATCTGAGATGTCACAAGCCGGAACAGTAACAAAAACTCAAACAAATTTAGGGCTTGCTGAACCACCTATGTTTAAAGTCATTTACCTCAATGACAATGCTACCCCAATGGAATTTGTAATTGAGACCTTGGTGGGTTCTTTTAATTATAATGAACCAACTGCTGTGCAAATTACACAAGACATACACACTGCCGGTAGTGCTGTGGTTGCTGTGTTACCTTATGAAATTGCCGAGCAAAAAGGCATTGAAGTCACAGTTCAAGCTCGTAATCAAAACTATCCCTTACAGGTCAAACTAGAACCTGAAACAATTTAAAAGTTGATTTCAATACGGCGAGGATAAAACGCCGTCTGCCGCCATGGAGTATTACCACGTCCTCTGGGATTGGAAATGTAATTTACTCCGCCAAATTCTCGATCCACAGGCCTATGATAGTGCCCAAAACACCAGGTATGAATTTTATTTTCAGTATCCTCGTCCAGTGCTCTGTCAATATGACTATTGCCCATACCGTTGAATCTCCAAGTACCTGCTAAGTCTGGATCATGTGCCACAAGCCAAGGCGACGGTACTGTATGGCTTATAAGCACAATGGCTTTTACTTCTTTGTGAGTTTGTAGTTTGTGTACACTGTTGATCATATAAGCGGCATCATTGTAGGCCATACTCAATATACTTGCGGTTGCTGAATTGTTGATACCAAAATGATCTTGTATAGATTGCATACTGGTATCAATGTCTATAGCAGGATCAAAATCATAGGACCACCAGGCATTGGTACCCAACAACGCTACACCATTGACAATGACCACATTGTCCTGCATGTAAACAACATTCTTTATGCAACTTAGGTCTTTGGCCAAATCTCGATAACTTGCACCCAAATTGTCAAGATAATCTTTGTGCTCTTCGTTGCCGTCAACGTAAAAAACACCACCAGGATAGCATTCACCTAGATGGGCCAGGGCATCTAATAGTCGTTGGCGATCACGGGCTACATCCCCGGCAACAACACAGTAGGGACTGGTGGCTTGGCCAGCCCAGTCAAATGTGTCCCAGGTTTCAACGTGTAGATCAGAAATTAAATCAAAGGCAAATGTCATGATAACTATTTACAGAGGATCCTACATGAACATAATATTTAAAGACAACTTACCCGAAATAGATCAACAGTATACAGTACTGGATTTAGACACGTTTAAATTTCCAGACGGATCGCTTCATACCGCCTGCTGTGTGGTTGAAAATATTCCTATTACAGAACTAGCCGCAACTGAAAGTTTAAAAGAGTTGCATGCCAATCTAGTCAACAACTATAGGCTAAAAAACTGGAATTATTGCGATCAGGCCATTGAACAGCTGGTGGGCAAATGGGGTGGAGAATTGGATTCTTTTTACGCAGAATTAAAAACCCGCATAGAACAACTTAAAACTCTAACGTTGACCGACGAATGGACCCCTGTCATAGCAAAAACCTAGCACATAATTAACCTCTACTTCCGTATTAAATACTCCTATAATAACAATAATAAGGAGTAGGTATGTCCGTAATTCAAGAACCAAAGCCTCTCTCAAGGAGCGAACGGGAGGCACACATCAAAGACAAAGCCGGTTGGGTAATCACTGTGTTGGCAGCCTTGTTGGCCATCAACACCCTAATGGGCGGAGCAAACTCCAGTCGCATACTAAACAATACTATAGATGCCAACAATACCTGGGCATTCTATCAAGCCAAGAGTATCAAGCAGACTCTAGCCGAAATGGCCTACGATGACGCCGTGCGTGTTGGTGATCGTCGAAAGGCTCAAGACCTGCAGGCCAAGATTGATCGCTATGAATCAGACCCAGTTACTGGCGAAGGCAAGAAAGAACTTATGACTAAAGCTAGAAAACTAGAATCTGAACGGGCAGAAGCCAAAAACCGCAGTCCATGGTATACCTACGCAGGTAGTTTGTTCCAAATAGCGATTGTGCTGTTGACTGCCAGTATCCTAGCAGTTAATATGAACCTGTTTTGGGCCAGTATTGGCGTTGGCATCTTGGGCTCTATATCAATGACCGAGGCCATATGGTTATGGATCCAGTAAGCGGAGCAAAGGCAGCGGCCAGCACACTCAAAGGAGCACAGTCTGCAGGTAAAGAACTAGGGTCAGTTGTGACCTCTCAGCAGGCCGACATGGAAGCGGCAGTACAGCAACAACATAAAGCGCGAGTTCAAGCCAAGCTAGCAGAGGAAAGACGTGCTACCATGTTGGAAGTCCGTGCTGTAGAAAAATACGAACAACAAAAAGCACACGAAAGAGAAATAGAAAAAATCAAACAAGACACCATACGCAAACATGGAAAAACCGCCTGGGACGAAGTAGAAGCAGTAAAAGCCAAGATGCAAAAAGAAGCAGAAGCAGAAAGCAAACTGATGGATCATGACCGAGACCGCCAAGTTCAAGTGTTTTGGTGGTGCATGACTGCAGCGGCCCTGGTCACTTACTTCTTTAAATTATACAAATTATGAAAATGCAACCTGTGTTTTTTATAGCTATTTTGATTGTGCTATTGTCAATGATTGTGCTGGAGTCTGATGTTATGCGAAGTCAGTCACCGCGATCTGCAGCAGCACAATCACGTTGATAAATTTTTAACAAAGGAGATTGATATGAACCTAGCACCCATAGTTTTTGTCCTAGTACTGATAGGATCCTTGGGTCTTGCCATGTTAGAAACTCTGGTCAAAATAACATAGTCAAGGTTGCTTAACCGTGAGAACATTCCATGGACCCATTAACATTGTTTGCTCTTGCCAATGGTGCAGTATCGGCAGTAAAGGCTGGGTGTAAACTATACAAAGACATCAAAGGTGCAGCCGGTGATATAAAAGAAGTTCTTACGGATTTAGACCAGCAGTTTGCTAAATTACATCCGCCTGAAAAACCTGCAACTGTTGAGCAGAAAAATACACTTGTAAAAGAAAAAAATCGTGTCATTGAGCTAAATCGACGAGATGGAGAGACCAGTGGAATTTACACTGAGATCGGCGAACATCTTGGTGTGTATTATGATAATTACCACAAATGCATGGCCATTTTTGAAGAAGAAGAACGGCGCAGTAAAAATGAAATATACACAGGTGATGCTAGCTTAGGCAAGCGAGCCTTACAGAGAGTGTTGATGCGTAAGCAGTTAGAAAAAATGGGAACAGAATTAAGAGAAATAATGGTATATCAAAGCCCACCGGAGCTGGGTGCTCTGCATACAGAAGTGGAAGAAATGATGGGAGTCATGGGCAAGCAACAGAAAAATCTTATTGTTCAACAAATGAAAAGACACGAACTTGAAGAAAGAAAAAGGAAACAAAAATCACATCAATTGCATATCAATATATTAATTGGTATTGGGGTCTTGATAGTTTGTTGTAGCGTCGGGTTAACACTGTCGTATGTTGTAGAAGATAGAATTAAAAAGTATCCACAATACGGTACAGGATGGATACCAAAAAATCAGTCGCAACAACAACAAGAAGTACAAAAACAAATTTACATTGGAAGATAAGCAAAATAATATACACAGTAATGTACTTGCAACTGATTCTTAAATACTGAGTCGATATAATAACAACACAGAGTCGGCCTGATGCTATATTTAAATGATCCTTATTGGGTCATTTTTTTTAGATAGGTAAACGCAAATGGAAACCTACAACACTGGCACCAGTGGGTTCAACTCGCGGTAAGAATAAAGTACACAAATAACTGTAACACACTTCTGGAAATGCCATTGGTAGCACTGTCATTCTTTGATATCCAGTAACTGCTCCTACACCAATGCCAAGGTCCCATGGGCCATTACGATACACGCTGTAACGACCATACGCATAGGCACTGCCATGCCATTCACTGTTACGATACCAACCTGCTGCCACATTCCACTTGTCTGTAACAGTTTGTTCAACACCAAGTCCATAGTTAAATTGATTGTATCCGGGACGATCATGCAAACTGGCACCGTTGATTTGAATATATGTTTGTGCCCAACTGATGTTAAACATCAACATAAAGACAATAGCAAATAATTTTTTCACGTCTATGTTTCTTTCTGGCTTAGCGCCTGTTGAGCAGACTTTACTAAAAAATCCACGCTGGATTCAGTTGGTTCTGTGTAGATATTATTATTTTTTAAAAATTTACGTACCTCAGGATAGGTCAACAATTGAGTCCATCGTTTAAGCCATGCACGATAATTATCAGATGATTCTAACATTTCAAAACTGATTTTTAAATTATTTTTTAATTCATTTATAATCTTGTTGGCAAACTCTTGGCTAAAAAAGTATTGACGATTGTAGTCAGCGATGGCCTGTGCCTCGGCCATGTTGCGTTCACGCTGATGTGGCAACCAATTTGAAATGTATTTCATTAGCTCAGCAATCTGTATCAACCGTTCAGCAGGATCTTCTACTAGATCATAACTTTCGTCCCAAACATCACCAAAGGTTTTAAATCCATAACTGCGTAAGTATTCTAAGCTGCCATGTGTTCCAGCAAGTATAAACGGTTGAGCGCAAGCAATAGGTCGTAAACTTTTTTCAGTTAGGTGTAGGCGATCATCGTCAAACAAGGTTTCCAGCACAACTTCTATGTCAGTAGCTTCATAGTCTTCAATGTCAAAGTCTGCGCTGTAATGGCTAGGTGCTGTGCTGATCGGAAAGAAGTTTTCTAACACAGTGCTAGGTCGCCATATAGGATTGTTAAACTGGTGTGTTTCGTAATGTACACCTAGTTCTGGTTCTATAGGATTAACTGTTGTCTGACAGTTGTCTTGGAGCCCTAGGCTAACTAAAAGTTCTGCAAAGCGTAAACGATATTCTCTAGTTCCACTCCAGGCACGATTGTAGATCAGGAATGTTTTTTTAACCTGTTTGCGTTGTTGGGCATATTCAGCGTATCTAAACCATTCGCGGGCAATTACCGCATGACTCCAGTAATAAACTGGAATTAATTTATTGTTGTTGCGATATTTTTCCAAGTTATGTGATCGTTGTTCGCTGTGTAACAATAGATTTTTTTCAAACCAATTCCAGTTATAGTTTAAATTGTTAATTGTAGGTGTGATTACACCGGTTCTCCTACAAATGTCCTCCCATTGGCTGTTGTGTTTTTGTTTTAGGTGCTGACTATAGTGTGCGTGATCGAGCGGCTCCTGGTCGTGGCACCAAATGGCTGGACTGGTAATTGTTTGTTGCCAAGCATAAGAAGACAAGCGATTTAAATCCTCGATATTTTTTGAGCCATGTGGCCAAAATCGATAAATTAATACACTTGCACCGTAGATATCTTCAGCAACACGGTCAATGTAATGATACAAACGATCTAATGGAATACTCATGAAACATATTTACGCAGGTAAACAATAGTGATAAAAATATGACACACAACATTCACCGATACCAACTTTATCCGTTCTGGACAGACGAGTTCAAAACGCTTGACTATATTCAAGAACCATTCAACGATCCTGTGAGTGTTAACCAATGGTTAAGTCAAGGATACCCGGACAAGATCTGTGGAGAATTGTGCGACATGCGACATCGGTTACCAGTTTGGAGTCAACGTTTTATAGCCATCTTTGAAGGGCAGGGTTGGAAAGATATTGGAATTGCTTTTTATCGTATGCGTACTGGTACAGTGATGCCCAATCACAGCGACTTGTACAAACGCTATGTCGAACTGTTTGAGCTCCAAGGCAAGGAACATACCATTCATCGTGCATTGGTTCTGTTAGAGGATTGGAAAAGTGGACATTATCTTGAAGTTCAAGGTGCACCTATAGTGGATTGGCGAGCAGGACAAGTGATAGAGTGGGTGTACGATGCTCCTCATATGGCTGCCAACATTGGTCTTGAAGATAGATACACCTTACAGATCACAGGACATGTTGATGGTTAACAGTCGCAATGAATGGGATCCACTTGAATCTATCATTGTAGGCAGTGCTACAAATGCCAATTGGCCCATGACAGATCCTGTGTTTGCTGAAGAAGCTCGCACAAGTTTATGGACAGAAACTCCGGCACCCAGTGGCGCAGTACCGCAGGTAATTATTGATCAAGCCAACAGAGAGCTAGATATTTTGTCAGAAACATTGGTACGTTATGGTGCTACAGTTTATCGGCCCCGGCCCATGAACTTTGTTGAACGCCGAGGAATGTATAACTATTGCCCTAGAGATCGGTTACTCGTAGCTGGCGATACTGTGGTAGATTGTAACATGATGTATCCTTGCCGTAATCAAGAAATTGAAAATTATTATAGATTGCTAGGAGATGCTCGTAATTTATTTACTATGCCTAGAGATCAAGACATGACCCTAGATGCCGCAAATATTTGTCGGCTAGGTGATACTTGGTTATTTTTAGAAAGTGCGTCGGGCAATCGTGCCGCATATGATTGGTTATGTCAAAAGTTTCGTAATATCACAATTGAACTGGTTAATTTTTATTCTGGTGTTCATATTGATTCAACCATTACTCCATTGCGTGAAGGATTGGTGTTGTTGAATGCCAGTCGTGTCAATGAGGATAATTGTCCCAAGGCATTTAAGGATTGGGAAAAAATTTACATCACAGAAGATCAAATTGTTGCCCAGGACTTTTATCAATATCCTTACGCATCAAAATGGATTGCCATGAATATGCTGGCACTTGACCCTGAAACAGTTATTATAGATGCGGCCCAAACGGAACTAATTACTATATTAAAGTCCAAAGGTATTGACAGTATTCCACTTACACTAAGCCATAGTAGGACATTGGGTGGTGGGTTTCATTGTGTCACTTTGGATACCAGGAGACGTCATGATTGATACCGATGCAATAACACGCATGGTAGAAAAACAAATTGTTACCACAGTTAATGAACAGGTATTAGCTGTGTTAACTTCTGACGAATGGATTCAACCGTTAGAACAAAAAATACTACAGTACACGCAAGATCGCATATTACGTAAATTTGCCAGTTCAGATGCTGTGCCAGAAATAATTTCAGCTGTTAAAAACAGCGTTGCCAAATTGTTTGCCGACGGCAACATTCCAGGAATTGAACAATTTGTAGATTCAACCCTGATTAAAACGGCTGTTGATCAAGCCATAGAACAATTTATAAAAATATCCATAGAACAATTTAGCCAAGATCCAGACTGGCAGGCTAGAGTTGAACGTTTGATCAATCAAGCCGCGGTACAAGAAACCATGGCCAGAATAAGTGCTATTGATATTGGACCCACAATTAAACAACAAGTTGATGAACGTATGGCTGTGTTTACAGATTCCTTGTTAAAAAACTTTACCAGTACTGGCATAGTTGATCAAGCTGCCAAGTGTGAACTAACAGTAATGGATGATGTAGTGGTGGTAGAGAATTGTTTAACTGCTACCAGCATAGAAGTTGTAGATTCGGTGCGTGTGCAACATCTTGTGGTCACAGGCAGTATCAATACTGACAACGAGTCGTGGTCAGCACTGGCTTCTGATATTAGTCAACGCACTCTGGCCCAGGTAACTGCTGAATGGAACAGTAATTTAGTTGATCAGGTGGTCAAACAAATACAGGATCACGGCATCAATTTTGAACAAGTGCTGGTCAACGGTGAAAAAGTCATTGATGAAAATCGATTGACTCGTACTGTCATTGATTCTAGTCTGCAATCTGTAGGCACATTAAAGACGTTAACAGTGCGTGGCGAAGCAAAATTCAACAACGAGACTCTTACTGTGTTGAACAAACGTCTAGGTGTAAACACAGACTCACCGGAAAAAGCTCTTGGTATTTGGGACGAAGAAGTCAGCGTGGTAATTGGCAAGCACAAGCTGAATCAAGCCTACATTGGTACCAACAGAGAGCAAGGCGTTGCTATTGGAGTTAATCGCGAACCGCAGATTGAAATCAATACCGACGGGCTGACACGAATTAAACAACTTCAAGTTGGACTTCACAAAATCAGTCATGCCACGCAGGTTCCTGGATGGAGCGGAACCAAAGGCGACATAGTATTCAATGCAAATTTTGGATCTGACCGGGTGTTTGCTTGGATATGTATAGGAGCTCACCGCTGGCAAACACTTAAGAGCGCCGAATGAACATCAGTTGGGTATTAGCAGATGATCTGTTGATAGATCCAACCATAGACATTGCTGATCTTAAACGTCTTGGAACATTTTGGGGTAGCTGGCGTACCTGGCGGGCATTTCAAACTGATAATGTAATCTGTCATAATCAAAGCAAGGCCGCTGAATTAATCAAAAGAGATTTCCAAAACAATTGTAATTTTTACATACCTAATTCTGTTTATACCAGTTTGGCTCATCCCAACGGTGTTCGATTGTACGAGGGCGAATTTGTACACGATGTTGTGCGACAAGAAGAAATTGTAGCCATGCATTTGGCTGCATCCACTAGTGACATTGTGTTGTTGCTGGGTTTTGATCTAAACAAATTGGTAACCAACCCAGACCGTCTCCGTGCCAACCAAGCACAGCACCACCGTAATTTGATACGACAAGTAATCAAAGACAATGCCCAAATACAGTGGGTTGTAGTAGACCATTTGGGAGTTATAGATCCAAATCTGACAAATTTGGGCAATATAGTTACCGACACAATGGATGCTGTGCTGGCCCTAGCTGGCGATTGACATAAAAGACCTTTAGTTGTATAATAGCAGTATGACTACACTCAAGCGTATTGGTTTCTGTTGCAAATGGCTAAATGATCCAAGCGAATGCGGCGGCATGAAAGTCAATGCAGTGGATCGGGACCTTAACGGGCGTTCAACTACCATGCGTTGGTTGCGTGAGCATCCTGCTGAAGCTGAACAACGCCAGTGGGATATCATGAACCATAATACTGCGGCCGCGGTGCGTATTATTGAACGTGTGGCTACACTACCGCCCGAACGTCGTATGGTGCGACTGGGCAGTGAAATGCTACAGGGCTACACTGAACCCAGCTGGATTGATTGGTGGCAACAAACAGATGTGCAGAATCATCTAGAACGGATCTTTGCACCCATTGGCGAAACAGCTCGGAGACTAGATGTGCGCCTGAGTTTTCACCCAGGACAGTTTTGTGTGTTGGCCAGTGAACACGAAGGCATCGTAAATAGAAGTATAGAGGAGTTTGAATATCATGCAGATATGGTCAGATGGATGGGATACGGTCGGACGTTTCAAGATTTCAAGATCAATGTCCACATCTCGGGTAAACGCGGTCCCGAAGGTATTCGCTCTGCCCTCGGACGGTTATCTCCCGAAGCAAGAAACTGTATCACTATCGAAAACGACGAAAACGCCTGGGGAATCGACAGCAGTCTCGAACTTGCCAACGATTGTGCCCTTGTACTTGATATACACCATCACTGGATCCGTACAGGAGAATACATTCAAGCCACCGATGATAGACTTGCTCGTGTAATTGATTCGTGGCGCGGTGTTAGACCTGCACTACATTACAGTGTGAGTCGTGAAGATGTGTTGGTAGATCATCCTACAAATGTTGTGCCGGATCATACTGTGTTATTAGAGAGCGGTTACAAAAAACAAAAGATGCGAGCACATTCGGACTTTTATTGGAATCAACCAGTAACTGATTGGGCATTGAGCTTTTGGGATCAGTTTGACATACAGTGTGAAAGCAAGGGCAAGAACTTGGCCAGTGCGCAGGTTTACAACCGTGCTGTAGAACTAGGGTTAGTATGATCGAACACCTGGTGGTTGGTGGTTGCAGTTTTACAGCCGACGGCATTGGTGGAATGCCGCCTAGCCTCAATAACCCCCATGGGGGCTGTACCTTTATTGAAACTGCAACTGTACCAAAAACTTGGCCAGGTTTTTTATCACAGCAATTACAAGTTATAAGCCTAGTTAATTTGGCCGCTGCCAGTCATGGAAACATGGCCACTGCAAACAATATTATATCGGTATTGACACGATTCAAATATGATCCAACAAAAACTATGGTGTTGTTTAATATTACCGATGCCGGGCGACTAGATTTGATGTGTGATTGGTCTCATCCAGCAGTATCTACACATTGTACTTGGCCCTATGATGTATTAAGTTTCAAGTATCTTGACCAGACTAGAGACATAGCCAAGTCAACAAAAAAGACCATGGGAATTAATCAGGTTGAAATCTGTTCTGTCAATGCACTGTGGGGACTGTTTGGTTTTTTGGAAGCAAATGATTACAATTTTAAATTTTTAACCATGAGAGATTACACTTGTTATTATTTGCCCGAGCACCCAATGTCTCGGTTGCTGAATCAATACCAACAACACTGGATCAAATTAGATAGCGGCCGCGGCTTAGTGGAATATGTAGAACAGCATGATCTGGCTATAATGGAGGGTGATTTTCATCCCACAGTGGCTGGGCACAGAATGATTGCTGGTGAGGTATTAAAATGTTTGTAAATTTAAAAAGGTGTGTGTGATGGATTTTATCTTTGTAGGTGCAGGCAATTTGTGGAATTACATCAAACAAGATTGGAAATCTAATAGAGTTAGATTTTGTGCAGAAGTGTTTGCCTGGGCTTGCAGTGTAATATCAGCTATAATATTTGCAGCCACGGTGCCTACTATTCCGGTAGTACCGCTTTACAGTATTTTTATTTTGGGCTGTTGTGCCAGTGCCTGGGCTTGTTGGACCAGACGAAGTTTTGGTTTGATGGCCAACTCCGTGTTCCTGGTTGTTATTGATGGTGTTGGGTTAGTACGATACTTCTTACAGCATTAAGCCCTAGGAGCACGTGGCTTGCGAACAGTTTTGGCCTTTACAGCAGGTTTCTTGGCTGCTTTTACTGCTTTCTGAACTGCTTCCTTAGTTACAGTACCTTCAACTGGTGCATCTTGAATAGTAGGGGTTTCTACCTTGTAAGGCGCCGGTGTTTCTGTTGGTTTACTGCTAAAAAGTTTCTTAAAAAATTCTAACATAATAATTCTCCTTGTTGAATATTTAGTAATTGTTTGTCATTAAACTTTAATATTATCTATTGCGTTGCCAGGTAAATATCTCAGTAGAAACCATGAGTCTTTACAAAATATAGGAAAAACACAAAATGTTATTAGAAAAAATATTAGAACGTCTGGCAGAGATGTTTCCAACACAGCAGTATCAAAGTCGTTTGGAACAGTATATCAACAGTAAAAACCCAACCAGTGCCGCAGAAGTAGACTACTGGCAACGTGAGTATGAAACAGGAAATACACAATATTGGAGTCGTGGAATATGAAAAAAATCCTAAATAAAATTGGCAATTTTTTAGTAGCAATGGGCGAAGCAAGATATGCCACATACTTGACCCGTCAGGGACGTATTGAAGAAGCCAAAGCTGTGTACAAATAATTACTTGATAAGTAATTGATGTCGACAATTATTGCAACCTTGGTGATGGTTCAAATCACCATAGCCTGTGTTACTCTTTATTTGCATCGTAGTCAAGCACACAGAGGAGTCACATTCCACCCTGCGGTAGCACATGCCATGCGGTTTTGGCTTTTTCTAACCACTGGTATGGTGACCAAACAATGGGTAGCTATACACAGAAAACATCATAGATTTGATGATGCTGAAGGTGATCCACACAGTCCACATATGTTTGGTATTTGGACAGTATTCTTCAAAGGTGCCCTGTTATATAATAAAGCAAGTAAAGATAAACAAATGGTCGCCCAATACGGAGTAGGCACTCCAGATGATTGGATGGAACGCAATGTTTATACACCTCATAGTCGACTAGGTATCGTGCTTATGCTTATTATCAACTTGTGCTTGTTTGGATTATGGGGTTGGTTAGTTTGGTTAGTCCAACTCGTTTGGATTCCACTATGGGCCGCAGGTGTGGTTAATGGTGTTGGTCACTGGTGGGGGTATCGTAATACTGACACCAAAGATTTTAGCCGCAATGTAGTGCCTTGGGATTTTTGGGTGGGAGGCGAGCTTTTGCACAATAATCATCACGCAGATCCAGCAAGTCCTAAACTAAGTCGTAAATGGTATGAGTTTGATATTGGTTGGATGTATATTAAAATGCTGAAAACAGTTGGGCTTGCAAAAATCGTGGTGAGGTAGGATTTAATTTACACATATCACCATGATATTGCTGTTGAGCAGATTCTATTAGATCTATCATTTCACGAAGCGTTTTCATACAAATATTTAGCAACAATTTAGAGTAATTCTACCAAAAAGACTAGGAAAATGTTGCGTTGCACAATATAATGTATAAATACAGTAGAGAAAACAAGTCGGTGCCGATGGTCGGGCCGACGCAAACGCTCGCTTAATTTAGGAGATTTACCATGAACGCATTTAATTTTGACACAATCAAAGAAACATTGAACCCAGCCAAGTTTATTGACCAAGCTGAAAAGAACACACAGGCCGTATTGTGTTATGTAGAACCAAAAGAACTCAGCAAGACTCTGGTTGCCCTTGTTTCTGACGCTAGCAATTTTGCTCGTGCTCAAGTAGCCGCATTTGAATCGATCACAGCTATTGTTAAAACTCAATCAGAAGAGTTTACCAAGCAATTTACTAAGGTTGCTACCGCCAAGTAATCAGCGTTAGTTATACCAAAACAAGCCCTGGCAACAGGGCTTTCTCTTGACAATCTGCTGAAAAGCTCTTAAAATTTACTAAATACCAAGTCCAATCGGAGAATCAAATGCGTGAGAGTTTTAACTGGAGTCAGCTAGATCGCAACAATTTATACGGCATGCTGTATACAGCCGGGCGGGACATTATTGGCCAAAAAATTCCAGTTGATCAGCTACAAAAAAAACTAAGCTCACATATCAAATCCTGTTTGCCAGTCAAAGTGGTTCGTGCGCAAAGAGATTTCAAACACGATCCTAAACTGGTCTACATGGGCGGCACTTACTACAGTGATCTTGACAAGAAAAAACACAAACGTTTTATCGAAGTGGTGTTGAGCTATCATCCGTTTGCTGAAGAAATTCGAATGACCGAGTATCGCTGGACCAGACTTTGTAGCCTGTTTGCTGATACTATCCTACACGAAATGATTCACATGCGTCAGTATCGCAGTAGAAATTTCAAATATATTCCTGGATACGAGAGCACAGCACACTATCATAAACAACGTCAGGACCAAGAATACTATGGTCACAGAGATGAAATGGGTGCGTTTAGTTTTAACATTGCCTGCGATATGTTGGACCGGTTTGGCTACGATCCTGTAGAGATACGCAGTTACATGGACAGCATGCGAGCCAAGCGTCACAAGAGCACCAGTTACTGTAAATTTTTACACACCTTTGATTGGGATCATGACCATGCAAAAGTGCGTCAGATGAAACGGAAAGTTCTCAAACAGTTGGAATATGCCGCTTACGGTCGTCCTTTTAAAACAACCACACATTTAACTTACTGAGATAAATAAATTTATTAAAATAGGAAATTGCTATGAGCACAGAATTTTTCAGAAAATACATCAATATTATCAATGAATCTCAAACTGATATGTCAGTTGTTAAGGGCTATGTTGAAAACAGCACCCAGGATTTGGTTGGCTATCTTAAAGACATGATTGATGGCGATGTTCCAAGAGTTGACAACTTGGTAGATTCACTGAATGATGCATATGGTCCTGATGACGAAGGTGCTACTGAAGTCTATATCAATCAACATCCAGAAGTAAAAGCAGTTCGTGATATCTGTGTAGATGTGCAAGTAGCGTTAGAAGAAGACGAAGATGATAATGAGGAAGCTGTTATTGCAAGGTATATGCCACGGATCAAAAAAGTCTATCAAATAGCTATAGCTAACGGTTATGGTCAAGCATGAGCTCCGGCATTTTTAGAAAATACATTGACCTTATTAACGAAGCCCAGGACTTCTCAAGTCAGGCCAAGGCACTTCGTCAAAGACGCATTGACACAATTAGAGAGTGGGTTTATCAAGAAATAGAAGTAATCTATAAGGGAGCAGCAACCAAAGGTTGGGACATGACTGATAATATTGCCGACGAGTTAGGTGATCATTTTGCCCAGGTTCAACGCAGCGGTGACCCAGTCCTACAAAGGGCCTATGAAATGGTCCGTGAGCTGTCTGATTCCACTCCAGAAGAACAAGCCGCTGGTGCGTTAGAAGCAATGAAAATGTTAAAAGGTCAAGTCGACGAAGAGTCACAAAACAATGACAATGGAGTTGGGCCATTCAAAATATATGTTGAAAATCATTTTATAGATCAGTTTCCTACATTAGAAGAAGCTGAGAGTGAGGTAGATTTTTTAAGAAAATCAGATCCGAAGTCAGCTACTCATAACTGGCGAATTGTCGATAGCACAGGTAAAACAGTATGGGAGTATGATTTTGGCGATGACATTGATGCCGCTCGTAGAGACTAAAAATTTTAAAGAAAATATTAAAAAGCCCCAGTAAGGGGCTTTTTTATTATACTAACGCTGGTAGTCACGCCCCAGGGCCGCTTTACTAAACTTTTCGTCTTCTACAACACCGCCGGCACTGGCTTTTAAATTGGGCCTAGGCGGAATATAATCCACCAACTCACCAGCTTGACTTGCTCCCGGAGCATCTGTAGTAGCGGACTGTTCCACGTTAGGAACTTCCTTGGGTGTTTTGTTGATGTTAAACACCAACTTACCACCAGAACTGGATGTGGAACTATAGCTTTTTTGTGCTTCCAATGTGACTTGAGTAAACAGTTTACTAGGCCATATAGTGTTAAAGCCTTCAATTATAAATTGATCCTTGCTTTTCTTGGCCTCGGTATACATCTGCACAAAGGCCGAGTGATTTAAAATGTCAGCTGCTGCCTCTGAGAAGTTGGTCTTCAAGTTGATTTCATTACAGACCTTGTAGGCAATACTGCTGACCAAATGATTTAACGGAACAATTTTGCTGGGATTTTCTGCCTTACGATCTTTATAAATCTGTTTAAGATTTTTGCTTAATTTAGTTTTATCAATATCAAAGTTTTTGACACCAGCTGACGATTTAAGACTCATAACTTGTGCAATTTCGTCTGGACTAATAATACCCAGGCCAACTGCCAACTCTAGAGGACCACTGTCGTGATTGCCTTTGTCAATAACTTCTAATATAGCAATAGCTTCAGCATAATTCTCACGGAACTGAGTCATGCCAGCGGCTTCGAGTTCTTGCACACTACGCATTAGATTTACACTGCTAGCCATGGCACCGGATGCACCTTTGCTACTCAATTTGATCTGTTTGCCTGCTGGGTTGATTAGTAAACTGTCATACAGTGTGCCGCTGGTGTTTTCATTGAAACTTACAACACAATCACTAAAGGTGCCATCTAAGAATTTTTGTGCAGCCTCGGCGGCATTACCGCCCACAGGTTGTCCATTGATCAACACAATAGGCTGTAGCATTTCGCAAAAATAATCACGGAAGCCAGCAAAGTCCATTCGACCAGCCGGTACACTCACTGGAAAACTTGGAGTTGTAGTTATAATTTCTGCCGCACGATATTCGTCTGAGTCGGCACCAAACTTGGCCTCAATCTGTGCCATAATAGTAGCTGGAGTTTGACTTTTAAAATTCTTTAGCACCTGGCTGGGTTTATAGCCTACATTTTCTTTACTACCACGAGCATCAGCTTGACTAAATCCTCCAGGAATATCATCGGTCTGGAAAAATTTATTTGAATCATGAACCGGTTTAATGCTTTGAGCAAATTTCGCCAGGTAGCGTGTACCTACAGTAGTATCAAAAGTAGCTATAGCAAAGGCCTTGAGACTATTGCTAGGCTGATTAATCTGTTCAATTGGATGACCTAACTTCTTTTGTACCTGATCAAATGCTGCTTGTGTTTCTTCTTTGGTAGCATATTGCCCAACTTTAGGATAAAAGGTTAAGTTTTGGAAGACAATTTGATCATCTGCACTATCGCCCCGTTTGTATATGGCACCGGGTTTACGACCACTGAGACCGCGGCTTTCTGCTAATGAATCAAGTAGGTTTAGAATATCACGCATTTGCTTTTCTTTAAAAAATTTGTTATAATTACTTATCATTTATCTGGAGACATTGATGCCAAACTTAGTACCCATTGTAGTAGAACAAACCGCTAAAGGCGAAAGAAGTTATGATATATACAGTAGACTTTTACGTGATCGTATTGTGATGCTGGACACAGATGTAAACAATCATTCAGCCAGTTTGATTGTGGCGCAAATGCTGTTCTTAGAGTCAGAAGACCCAGATCAAGACATCCTGTTTTACATCAACAGTCCTGGTGGTAGCGTCACAGCAGGCATGAGCATTTACGATACCATGCAGTTTATCAAATGTGACGTGAGTACCATTGTGATGGGCCAAGCGTGTAGTATGGGCAGTTTATTGGCCACTGCTGGTGCCCCAGGCAAGCGGCTTATGTTG
>Ga0209500_10001333_pt1 | contig 18615 bp, 8 predicted proteins | sample S_140212_EF_Meta_FD_187323 | JGI IMG/M metagenome (GOLD analysis project Ga0209500, IMG submission 187323) | Freshwater microbial communities from Lake Simoncouche, Canada to study carbon cycling - S_140212_EF_MetaG (SPAdes) (version 2) | ecosystem: Environmental > Aquatic > Freshwater > Lake ... | reverse complement strand
CGGGGAAGCGGATGCAGAAGCCATTATTACCGCCGACGGGTATCTTGATCTCGGATCGGACGGAGAAGTCCTTTAGGTCTTCCTTGTAGAACAGGTTGCCACCCTTCTTCGGTTTGCAGAAGATCGCACCATCGATGATCTCGTATTCATCGAGGGCACCGCGCCAATCGGACAGGTCTTTGCCATCGAAGATGGATTTGAAGCCGACCTTGCCGTGAGAAGCTAGGATTTGGTTGGCTTCGGCGCCGCTGATTTCGCGGATGGCGATATTGCGCCACTTGATCTGGGCACCATGGGTCTGGAGGCAAATCGGGCCCTTGGCCGGGATGGCCGACTTGCGGTCGTAGTAGTTCTCAAGGATGGCGTGGTCGACGGTCTGCTTTCCGTTGAGCCAGATGCTGACGCGAGAGCCGACCATCAGGATACGCATCGTGTTCCATTCGCCGGCGGGCTTGTCGGCCAGAACGAGCGGATCCTTGCCGGCCTTGCCTGGGGAGTTATTCCAGAGAGCGCCGGAGCCGAGGTTGCAGTTATTCTTGAAATCCTTGGCATTGGTCGGATCCCAAATCTGGACCTGAGGACAGGCGCGGAGGTAGATGCCGGAGTCGCCCAGGGGGGCCATGTTGTATTCTAGCACCAGTTCGATGTCACCGTACTCCTTGTCGGTCGTGGCGTAAGCGCCCGTGCCCGGGTTCACGATTTCGCCGTCCTTTACAGACCAATGTTGCGGGAATTCATCGCGCATCTTTTTGAGGGCGGCTTCTTTCTTCTCACCGGAGAGCTTGGTGACCGAGTGCGGATTGTAGCCATGCCAGCCGGCAAGGTCTTTCCCGTTGAAGAGCGGGGTGAAGCCGGCGGGAGGGGAGTCCGCGAAGAGGGCGGAAGCCGCGACGGCGAGGAGGGTAGTGAGGAGACGCATGACTAAAGAGGGATAGGGGTGGGGGTAGGGGTGGGGTGGGGTTATTACTTACAGGGGTTCGAGGGTGCAGCGCTTGACTTCGAAGGCGCCGCCTTCGACTTGGAGGCCAATGAAGCCTTCGGTGAGATTGGTGCCGGTGGCCTTATTCACTTCCTTGCCGTTGACGAGGATCGTGACCGTATTGCCGTCGCAGATCGTGGTGAAAGTATTCCATTCGCCGGCGGGTTTCTCGGCGTCGGACTGTTTGCCTAGGCGGTAGCCGCGGATCTTGCCAGCCTTGCTCTTTAGTTCCGTGCCGCCCGTGAGCGTCGCACCATTCCAGAAGTAAAAGTCGCCTTGGTTCTTATGCATCCCTTGGCACTCGATGCTCTTCGGCCAGACCGCGTCAGGGGGAGTCATGTGGACCACCACACCGGTGTTGCCGGTCTTTGTGAAGCGCCACTCGACCGTGAAGCGATACTGCTTGTAGCTCTTCTCCGTGCGCAGGAAGCCGCTGGGCTTACCGACGCAAGCGAGGATGCCATCCTTGATGGACCAGGTGTCCTTGGAGGTTTCGGCCGGGTAGACGACCCAACCGAGAGTATCTTTACCATTGAAGAGTTCAGTCTTCGCGGCCGGCGTGATTGCTTCGTCGGCGAAAGCGTTGACGAAGGCGGACGCCAGTAGGGCGACCGTCAGGGTGAGGCGGTGGAGGGGCATGGCTTCACCTTATGATTCTGCCCCCAGCGTTGAAGTCTAAACGACGTATTTAAACGGCGTTAAAGTGTCGTTTACCGCTAAGCCATGATGCCCTTGACCACTTTGCCCGCGACGCCGGTGAGCCGGACGTCCAGTCCTTGGTACTTCACGTTCAGGCGATGGTGATCAATGCCCATCAATGCAAGCATCGTGGCGTGCAGGTCATGGACATCGACGACGTTTTCGACGGCGTTGTAGCCCAGTTCGTCCGTGGCGCCGTAGGTCGTGCCTGCCTTGATACCGCCGCCAGCGAGGAAGACCGAGTACCCGGCGATGTGGTGATCGCGGCCGCTGCCTTGGCCCATCGGTGTGCGGCCGAATTCACCACCCCAGAGAATGAGCGTGTCGTCGAGCATGCCGCGTTCCTTCAGGTCGCGGATGAGGGCGCCCGTGGCCTTATCAACGTCTTCGGCCCCCATCTTCATCCCGTTGTCGAGGTTGCCGTGGAGATCCCAGGCGCGGTGATAGAGCTGGATCATGCGCACGCCACGTTCGGCGAGACGGCGGGCCATCAGGCAATTCGAGGCGAAGGAACCGTCGCCGACTTCCTTGATACCGTAGGATTCGATTGTCTTCGCAGATTCGCTTTTGAAGTCGAGTAGTTCGGGGACGCTCGACTGCATCTTGAAGGCCATCTCGTATTGGGCGATGCGAGTGGCAATCTCCGGGTCGACGGTCTCTTCGGCAAGCTGGCCGTTGAGACGACGAATTTCGTCGATGACCTGACGTTGGGTGCTCTGGCACACGCCTTCAGGATTACCAATGTAATGGACGGCTTCGCCTTTGGATTGAAACTGGATGCCTTGATACTTGCTGGGCAGCACGCCGCTGGACCACTGGCGGGAAGAGATCGGCTGCTGACCGCTGCGGCCGGTGGAGGTCAGCACGATGTAGCCCGGGAGGTTTTCGGATTCGGCACCTAGGCCATAAAGCAACCATGAGCCCATGCTCGGGCGACCCTTGATGATCGAGCCGGTGTTGAAGAAGGCGTGGGCGGTATCGTGATTAATCTGCTCCGTCTTCAGCGAACGCACGACGCAAAGGTCGTCGGCGACCGAGCCAATGTGCGGGAAGATGTCGGTGAGTTCCATGCCTGACTTTCCCCACTTCTTGAATTCGAAGGAGCCGCCGCGGGCCTTCAGGACAGCGCCCTGCAGTTGAGCGATTTGCTTACCCTTGGTGAAGGATTCCGGAAAGGCCTGACCGTCGAGTTTTTTCAGGACCGGCTTATTGTCGAAGAGCTCGAGGTGCGGCGGGCCGCCTGCCATGCAAAGGAAGATGACGCGTTTGGCCTTCACCGGCAGATCGGGCTTTTGGAGTACTCCCTTGGAGAAAGAAGCGGCTTGGAGGCCGCCGAGGCCATGCTGGGCGGCGAGCATGGCAAAGGCCGCGCTGCCAAGGCCGTAGGCGCTCTTGGTAAGGAAACTCCGTCGATTGATCGATAAGGCGTGGGCGATGGGGTCGTAAGGGCGCATGATCTTAGTAGCGGGTAATCGCTTCGTGGGAATTGAGGAGGACGCGGCAAGCCTGCGTCCAGGCGGCGAGTTCGGCTGGGTCACTGGCGATTGATTGGCTGAAGCCGACCTTGATCAGCTTAGTGGCTTCGACGGGGTTGGCCTTATAATAGGCCTTCTGATCGTTGATCAGCTTTTCCATCGACGGGCGTTCGGCGGCCTTGACGTCGCGGCCCATCGCGAGGCGGAAGCCTTGACCCAGGCGCTCGCTGGCGGGAAGGGCGAGGAGACGGCCAGCCATCGAACGGGCGGCCTCGACGAAGGTCGGGTCATTGAGGAGCGTCAGGGCCTGCTGGGGGGTGTTGCTATAGCTGCGGAGAGCGGTGCACTCGTCGCGCGACGGAGCGTCGAAGTTGATCAGCATCGGGTGGAGGAACATGCGTTGCCAATGCATGTAGAGGCCACGGCGCCACTGGTCGGAGTCCTTGCTCGCGACGTACGTGCGATTCGGGAACTGCATTGGCTCGTAGTATCCTTCGGGCTGGTAGGGCTTTACGCTGGGACCGCCGACATCCGTGACGTTGAGGAGGCCGGCGACGAACAAGGCGTTATCGCGGACGAACTCGGCGTCGAGACGACGGGGGTTCTGGGAAGCGAGTAGTCGGTTATTAGGGTCGGACTCCTTGAGGTCGGGGCGCAGGCTGCTGCTCTGACGGTAGGTGCGGCTCGTCACCATCAGGCGAACCATCTTCTTCACATCCCAGCCTTTGTCGCGAAACTCCAGGGACAGCCATTCCAGTAGTTCAGGATGCGAAGGCAGTTCGCCTTGCGAGCCCAGGTCGTCTAGGCCGGCGCTGAGGCCGGAACCATGGAAAATCTGCCAGAGGCGGTTCATCATCGTACGGGCCGTGATGGGGTTATCCTTCGAGGTAATCCAGTTGGCTAGATCCAGTCGGGTCAGGCGCTGCTGTTCCGTGCTGGTGCGCAAGCCAGGCAGGAACGAAGGCGTCGAGGGAAGGACGACTGGTCCCGTCTCGTCGAGGAAATTGCCACGCGGGAGGATGCGCACCGTGATGGGCTTGGCGGCCAGGGTGACCATCGACCAAGCGTAACCTTCGTACTGTTGGCGGAGAAGGCCGACGATAGCCCGGGACTTGGTGACCGAAATGCGATCGGTACCTACGGAATTTGTGTAGAGGGCGACAGCGGCGGCCGTGAGGCGCGACTCCTTGAGGGCCGCAAGGGAAGTAGGGTCGGCCAGCTTCAGTGGCTCATCATGCGAGAGCGGCGAGACGGCGACCTTGAGCGTCAGCGCGGCATTACTTTCGAAATGAATGACGAACTTTTCGTCGGGCTTGATGTTGACGGGTTTATCCAGGAGCCAGACCGCATGGACATCGGTGTCGGGCATCTTCACGGTCCAACCCGTATTGATGTCGGTCTGTTCGACGCTGCTATTGTAGCGCGGTTCGCGATGGGTGGCGTCAGCAAGATAAGTCGGGACCGGACGCTCCTTACCCTTGGCGTCGATGATGCCGAAGCGGGCCGTGATGTTGGCGGAAGCACCGGAAGGCAGGGAGCCCCTGGGAAGGTCGATGCGAACCGAGGAGATGGGAGCGGCGACGGCTGCGAGCGTGATCGCGAAATCATCTCCCTTGGCGACACCCTTAGGCATCTTGATGGCACGATCGGCGGAGAAAGCGACAGGGGCCGGGGCGGCGATGGGTGCCATCTTAGCGCCCGCGGCGTCAGTGTTCTTGGCGGGTGCCTTGGCGGCCATCTTGGCAGGGGCGGCCGGAGGTGCGGGCTTGAAGAAGAACGTACCAGCCGGGGAGATGAGGCCGGTCGGATGAGTGGCTAGTATGGCGGTGGTGTCTTTCTGCCAGGCAGTGAAGTCGGCGAACGCCTTGCTGTCTGTTGAAATTCTGGCGCCAGCATCGACGTAGAAGGCAGTTAGTTCGGCACGGAGTTGCGCGTCTTTCTTCGAACGATAAGCATTCTTACTGCGAATCTCAGGATAGAAAGGGTGATCGTTACCAACGCCCCTCAGTTCGGGTTCCGGCGTGTAACCATAATCCGCATAGACGCCCCACTGCTTCACGTCGGCGAAAAAAGCCTGAAGGGAGTAGAAATCGGCGGATTTGATCGGGTCGAACTTGTGGTCATGGCATTCCGCGCAACCAAAGGTGCTGCCCAGCCAAGCGTTGGAGACGGAGCGGACGCGTTCGGCACCATACTTCGAGAGGTATTCCTTCACCTGGGCGCCGCCTTCGCGGGTCATCATGTTCAGGCGATTATAGCCGCTCGCGACCAGTTGTTCTTCAGTCGGATTAGGCAGGAGATCGCCGGCGAGCTGCTCGCGCGTGAAGGCGTCGAACGGCTTGTTGGTGTTGAAGGCGTTGATGACGTAGTCGCGGTAAGGGAAGATGCGCTGATTCTGGTCGCCGTGGTAGCCGACCGTGTCGGCGAAACGGGCGACATCGAGCCACCAGACCGCCATGCGCTCGCCGAAGCGAGGAGAAGCCAATAGGCGATCAACCTGTATCTCATAGGCATCGGGAGATTTGTCGGCGAGGAAGGCAGCGGTCTCTTCGGGGGTGGGCGGGAGTCCGGTCAGGTCAAGCGAGGCGCGGCGTAGAAGCCTTTCCTTAGACGCTTCGACGGAGGGACTGATTTTCCTCTCCGCGAGTTTAGCGCCGATGAAAGCATCGACTGGATTTTTGCCGCCGGCGGGCAGCGCCGGGATGGCGGGAGCCTCGAGCGGCTTGTAGGCCCAGTGCGGTTCGTAGACGGCGCCTTGGGCGACCCAGCGGCGGAAGAGCTCTTTCTGGGCGTTCGTCAGCGTCTTGTGCGATTCCTTTTCGGGCATCATGTCTTCCTTATCTGTCGAGAAGATGCGTTTGATGATCTCGCTCTGTTCCGGCTTTCCAGGCACGATGGCAATTTCGCCGCTCTTACCAGCCTTCAGAGCTTCTTCACGAAGGTCCAGGCGAAGGCCACCCTTGCGTGACTTCGGGTCAAAGCCGTGGCAGTGGAAGCAGGTGTCTGACATGATCGGACGGATGTCGCGATTGAAGCGGACCATATCGGCGGCTTCGGCGGCACCGAGGTGCGGGGCAACGAGCAGGAGGGCGACTAAAGGCAGGACGCGCATGGGGATGTGTTTATGACAACCCTCAGTCCTTAGGGTTTCAATGGATTTCTAGGGAAAGCACCTCAGCGCGCCTGCCAATTAACCGCGTCGATGACAATGAAGCCGTTGGCGCCTTCGTTGCTGATGGTGACCTTGGCTTCTTGTTGGTCGCTGAAATCATAGGTTCCCAGCGAGACGAGGCGATCGGCAGGGCCCTTGGCAAGGTTCACCTCGCGGTCGGCCTGACCGCCGGCATGCACGACGCGGACCTTAGCGTTGGTGGCGCGATTGGCGTTAGGGATGATCGTGAGGAACACTTCGTACTTCCCGGCCTTCGGGAACTTGGTCGAGAAGGTAGCGCTCATCGGACCTTTGGTGCCCTTGCCGTCATGCCGGTAACCTTCGCCGAGGAAGCCTTTGCCGCCCTGGCTCTGAGTCCAGTCGCCCAAAAGCTGGGCATCGGAGTCGTCAACCGTGATGCCCGGCGGACGGGGCGCCGCGACGTGGTCGTCTGATTCAGCAGGATATTTCGAAAGGTCGACTGGCTTGTTGAGCACCTGACCGTCGGCGAGCAGGCGGGCCTTCAGGTCGGCGTAGGGGACGTCCTGGACGGCGAGTTTACCGTCGATCGCCATCGCGGCGGCGGTAGCGGCCGACTGACCGAGGATCATGAAGACCGGCTCCATGCGGATGGAACCGTAGGCGATGTGCGTGGCGCTGCAGGCGACCGGCACGAGGAGATTGGCGGCCTGGCCTTTCTTGGGGACGAGCGAGCCGTAGGCGATCTCGTAAGGCCCACGCGGCGAGACGCCGATGTCGCCTTCATTTTGCACGAAGCCTTCGGGGGTGATGTAACGCTGGGTGTTATGCGAATCGATCATGTAGGAACCCATGCCGACCGAATCCGGGGTCGGCTTCACCTTCGTGAGTTCGTTCTCGGTCATCACGAAGGCGCCGACCATGCGGCGGGCTTCGCGAACATAGATCTGGTGCGACCAGTTACCGTTGTCCGTGAACTCATCCTTTGGGAGGCCCCAGGTATTCATCTTCTCACGGACATCGGCGGGGACACGCGGGTCAGTGCAAATGAAATACAGGAGGCCCTTTTGGTAGGTCTCGTGTTCCTTGATGATTTCCTGGCGGCGTTCGTAACTGGCTTCGGGGTAGTCGTAGTTGTACCCGATGTTATCGAAGGAGAAGCCGCCGTGATTATTCGTGTCCGTCTTGCCGTTCGGGATCAGGTCGAACTTACCGAACGTTTCCTTCCAGCCGGCGGCGTACGAGCGGGCGAGGACTTCGTATTGCTTGGGGTCGTAGCCGGCGGGAGCCGTGAACGGCACGCGGTTCTCGGGTACATTCGTCAGGCACATGCGGAAGCAGTAGGCCTGGACGCGGTGGTCGGCGGCTCCCTTGGGGGCCGGTTTTTCGGTCGAGACGCGAGCGATCACCCCGCTCTTGGGGTCGCCGGGAATGACGTAAGGGTCGACGCCCGACTTGAGTACCCCGAAGTGGTGGCGATGGTGCAGGACGCCGACCTGGGAGCCATTATGCTTTTCGCCGTAGGTCGCGTTGGCTTCGCGGCCGACGTGATAGCTGACCCCGGCGGCGGCCAGTAGGTCGCCCTCGTAGGTGGCGTCGATGAACATCTTTCCTTCAAAGCTTTTGCCCGAGAGCATCGTGATTGAAGTGATCCGGCCGGCGGCGAGACGGACGCCTTTGGCCCGATCGAGCCATTCGTCGCGCCGGACCGGGATGGCGAATTCCTTCACGTAGTCCTCGAAGACCTTCTCGGCGATGCTCGGTTCGAAGATCCACATCGTACGTTCTTCCTGATCCATCGCCACCGTGCCCTGGCCTTTGTTACCGAAGGTGTCGCGCTTCTGGTGCACCCAGGTCTCGGGCTTCTGGTAATATTGCCAAACGCGATGGTAGAAATTACGGGACAGGCCGCCGATGACGGATTTGTCGCCGCTGTCCGTGTAGCCGAGGCCGCCGCTACTCAGGCCGCCAAGGTGTTTGTCGGGGCCGACGACGACGACGGACTTGCCCATCTTCTTGGCTTGGACCGCTGCGATAACGCCGGCGGCCGTCCCGCCATAGACGACGACGTCGTAGCTCTCAGCTGCGGTGAGGCGTAGCGTGAAGAGACTGAGCAGGGAGAGGCGGAGGAGCATGGGACGTCGAGGACTGGAGGAATGGAGGGCCCGAGGACAAGAGGGGAGCTTTGCTTAGCGGTTGGCGGACTGTTTCGCGATGAAGTTGAGAATCGCGAGGCGGGCCGGGTCGTCGAGGTTACGGATATTGTGCCCGACCGTGTCGTGATCGCGGTCGTCGACGCGGAGCGAATAGGTCTCGGCATGGCCTGCTGCCTTCAGCGTCGAGACAAAGAATAAATTCTCCTCGGCACGGCTGAGCATATCGTTCTGGGCGTAGATTGAGAGAATCGGCGGCAGGGTCTTTCGGATATAGAACGCAGGGGCGGATTCGTCGCAGGTGATGGCGTAGCGCGGTTGGCCACGCTCTTCACGGATCGTGTAATGAGTGAGCACTTGGGCGCTGACCTGGGCGATACCGGCGACGGAGCCGAGGGTCAGGCCATGCGGCTTGAGACGGCTTGAGTCCATACCGACCAACAAGGCGAGGGTGGCACCGGCGGAGTGGCCTCCGATGAAGACCTTGCGCGGGTCGCCGCCATGTTCAGCGATATGCTTGACCGTCCAAGCGAAGGCCGCGGCGGCATCATCGACGTAGGCGGGGTACTTGACCTTCGGGCTCAGTCGGTAATCGGGCGTGACGACCGCGACACCGGCTTGGGCGAGGCTTTGGCGGATTTCCGAACAGTATTCCGAAGCCAGGTCTTTGGAGCCTTTCTTGAGTCCGCCACCATAGAAATATACGTAGGTAGCGAAGCCATTGGCGCCGACCGGGATAGTTAAGTCCAGCTTGCAGCGTTCCTGCTCGTAGGGCGTCTGGGAGATGACGTCATCCTTATAACTGATATCCTTGATCACCTTGGTCTCGACCGCCGTGGCCGTCGAGACGGCGAGACATAGCAACAGGGTGAGCAGTCGCATCAGGCGATAATCGATTGGACAATCTTGCCGTGGACGTCTGTGAGGCGGAAGTCGCGGCCGGAACTGCGGAAGGTAAACTCTTCGTGATTGAATCCGAGAAGCCTCATGATGGTCGCATGCAGGTCGTGCACGTGGACGACGTCCTTAACGGACTTGTAGCCGAATTCGTCGGTCTCGCCGTAGACCGTCCCCGCCTTCACGCCGCCGCCGGCCATCCACATCGTGAAGCCATGGCTGTTGTGGTCGCGGCCGTTGATCTTTCCGGCGTTGGAGCCAGGCGTTGGGAGTTCGACGGTCGGGGTGCGGCCGAACTCGCCGCCCCAAATAACGAGGGTCTCATCGAGCATACCGAGGCGCTTAAGGTCGGTGAGTAGCGCCGCAATGGGCTGGTCGGCTTCCATCGCGAGGCGCTTATGGTTCTTCTCGATGTCGTCGTGGCTGTCCCACGGCTGACCGGCACCATGCCAGAGCTGGATAAAGCGGACACCGCGTTCGGCGAGGCGGCGGGCGATGAGGAATTGGCGGCCGAGCGTGGTTTCGCCGTACATCTCGCGAGTCTTTTCGGATTCGCGACCGATGTCGAAGGCGTCGGTAGCCTCGAGCTGCATGCGGTAGGCCATCTCGAAGGACTGGGCGCGGGCCTCGAGGGCGGCGTCCTGCGGACGGACGGACTGGTGGGCGGCGTTGAGCTTGGCCAGCAGGTCGAGCTGCTGGCGCTGGGCCGGACGGGAGAGACCGAAGTTGCGGATGTTCTCGATCAGTTCTTCGACGCTGCGCTTAGAGGTATCAACGTAGTTGCCTTGATAAACGCCGGGGAGGAAGCCGCACTGCCAGTTCTGTGTTTCCTGGATAGGGAAGCCGCCAGGGCAAAGCGTCATGAAGCCGGGCAGATTCTCGTTCTCCGTCCCAAGGCCGTAGGTGACCCATGAGCCCATGGAGGGGCGGACCTGGCGGGCTTCGCCACAGTTCATCAGGAGTAGCGAAGGCTCGTGATTGGACACATCGGCCTTCATTGAGCGGATGACGCAGAGGTCGTCGGCATGCTGGGCCGTCTTGTCAAAGAGTTCGCTGACCTCGAGGCCGCTCTTGCCGTAGCGCTTCCAGGTGAAGGGCGAGCGGAAGGCGGCGCCGGTCTTGCGCTCGGTAGCGATGTAGTCACCTGGCAGCGTTTTGCCGTGGTATTTATCGAGGGCGATCTTGCGGTCGAAGGTGTCTACCTGCGAGGCGCCGCCGTTGGCGAAGATATGAATCACGCGCTTAGCCTTGCAGGGCAGCGGGGGCTTGCGGGCGGCCAGCGGACGGAGCGGGTCTACTTTGATCTCGGTGCCACGGAGTTCCTGCTGGAGGAGCGAAGCCATGGCCACGCCGCCGAGGCCCATGCCGACACGGCGGAGGAACTCACGGCGGGAGCCGAGGGAGAGTGAGTCGAGATGGTTCATTAGTCGGCGAAGATGAATTCGTTGCTGGTGAGGAGGACCTGGGCGAACGTGGAAAGGGCTGACTGTCGCTCCGGCTTCTTGCCGAATTCTCCCGCGGCGGAGGTGAGGATTTCGCCGGTCTTGGCGTCTTTGATTACCGGCGACCAGGCGAAGGTATCGCTGTTCGAGCCGATGAAATTATCGGCGATGAAGTCGATGCTCTCGCCCGCCGCGAGCTCGACCTCGGCGACGTTGACGGGGGCGGAGGAGGCTCCCTTGGTGATGACTTCGGTGAGGATGCCCTGGCGGGCAGTGATAATACGCGCACGCACCCCGTCGCTGACTTTGCTGGGCACCGCGAGCGTCCCTTCGATGCGATACTTGCCGGCGCTACCGGCCGTCCAGCGGCGGATCACGGCGGTGGCGTCAGACTTATCGCCAGGGTGTCCGCCCTTGGCCGTGAGGAAGGTGTGCGAGAATTCCTTGTCTGGGATCTTGTCGGTCGGAGCGATGCGATCCTTCGTCTGGACCTTCATCTCGGTGAAGGCCACGGCCTTAGTCGCCGCGTTCCAGCCACCATAACCGTTGCGCCAGCTCGCTGGAGCCGGTGCCAATTCGGCTTCACGAAGATAGTCGAGGGCGAGGCCGATTTCATTCTTGCTCGGCGAACGGCCGAGGACGGAGAGGTAGAGACCCTTTACCTTTTCTTCAGTCGTCGATACGGTGGCGACCTTGGCGACAAGCGCTTCGGCCTGGGTACGTGCGAAGGGGTGGTTCATCATCCAGAGCGCCTGCTGCGGGGTGGTGGTCTGGTTCCGCTTCGGGACGTGATAGTCCGGATTGGCGAAGTCGAACGTCCGGAAGAAAGCCGGGAGGTTCTGACGGTCGATGCTGCCGTAGAGCGTGCGTCGCGGTTCGGAGAAATTGGCTTCGAGATTGAACGGCTGGCCGCCGAGCTTGGCGGTATCCAGGCGGCCGGCGACGCGCAGCATGCTGTCGCGCATGGCCTCGAAGTCGAGACGGCGGCGTTGGGCGCGCCAGCTCAACTCATTATCGGGATCCTTGGCCAGGCCTTCCGGCCGCACGTCGACCGTCTGCATGAAAGTGCGGGAGAGGACGATCGAACGGATAAGTCTCTTTATCGACCACTCATCCTTCATGAACGTCGAGGCGAGGTATTCAAGCAGCTCGGGGTTCTTCGGCAAAGGCGTGCGCACACCGTAATCGCTGGGTGTTTCAACCAAGCTGCGGCCGACGAGTTCGGTCCAGATACGATTGGCCATCACGCGGGCAGTCAGCGGATTGGATTTGCTGGCGATGGCGTTGGCCATGTCGAGACGACCGCTACCGGCGGTGAATTCCTTGACCTTGCCATCGGTAAGTACGGCGGGGAACTGGCGAGGGACGGTTTTGCCGGGGCGGGAGGCGCTGCCGCGAACAAAGACGACGCCTTGGACGGCTTTCGGCTTGTCTAGCAGTACCATCGCGTGGGGCGGGCTCTTCGGGCTGGTAGCCTTGAAGCTAGCGACCTGAATTTCGAGGTTGGTGCGAGTGTTGCGGTCGGCGATGTTGTAGGTGCTGATGAGCGAGGCCGGCGTCATCACGGTCGGCCCAGTGGGATGAAGGATTAGGTCACGCCAGGACTTCCACTCGGTGCGTGTGGCGTTGTCGGGCTTGCGGGCTTCGGAAAGAAGGGCGGCGTAGGTCGCGGTCAGTTCGGCGAGCTTGGTCGGAGTCTTGGCCTGCAGGCGGGCGCGTAGGAGCGGATCGGCGAACTGGGTCGGCTGAGCGAGGAGCGAGGCGAGACGCTTCGGGAATTCCGCATCAGGTACGCCTTGGAGCGACAACCATGCGCCCCATACGGGGTCGGTCAGAGTCAGCTTCGTCTTCAGCGTGTTCTTCCAGCCGCCGAGCACAGTCGCGTAGAGGTTCGCAGCTTTGGCCTTCTGATTGGCGTCGAGCTTGGTGTCCTTGAAGGACTCTTGGGCAAGGTTGAGGTAAGTCGCGGTCTTCTCCGGCGAGTACGAAAGTTCGTAGCGGCTCTGGATGAAGTCATTGAGTTTCTTTTGCCGCACGGCGAGCTCGGTGTCGAATTCGTCGGTCTCCTTCGTCCGGGTGAAAGGCTTGAGAGGGGGTAGCTCCTTCGGTTCCTCGCTGGAGTTGAAAATCGCGTAGAGCGAGTAGTACTCCGACGTCGGAAGAGGGTCGAACTTGTGGTCGTGGCAACGGGCGCAGGCCATCGTGAGGCCCTGGGTGCCGCGCATGACGACATCGATACGGTCATCAATGATGTCGGGGGTGCTATTAAGGAAACGGCGGCCGAGCGTCAGGAAGCCAAGCGCGGCCAGGTCGCGATTGTTTTCGGGGTCTTTGGCGATCTGGTCGGCGGCGAGCTGCAGGCGCAGGAACTGGTCGTACGGCAGGTCTTGGTTGAAGGCGTTCACCACCCAGTCGCGGTAAGTGTAGGCGTAAGGGTAGCGACGTTCTTCCAGGAAGACGTAACCCTTCGTGTCGGAGTAGCGGGCGACGTCGAGCCAGTGGCGGGCCCAGCGTTCGCCGAAGGCCGGTGCCGCGAGCAGGCGGTCGACCAGTTTCTCGGTCGCCTGCGGATCCCGGTCGGCGACGTAGGTGGAGATTTCTTCCGCGGAAGGATTGAAACCCCAGAGCGCGAGCGTGAGGCGGCGGATGATGACTTCGCGGGGCGCCTCTGGATTAAAGTCGAGGCCGGCCGATTTCAGCTTCGCGAATACGAAGCGATCGATGGGCTGACGGACCTTGGCTTCATCGGATGGAGTGATGACGGGAAACGAAGGAGTCTGGACGGTCTTGAACGCCCAGTGCTTGCTCGGGTCATGCGCGACCGGCGAAGACTCGGTCGGCCACGGTAGACCTTGGCGGACCCATTCGGTCAGCGCGGCAATGGCCTTGGGCGGAAGCTTTTCGTCTTCGCCCGGCATGGCGTAGACATCTTTACCTTTGGCGTGGTTGATGGAAAGAATCAGGCGGCTGATATCGGGGTTGCCCAGGATTACGACTGGTCCGAGTTCACCGCCCTTGAGGATGAGCTCGCGGGAATCAAGACGGAGGCTAGACTTCTGCTTCTTGGGTCCGTGACACTTATAACAGTGGTCAGCGAGGACGGGGCGGACCTCCTTTTCGAAGAATTCCAGCTGGGCGACCGTAGGGGCGGGAGCCAGGTCGGCTGCGGACGCCGACAAGGCTAACAAAATGGGGCCAACGAGAGACCGGAAAGACATCGTAAAAGGATAGGACAGGGCAGGGTGCCCTTGGTTCCTAAAACGTGTTGGCTGTCATCGGGATGTAAAGCCGTTGCTACCGTTTTTTGACGTTTGGTCATTATACCCCACTGATAGGGTTTGAACCGACGGCAAAAGGTGGTGTCTATCAGGTAACCCCAAAGTCCCCTATGCCCTCCGTATTACGCAAGTCCAACACATCGCTGTTGGCCCTTCTTGGCTTCGCCGCACTGGCCTCCGCCGCCGCGCCGAAGCCGGTCGTCGAGTCACCCAGCATGTTCGCCAAGGATAAGATCCGTCTGGTCGACCTCACGGCTGACCTCAATGGCTCCAAGCAGCTCTTCCTGATGGTCGCCGAGTTGGATGGCAACGCCTGCGACTGGTCCGACTGGATCGAGCCTGAGGTCGTCCTGGCGGACGGCACCGTGGTCGACCTCACGAAACTTAAGTGGAAGGAAGCCGAGTCGCTTGGTACGCCCCGCGTCGGCAAGAACTACGATGGCAAGCCGATGAAGATTGCCGGTAAAGAATACACCCGCGGCATCGGTACTCATTCCCCTTCCTTCATCGCCTTCGACTTGCCCGGACCGGCGAAGTCCTTCCGCGCCAAGGTCGGTATCGATGACGGCGGCGCCATCCGCGACGGTAAGCCCAGTTCGGCCGATGTGAAGTTCGCTGTCTTCGCTGCTCGTCCTGACAAATATAAACCAGTCGATTTCGAAGCCGGCCCGACGGTCGTACCGGCCGAACTCTTCACGGTGCCTGAAGGTTTCGAGGTCACCATCTGGGCGACCTCGCCGCAGATTTTTAATCCGACCAACATCGATTTCGATGAACGCGGCCGCATGTTTGTTGCCGAAGGCATCAATTACCGTGGCAAGAAGGGTCGCCGCAAGGAAGGCGACCGTATCGTGGTTCTGGAAGACACCACGGGTGCCGGCAAGGCCGACAAGGTCACGGTCTTCACTCAGGATACCAATCTAGAATCCCCCTTGGGCGTGGCCCATATCGACGGCAAGATCGTCGTCTCCCAGCCGCCGGACCTCCTCGTCTACACTGACGTAAACGGCGACGGCGTGATCGACCCGGCCATCGACAAGAAGGAAGTCCTTCTGACTGGCTTCAACGGACGCCAGCACGACCACAGCCTGCACAGCGCGACCTTCGGTCCAGACGGCAAGTGGAACTTCAATCAAGGTAACATGGGGGCGGACTTCATCGACAAGGCCGGCCGCCATTTCACCATGGGCAGCCCTTATATGCTACAGAATATCGCCGGCCGTCGCAGCGATGACGGCAACGTCTGGATCGGCGGCTTCTCCGTCCGCATGAACAGCGACGGCTCCGACCTGAAGATTGTCGGCCACAATTATCGCAACAGCTACGAGCAATCCATCAACTCGTTCGGCGACATGTACCAGAGCGATAACGACGATCCGCCCGCCTGCCGCGTCTCCCTGATTATGGAAGGCGGTAATGCCGGCTTCGCTTCACTCGACGGCAAGCGCTCTTGGGGTGCCGATAAGCGTCCTGGACAGGATACCCCGACCGCCGAATGGCGCCAGGATGACCCCGAGACCATGCCAGCCGGCGATGTCTATGGTGGTGGTTCGCCCACGGGCGTGGCCTTCTACGAGAACGGCGCCATGGGTGAAAAGTGGAACGGGCTGCTGCTCGCCTGCGAAGCCGGTAAGAACGTCGTCTTCGGTTACCTACCGAAGCCCGATGGCGCCGGCATGAAACTCGAACGCTTCGACTTCTTCACGTCCAACAAAGAGAAGGAGTGGGCTGGTTCTGACTTCCTCGGCGGTAAGCCTACCGGCATCCTGAAGACGAAGTTCCGTCCCTCCGACGTCTGCGTCGGTCCGGATGGAGCCATCTATGTCGCCGATTGGTTCGACCCCGGCGTGGGCGGACACGGCACCCGTGATAACGGCGCCTCTGGCACCATCTACCGTATCGCACCAAAGGGCTTCAAATCGGTCATGCCGAAGATCGACCTTACCTCCGTCGCTGGCCAGATCGCCTCCTTGCGTAGTCCGTCCCCGAACGTCCGCGCGGGTGGCTTCAATCGCCTCAAGGCCGCCGGCGACAAGGTTGTCGACGAAGTCTCTGCCTTGTTGTCCGACGCTAACCCCTATGTCGCATCCCGCGCCGTGTGGCTGCTCGCGCAGCTCGGAGATAAGGGTGCGGCGCTAGCCCGCAAGGAACTTGCTTCCTCAGATGACACCCGTCGCCTTGTCGCCTTCCGCTCCCTACGTGCGGCCGGTCGCGATGTCTTCGCATTCTGCGAAGCCATGGCCAAGGATAAGTCTCCCGCCGTCCGTCGTGAAGTGGCCATCGCGCTCCGCGATTTCAAGACCCCGGCCGCCGTCGCCACGCTCGTGACGATCGCCCAGCAGTTCGATGGTCAGGATCGTGCCTACCTCGAGGCCATCGGTCTCGGTGCCATCGATCGCGAAGCCCAGGTGCATGCCGCCATCGCCAAGGTCATGTCCTCGCCCGCGTTGGAATGGTCTCCGGCCTACGCTGCACTCACCTGGCGTCTCCATCCGGCGAGCGCCGTGCGCGATGTCCGTACCCGCCTGCTTTCGGGCAAGCTGAACGACGTCGAGCTCAAGCGCGACCTCACTACGCTAGCCTTTACGCGCAGCGCCGAAGCCGCTGGCACGATGGTCGAACTATCCCTCAACAAGGCTTTCGCTCAGGTCGAGCTGGCCAAGTGGTGGGTCGGTAATCGTAAGGGCAACCTCTGGAAGCCCTTCGATGTCGACGGCATCGTCAAGGCCCGCGGCGGCAACGCCTCGGCCGCTAAGCTCGTCGCCAGCGATCTGCCCCCGGAGATGCCGGGTTCCAAGGCCCTCGCCTCCGTTGAAGTCATCGCCGCACTCAAGGGTGATGTCGCTAAGGGTAAGGCAGGCTCGGCGGTCTGCCAAGCTTGCCATAAGTTCGACGGCAAGGGCATCGACTTCGGTCCGGACCTGACGACCTACGCCAAGCAGCAGTCGCTTGAGACTCTGGTTCTCAACATCTCGCAGCCTTCCAATAATATCTCGCACGGCTTCGAAGGCACGCGCGTGGTGCTCGACGATGGCATGGTCATCACTGGCATGGTCCTGTCGTCGGGCGATCCTCTGATGATCAAGTCCATGGGCGGTCTCGTGCAGTCCATTCCGCGCAATCGCGTCAAGGAAGAGAAGGCGCTCGACCGTTCGCTCATGTTCACGCCGGCCCAAATGGGTCTGACGGAGCAGGGCGTCGCCGACTTGGCCGCCTACCTGCGTAGTCTCTGATAACAGGGCTAGGGCCAGTCGAAAATGGTCGGGGTCTGCGGACTCCGGCCCTTTTTGTTGGTAAAATAACTAGCCCAAGCCCTAGCCCTGCTACTATGACTTTCCTTATCTCCATGCGTTCGTCCCTCGTCGCCTTGTTCCTGTCGGTTGGCCTGCTTTTCGGTCAGGCTAAGAAGAGCGCACCCGCTGTCGCCGAGGCGCCTGGTCAGTGGATCCTCGGAACCGTCGGTGTCGGCAAGCAGAAGGACGGCTCAATCGATTCGACCGGTCTCAAGGGTATGGCGATTCGCCTCGGCGACGACGGCAAGAAGGCCATCGCCTACGACCTCGATCTATGCCGTCCGATTGGTGCTTGGGCGGGCAAGTTCACGACGGAGATGAATCTGATGTCCCGCGGGGATTATCCGACGGCGATGGGTGAGACGATCTTCGTTACCGGAGACTTCGCCGGATACATGTTGGGGGCGGATGCTTCGGCGCTGTCCCCCCGTAAGGGCTTCGGTCCGCTGACAGTCGATCAGGTTCGCTTCAAAGGATTCCATAATGCCGGACGCTCGGTCGTCGTCCGCTGGGAACTCGCCGGCGTAGCCATCGACGAAACCGCGGAAGTCGTGACCGCCAACGAGGTCCAGTTCGTCGTGCGTACCATCGAGATCGCCGCTACTACCAAGGGGGTGACCCTCATGCTCGGCAAGTCGGCCGATGCCGCCCGCATCGTGACGCTGGGCGCCGCCAAGGTCGACCAGCTGGACGGCCATGCCGTCGCCCGTATCGATGGATCAAAGGATGTCACTACCGTCCGCGTCGCATACCTTCCGTCGGGCGTACCGCTCCCGCAGTCTTTTGATACCGATGCTCCTTCCAAGCTCCTGAAGGTCGCCAAGACCCTCTGGCCAGAGACCGTCGAGACGGCCGGCAAACTTTCGGAAAAGTCCGGCGAGGCCTACGTCGTGGATGACGTCAAGCTGCCCGTGGTCAACCCCTGGAAGGCCCCGATGTTCACGTCGGCTTTTGATTTCCTTCCCGATGGGCGGGCGGTGATCAGCACCTTCCATGGCGATGTCTTCATCGCTTCGGGTATTGATGAGAAGCTAGAGAAGGTCACCTGGCGTCGCTTCGCCGCCGGCCTCTACCATACGCTCGGACTCAAGGTCGTGAACGGTGAGATCTATGTCACGTGCCGCGACGGTGTCTGGAAACTCCGCGATACGAACGGCGACGGCGAGTGCGACACTTACGAGGCTTTTAACTTTGACCTCATGGTCACCAAGAACTTCCACGAGTTCACCTTCGACCTCCAAACCGATCCGGCCGGTAATTTCTATGTCA
>Ga0209500_10001329_pt1 | contig 18646 bp, 17 predicted proteins | sample S_140212_EF_Meta_FD_187323 | JGI IMG/M metagenome (GOLD analysis project Ga0209500, IMG submission 187323) | Freshwater microbial communities from Lake Simoncouche, Canada to study carbon cycling - S_140212_EF_MetaG (SPAdes) (version 2) | ecosystem: Environmental > Aquatic > Freshwater > Lake ... | reverse complement strand
AAGGACGCCTTGGAGGAGCTGGACCGCTGCCTGGCGTCCGGCGCTCGCGCGCTCAAGCTCTTGCCCAACTGCCAGAACGTGAACTGCTCGCTGCCTCAGTATGACGAGTTCTGGCGCCGCATGGCCGACGCGGGTCTGCCGTTCCTCTGCCATACCGGCGGCGAGTTGACCGTGCCGGTCATCAATCGTTCCTATCAGGATCCGCGCATCCTGCGGCGCCCGTTGGAACTCGGCGTTAAGGTCATCGCCGCTCATTCGTCGGGCAACAGCCACTTCTTCGACCAGAACTACTTCGGCGAGCTCATCAAGCTCATGGACGAATTCCCCAAAATGTATGCTGATACCAGTGCCCTCAACAGCCCGATTCGCAGTGGCGTGCTCAAGCAGGTCAAGGAATCCGGTCGCTTAGGCCGTTTCCTCCACGGCAGCGATTATCCGGTGCCCGTCGGGGCTTTCTGGGTGCGCCTGCGCGGGCTGGTCACCACGGCCCAGTGGCGGGCGGCGGGCAAGATTCCTAACCTTATCGAGCGGGACGCCTTCTTGAAGCGAGCGATGGGCTTCGATGAGGGGCACTTCACGCGCCTCGGCGAGGTTCTGCGGTCCGTCTGAGGCTTAGAGCGAGCGGAGCAACGCCTGGATATCAACGGATTCCGAAATCATCTTCTGGATGACCGGGATCTTGTCGGCGTCCTGACGCATCGTCTTCACGGACATGTTATTGATGCGGGCGGTGACCGCGAAAGACTCGGCCTCGACGGCGGCCATCGGGATGCCGGCTTCCTTCATCCGGCGGACGATATCGTCGTTGGGCAATAGGCCGTTGGAGAAGATGACTCCCGTGAGGGATTTCGCATCAGCAGAGGCGAGGAAGGCTTCGAGTAGGTCCTCGCGGTCCCCCGGGACAATGACGAGGGTGCCGGTAGTGCGCAGGTATTCGGCAGAACGGCGGGCGGACATTGCGCCGATGACCACGCGCCGGACACGGCGGAGTCCGGCGGGTTGGTGAATCCAGCGGGCCTTGGTCTCGTCGGCCACCTGGTCGAGGTTCGGGTAGACGAGCATCTCTTGGAGCGGGACGACGCCGAGCAGAGGTACGCCGAGCTTGCGTAGGCCCCGTCCGGCGAAGTCGCGGATGAAGTCGAGCTTGTCTGGCATGACCTTATTCAGGATGGCACCGACTACTTCCACGCCGGCCTTGTCGAAGAGAGCCTTATTGAGCGCAATCTCGTCGATCGGTTTACCGATACCGCCTGCGGCCACGATGATCGCCTTCGAGCCGAGTACCTTCGCGTTGTCGGCGTTGGAGGCGCCAAAAACCGAGCCCACGCCGGCGTGGCCGGATCCTTCGACGACCACGATGTCCTTGCCGTAGGCCGTTCGGTCGAAGGCTCGGCAGATACGGTCCTTGAGCTGCGGGCCGATCTCATCAGGGTTCTCGAGGTACTGCTTAGTGAAATCAGGACCGATGGCCACGGGGGACATCGCTGCGATGGGGATGTCGAGATCGAAGAGTCCATCGATCAGCAGGGTGTCCTCGTCGACTTGGTCTTCGCCCGACATCACGACGCGCTGGGCGATTGGCTTGATGTAGCCGACGTGGAGGCCCATGGCCTGCAAGGCGGCCGTGAGGCCGAGGCAGGTGGTCGTCTTGCCGTCGTTCATGCGCGTCGCCGCGACGAAGATCCGTCGCGTATCGAGGTTCATCGGGCGCAGAAGCAGCCCGGGGACGTTCTCGGCGAAGCGTTTGCGCGTGGGCATGATTAGGCGGCGGGGCCGTCCTTGAGCTTCGGGAAGAGGTAGGACTTATCGACCGCCTGGGCGGCGACGATGACCGCCGTGCCGAAGATGTCGTGGGCGCTGGCGCCGCGGGAGATCTCGGCAGCCGGGCGTTCGAGTCCGGTGAGAATCTGGCCGTAGGCCGGGATATCGGCGATGTGCTGGGCCAGCTTCGAAGCGATGTTACCCGAGTTGAGGTCGGGGAAGATCAGTACACTGGCCCGACCGGCGACCGCGCCCGCTACTTCCTTGGACTGGGCTGCGAATGGGTTGATCGCCGCGTCCGCCTGCATGTCGCCGTCGATATCGCAGTTGATGCCCAGTTCCCGGGCCTTGCGGCGGGCGAGGTCGGTGGCGACCTGGACTTTCTTCACTGAGGCCAGGCGCGGATTGGAGGCGTGCGTTGAGTAGGCAAGCATCGCAACCTTCGGGGTTGTGTTGGTCAGGTGGCCGGCGAGGCCCGCGGTGGTCACCGCGATGTCGGCGAGCTGTTCGGCGGTCGGTTCCGGGATGACGCCGCAATCGGCGAGGAAGAGGACGCCCTCGATGCCGAACTTACCTTCTTCGGATTCGAGGATCTGCATCGAGGAGACCGTCTCGACGCCGGCCTGGCGGGGCATCACCTGGAGGATGGCGCGCAGGCCGGAGGAGGCGTGCGTCGTGGCACCCGAAATGAGGGCATCGGCGCCGCCGGTGGCGACCATCAGGCAGGCGAAATAGTTGGGGTTGAGCACGAGCTCCGCCGGGTTGCCCTGGAGGTTCGTATTACCGTAGCGCTGGATCGACTCCAGTTTCTCGGTGAAGCTCTTGAGTTCGTCGCTGCGCTCCGGTTCCACGACGCGGATACCTTCGAGGCTGATGTTGAGCCGGGCGGCGTTGACCTTGATGCGCTGGCGGTCACCGACGAGGATCGGCACGCCGAGTTTCTTGACGACGAACTGGCGGGCGGCCTGGATGACGCGGGCGTCGGTGCCCTCTGGGAACACGATGCGCTTGGGATGATTTTGGAGGCGGGCGGAAAGGCGGGAAATGAGGGACATGGTCGGAATCGTCCGGTGAGGGCCAGACGGGGTGTAATTAGTTTAAATAGGCCCTTAGGGCGAGGCAGAAGGCATCACCCCGGGAACCATTGCCGTGGCGTTACTTAGCCGGTGTGGGCAGGGTCGGCTTGAAGGCGGGAAGGCCTTTGAGGGAGGCCTTGGCGGTCGCTTCGACGTGGTAGCCCATCTTCTCAAAATATTCGCTCACGTCGGCCTTGGCGGCCTTGGCGTAGCGTTCGGCGAAGACGCTCTGCAGCTGTTCCTTCGTCGCGCCTTTCGGGGTGGCGACTGAGGCATAGGAGCGGAGCGTTTCACGCAGGGGGCCCCAGCCATGGGCGCGGATCAGCACGACGAAGGTCGCGAGCTGTTCGAACGGCCCCTTGTTCGGCTCGGCGGCGAAGCGCTTCGCGAGCATCTCATCGAGCTTCTCCATCGCCGGGTGGCCGCGGCCCTGCGGTTTGCCGACGAGTTTCTCCATCACGTAGAGCGAGAACAGATTGCAGGTCACTTCCGTCTGGCCGTCGAAGGTCCAGGATCTGCTTTGGTGATTGTGACCGAGTTCGTGGAAGAATCCCCAGTTACCTTCCTTCGTCAGCTTCGGCAGGTCGATGCTGTCCTTCTGTGACGGCTCGATCCAACACATGAACGGGTAGCCCGAGTGCATGAAGCCCGCCGAGATCTGTCGGTCCGGGACGACGCGTTCGGGGGCAAGGCGGGTCAGCGCGATGAGGTCGTCCTCGAGCGCCATCGCCTTGTCCCACCATTCGAGCAGGCCTTTCGGGTCGGTGAGCCTCTTCGCTTCAGAGGCCTGGACGTGTAGAATCACCTGCTTGCCGATGAGCGTGACCCAAGGGGCGGGGTTCTGTTTGGACTTGGTCCATGACTCCGGAGTATCCTTGCCGAGGAAGTAGGTGGGCATCGCGACGGCGTTGCTGAACTGGAGTGGCGTGGAGGGTGAGGCCTTCACCGGCTTGCGCCAGTCCTTGTGCGTGCTCTGGATGAAGAGCTGGCCGCCGAAGGCATTGGCGATTTTGTTGTCCCCGACCTTCAGCTCGAACGTGCGGTTGATCAGCGGGAAGCGGTTCCACTTGTCGAGCTTGAGCAGGCTGTCGCGGTGGCAGCCCACGATGACCTTCACCACGCGGTTCTCAGGGATCGAGGCAACCTTCACGATGACGACCTCGCCCGGGGCGGCGTAGAGGCCGGTCTCCTGCCAAGCGTCCGGGCCGGTGGCGAGGTTGGGTGCGTTACCCGCGGAGGTGTCCCAGCGGTGGACGAGATTAGAATCGTAAGCGACCGTGCGGGCGACGCGCTCTTTGGCTTCGACGATGCCTGGGAAGTCCTGTGCGGAAGCGTGGGCGCCGAACGTGCCCGGCTCCTTGGCCATGTAGGCCTTGATGGCTTCGACCATCTCGCCGCGGGCCGTTTCAGCGGGTGGGATGAAGGGCGTCTTTTTGGTTGGGGCGATCTCCTCGGGGGAAATGGCAGCGAAGGCGGCAGAAGCCGAGAATAAGATGGCGCAAAGCAGTCGCATAGGAGGGGTGACCTCACCTTGTCCGCCGTGTTCGAGCCCGCCAACGTCAAACCCTTACAAGGGCCCTTTTTTAACGGAAGATAACGGTCTTATTACCAGCCAGAAGAACGCGGTCTTCGACCACTGCGCGCAGGCCGCGGGCGAGCACGACCTTCTCGATGTCCTTGCCCAGGTGGGCCATGTCTTCCGGCGTATCCGAATGGTCGATGCGGATCACGTCCTGTTCCACGATGGGACCTTCGTCGAGGTCGGGCGTGACGAAGTGGCAGGTTGCGCCGATCAGCTTCACGCCGCGGCGATGCGCCTGATGGTAGGGCTTAGCGCCGGCGAACGAAGGGAGGAACGAGTGGTGGATGTTGATGATCTTGCCGGCGAAGTCGCGGCACATCGCTTCGTCGAGCACCTGCATGTAGCGGGCGAGGACGATCAGGTCGGCTTGCGCGTCGCGGAAGAGCTGCTCCATCTTGCGGAAGGCTGCGTGCTTGGTCTCTGGGGTTACCGGCACGAAGTGGAAAGGAATACCGTGGGCTTCGACGACCTTGCGATGGTCTTCGTGATTGGAGATTACGCAGGGGACGACGAACGGGAAATCCTGGGCGACCTGGCGGGCGAGCAGGTCGTAGAGGCAGTGTTCCTGCTTGGAGCAGAGCAGGACGACACGGCGCGGCTTGTCGGAGTCGGAGACTTTCCAGTCCATCGCGAACTTCTTGGCCAAAGGGGCGAAGCGTTGGGCGAATTCGCCGGCGGGGAAGTCGAGCGACTCGGCCCGGATCTCGACGCGCATGAAGAAGCGCGAGAGTTCGTGCTCGGTATGCTGGCTGGCTTCCGTGATCCAGCCCTTGTGCCCGGCGACGAAGGCGGACACCTCCGCCACGATGCCGCTGGTGTCGGGGCAGGAGAAGCTGAGGGTAAGTGTGCGGGCCATGGGTGCAGGATGGAAGGGGAGGGGCGAGTGGGTCAAGACACGGCGGCGGGTGTGCTTCGCAGTGGCCTCTTTTGGCCCTAAATCAGCCTAAGCACGGCTCGCCTGCGGGATTGACCAGTCCTTGTCCCTTCCTACGTTGACCCTTCACCTTTTACTCAGATGGCCAAGACCCTGTTCCAGAAAGTTTGGGAAGCGCATACCGTGCGCAAGCTGCCTAACGGCCAGACCCAATTGTTCATCGGCACGCACCTCATCCACGAGGTGACGAGCCCCCAGGCTTTCGGCATGCTCCGTGACCTTGGCCTCAAGGTGAAGTACCCCCAGCGCACCTTCGCCACGGTCGACCACATCGTCCCGACCAACGAACTCAAGGAGCCCTACTCCGACCCGATCGCCCAGGAGATGATCGAGGCCCTCCGTAAGAACACCAAGGACTACGGCATCCGCTTCTTCGACACCACGACCGGCACCCAGGGTATCGTCCACATGGTCGGCCCTGAGCAGGGCATCACCCAGCCCGGCACCACGATCGCCTGCGGCGACTCCCATACCGCCACCCACGGCGCGTTCGGCGCGATCGCCTTCGGCATCGGCACCACGCAGGTCCGCGACGTCCTTGCGACCCAGACCCTCGCCCTTAGCCCCCTCAAGGTCCGTCGCATCGAAGTGAACGGTAAGCTCGCCCCCGGCGTCTACGCCAAGGACGTCATCCTGCACATCATCCGCGTCCTCGGTGTCAACGGCGGCATCGGCTACGCTTACGAATACGCCGGCACGACCTTCGACGGCTTCTCCCTCGAGGAGCGTATGACCGTTTGTAACATGTCCATCGAAGGCGGCGCCCGCTGCGGTTACGTCAATCCGGACCAGAAGACTTTCGATTACATCAAGGGCAAGCCCTACGCCCCGAAGGCCGCCGATTGGGACGCCGCCGTGGCCCGCTGGGCTTCCTTCGCTTCCGATGCCGGTTGCCAGTATGACGACGTCAAGGTCTTCAAGGCTGAGGACATTCGCCCGACCGTCACCTGGGGTATCACCCCGGGTCAGGCTATCTTCATCGACGAGAAGATGCCGGCGCTCGAGACCCTCAACGCCGCCGACCGTCAGACGGCCGAAGACGCCTACGCTCACATGAAGCTGGCTCCGAACACCCCGATCAAGGGCACCAAGGTCGACGTCTGCTTCCTCGGTTCCTGCACCAACGGCCGCATCTCCGACCTCCGCGAGGTCGCCAAGTATCTCAAGGGCCGCAAGGTTAGCTCGAGCGTTAAGGCGATCGTCGTCCCTGGCTCGCAGCTCACCGCCATCCAGGCCGTCCATGAAGGCCTCGATAAGATCTATATCGAAGCCGGCTTCGAGTGGCGCGGCGCGGGTTGCTCCATGTGCCTCGCGATGAATCCCGACAAACTCGTCGGCGACCAGCTCTGCGCCAGCTCCTCGAACCGTAACTTCAAAGGCCGCCAGGGTTCGCAGACCGGCCGTACCGTGCTCATGAGCCCGCTCATGGTCGCCGCCGCCGCCATCACCGGCCACGTCGCGGACGCCCGCGAAGTCTTCAAGGTCTGATGTCCGCTTCCGCGCCAGTCGACCGAGTGCTCGAGCGTATCGCCCAAGGCGATGACGTCGCTGCGGCCTGCTTGGCCGAAGGCCTCGCCTGCCAACGCGACGTGCGCGTCGATGCCCATTACGACGGCAAGCCCGTGTGCACGGTGACCCTGCCTTGGGTCGTCGAAGGCCACGCGATCCTGATGGCCGACGAGACCGTCGCCGCTTCCGTCGCCGAAGAACGCCTCGCTTCCCTGGCTTCCGCCCTCGCGATGCCCGTCTGCGTCATTCGCCGTCCTGTCGCCGCCTAACCCTTTTCAAACCGCCATGTCCCTCGCCAAAATCACTCAGGTCAAAGCCCTCGCCCTCGCCGTTCCCGGCGACGACATCGACACCGACCGTATCATCCCTGCGCGCTTCCTCCGCTGCGTGACCTTTGATGGTCTCGGCGAGCACGCCTTCCGCGATGAACGCACTGGCCCGGATGGCAAGGAGCGCGCTCATCCGATGAACTCGGCCCAGGCTGCCCGCATCGCCGCCGCCAAGCAGGGCGTCATGGTCGTCGGCTTCAACTTCGGTTGCGGTAGCTCCCGCGAGCACGCGCCCCAGTCGCTCTGGCGTTATGGTTTTACCGCCTTCGTCGGTGGTAGCTTCGCCGAGATCTTCTTCGGCAACTCCACCACCCTCGGCGTGCCTTGTCTGACGCTTTCCAAGGAAGACCTCGCCGAGTGCGACGCCTTCGTCCGCGCCAATCCGGACGTCGAAGTCACCGTCGACGTCGAAAAGCAGACCGTCTCCGCGGGCGCCAAGTCCTGGAAGGCCGGTATCGCTGCTTCCGCCCGCGATGGCCTCGTCAACGGCAAGTGGGACCCCATCGCCGACCTGTTGGAAGGTACCGAGCCCGTGGCTAAGGTCGCCGGTGGTCTCGCCTACGTCGCCGGTAAGTAAGCCTGCCACTCAGGCAAAACAGAAAGGCCGCCCGATGGGCGGCCTTTTTGTTAGGCGAGTTCTCGAAGGCTTACTTGAACCGGACACCATTGGCATCCTGTTCGACTGTGCAGGCTTCGACGATGGCCCAAATCCACATCGGGATGGAGCCAATGAAGCAGGTGAGGATTGAGACCAGCAGCTGGATTATGCCGCGGTTGGTGTAACCCGCGTAGAAGTTGTGGATACCATAGGACCCAAGGAAGATGGCGAGTAATACGTAGACTACGCGGTCCTTGGCGTTAGGGTTAACGACCGGGGAGGTCGGGTGGAGTGAAGGCGGAGGGACCGGCAGGCCGGCGGCGAGTTGGGTCTGCTGGAGCGGGGTCCAGTTGGCCATGCCGTTGGTCCAGACGAGCGTATCGATGGAGATCGTGCGGTTGGCAATCAGTCCGCGCATGGTGGTTTCGTCTACTGGACCGATGCGATTACCGTTCTGTTCATAATACCACATGGGAAGGGTATAGTCGGGGTGGGTCGGAGGTTAAAGCCAAAACGGGGAGGGATGCCCCTTGGTTCTAATAGGTATGAAAAAGGCCGCCCAGTGGGCGGCCTTTTGTCGGGATGGCTGTCGGATCAGTTGAAGTCGACGCCGTTGGCGTCCTTCTTGACGTTGATGGCGTCAATGATGGCCCAGATGAACATCGGGATGCCGCCGATGAAGCAGGTCAGGATGGTGACGAGCAGCTTGATCAGGCCCGCCTTCTTGTCGCCGGCGTAGAAGTTATGGATGCCGTAGGAGCCGAGGAGGATGGCCAGCACGATGTAGACAGTGCGGCTTTTCGGAGCGGAGGCGACGGAGGGAGGGGTGTCGGACATGGTAGGATTGGGTGTGGAAGGGATTAAATAATAATAATAGTTCTCCGTAAACAACAAAGACCATAAAATATGGCCTTTGGGTGACGGAATGGTGTCGTTTAATTTAGCCCTTCCAGATGCGCAGGAGGGCGTCGGCCATGTCAGAAGGCGTGGCTGCGACCGAGATGCCGCACTCCTCGAAGATCTTGATCTTAGCGGCGGCAGTATCTTCGGCTCCGCCGATGACGGCGCCGGCGTGACCCATGCGACGACCGGCCGGAGCGGTGGCACCGGCGATGAAACCAGCGACAGGCTTCTTGCAATGCGCCTTGATCCAGCGGGCGGCTTCGACTTCGGCGTTACCGCCGATTTCGCCGATCATGATGATGGCTTCGGTTTCCGGGTCGTCGTTGAAGAGCTTGATGACGTCGAGGTGCGAGGTGCCGTTAACGGGGTCGCCGCCGATACCGACGCAGGTCGACTGGCCCTTGCCGCGGCAGGTGAGCTGCCAGACGGCCTCATAGGTGAGGGTGCCGGAGCGGGAGACTACGCCGACGTTGCCGCGCTTGTGGATGTAGCCCGGGGCGATGCCGATGCGGCAGCCGCCAGAGGACTTGTCGCCGCGACCAGGGGTCACGAGACCTGGGCAGTTCGGGCCGATGAGGCGGGTACGACGGCCGGCCATGGCGCGCTTGGCGCGAACCATGTCGCGGACCGGGATGCCTTCCGTGATGGCCACGGCGAGATCGAGATCAGCGTCGAAGCATTCCAAGATGGCGTCGGCCGCGAAGGGCGGGGGGACGAAGATTGCGGAGACCGTGGCGCCGGTCTGCTTGGCCGCTTCGGCGACAGTATTGAAGATCGGGACCTTCTTGCCGGCGTGTTCGAAGACCTGACCGCCTTTGCCCGGGGTGACGCCGGCGACGACCTGTGAGCCGTAGTCGAGCGAGAGGCGGGCGTGGCGTGCGCCGAAATCGCCCGTGATGCCTTGGACGAGGATGCGCGTATCTTCTTTAACGAGAATAGACATGAGAGTGTGCGGTGAGGGGTTACTTGGCGTTGACCAGCTTCACGATCTTCTGGGCCGCGTCGGCCATCGAATCGCCCGACACGATGGTCAGGCCGGAAGCGGCGAGGGTGGCCTTGCCGGCTTCGACGTTGTTGCCTTCGAGGCGCACCACGAGGGGCAGCTTGAGGCCGGTCTCCTTGACCGCCTCGATGATGCCCGTGGCGATCACGTTACAGTCCATGATGCCGCCGAAGATATTCACCAGGATACCCTTCACGTTGGCGTCTCCGAGGATGATTTTAAAGGCTGCCGTCACCTGGTCCTTCGTCGCGCCGCCGCCGACGTCGAGGAAGTTGGCCGGGCTGCCGCCGAAGTGCTGGATGATGTCCATCGTGGACATCGCGAGGCCGGCGCCGTTGACGAGGCAGGCGATATTGCCGTCAAGGGCGATGTAGGAGAGGCCGAACTTCGAGGCTTCGATTTCCTTCGCGTCCTCTTCGTTGAGGTCGCGGAGGGCGACTACGTCAGGGTGGCGGAAGAGGGCGTTGTCATCGAACGACACCTTAGCGTCGAGGGCGAGGAGCTTGCCTTCCTTCGTGACCAGGAGCGGGTTAACTTCGACCATCGCGCAATCCTTCTCCCAGTAGAACTGGTAGAGCTTCGTCACCAGCGTGACGCACTGCTTGAAGAGGTCGCCAGAGAAGCCGAGCGAGAAGGCGATTTGGCGAGCCTGGAAAGCCTGGAGGCCGACGGCTGGGTCGACCTGTACCTTGAAGATCTTCTCCGGGGTGTGGTGGGCAACGTGTTCGATTTCCATGCCGCCTTCGGTCGAGGCGACGATGACCGGGAAGGAGCTCGCGCGGTCGAGGAGGATGGCGAGGTAGTACTCGTCGTCGCGGCCGTCAGGGCGCTTACCTAGGTTGGCGGCTTCCGTGAAGTAGATTGTCTGGACCTTGCGGCCCGCTTCGCCCGTCTGGGCAGTCACGAGGGTGTTACCGAGCATCGCCTTAGCATTTTCGAGGGCCTTTTCCTTGGTTGGGGAGAACTTCACGCCGCCCTTGAAGCCGTCGGTGAACGTGCCTTTACCGCGGCCGCCGGCGTGGATCTGGGATTTCACCATGATGCCACCGGTGGTGTCGATCTTGGCGAGCGCGCCTTCGAATTCGGCGGCAGAGGTGACCGCTACGCCCTTGGGCACAGCGACGCCGAACTGAGCGAACAGTTCCTTGGCTTGGTATTCGTGAATGTTCATGAAACGGGACGGAGGCTGACAATTAACCCTTCAGTTCAGCATCCTTGGCCTTGAGGTTCTTTTCGATCTCGGCCGTGAAGTTATCGGTGTGCGTCTGGATCTCCTTTTCGGAGCGCTTAAGCTCGTCGTCGGTGACGAGCTTCTCCTTGTTGCCCTTCTTGAGGATTTCGAGGGCGTCGCGGCGGGCGTTGCGCACGCGGACTTTGCCTTCTTCGGCCATCTGGGTCGCGCGCTTGGCGAGCTCGAGGCGGCGTTCGCCGGAGAGGGAGGGGACCGGGCAGCGCATGAAGTTTCCTTGAGGCACGGGATTGATGCCGACGTTGGCGGCCATGATGGCCTTGCGGATATCATCCATCACGCCCTTGTCGAACGGCTGCACGACAATCGTTTGCGCATCGGGCGTGGTGATGGCGGCCATGTCCTTTAAGCGCTGCGTCATGCCGTAGGCTTCGACGTGGACCTGGATGTTTTCAATCATGCCGGGCGAAGCCTTGCCGGTGTGTAGCGTGGCGAATTCGTGCGAGGTGTGGTCAACAGCCTTCTTCATGGCGTTGCCGCCTTCGGCGATGAGTTTCTTGAGGTCCATAGGATAGGGGTGGGGTGGTGGTTTGTTGTTGGAAAATCAGGCGATGAGCGTGCCGATGCGCTGGCCGAGGACGGCCTTCTTCACGGCGCCCTTCTCGGACATCGAGAGCACGATGATCGGGAGCTTGTTGGCTTCGCAGAGTGAGAACGCTTCGGCATCCATCACGCCGAGGCGCTTCTGGAGGGCTTCGGCATGGGAGACGCGGTCGTAGCGCTTGGCGTCCTTGTGCTTCATCGGGTCCTTGTCGTAGACGCCGTCGACCTTGGTGGCCTTGAGGATCGCGTCGGCGCCGATCTCATTGGCGCGGAGGGCGGCGGCGTAGTCGGTCGTGCAATAAGGATTACCCGTGCCGGCGACGAAGATGACGATGCGGCCGCGTTCGAGGTGGCGGGTGGCGCGACGCTGGATGAAAGGTTCGGCAATGCGGTCCATCGGGATGGCCGTCATTACGCGGCATTCGAGGCCGGCCTTTTCGAGGCGGTCCATGAGGGCGAGGCCGTTGATGACCGTGGCGAGCATACCCATGTTGTCACCGGTGGTGCGATCGGTGCCGTTGGCGCGCGCACCGGCGAGGCCGCGGAAGATGTTGCCGCCGCCGACGACGACCGCGACCTGGGTGCCGACCTTCTGGATGGACCGGAGCTCTTCGGCGAGGCGGTCGAGGACGGCGCTATCGATGGAGGCGCCAGTGGTGTCGTTGCGTAGGGCTTCACCGCTGATCTTCAGCACGATACGACGGTACTTCGGCTTCTTGGAGGAGGTGGCGGGCATACAGGGGAAATGAGCCCTAGAATCCCCAGCGTCAACCCCGCCTTGGTCTCGCTTGACTCCGACCTACGAGTCGCTGTTCAGTCGGGGTGCGCAGACCCGTGGTGTAATGGTAGCACAGGAGTTTTTGGTTCTCCTTGTCGGGGTTCGAATCCCTGCGGGTCTACGCTCCTTCTGGGCGATCCCTCTGTCCAAAAAAGAACCCCGGCGTGCCGGGGTTCGATGCGTCGCCTGGAAGGGCGGCTTAAGCGCGGCCGAGGTATTCCTTATTCTCGGTGCTGACCTTGATCTTCTCGCCCTGCTTGATGAAGAGCGGGACGTTGACCTGGAGGCCGTTTTCGCAGGTGACCGTCTTCTGGACGTTGCCGGCGGTGTCGCCCTTGACGGCGGGCGGGGCTTCGAGGACTTCGACGATGACGGAAGGGGGAAGGTCGACGGTGATCGGCTTGTCTTCGACGAAGAGGACCATGTAGGAGGTGCCCGAGATCAGGAACTCCTTGGAGTCGGCGAGGGAGGCGGCCGAGATGTAGTATTCCTCATTGGTGCTGGTGTCGACGAAGACGTAGCTGCCGTCGGCTTCATAGGACATTTCCAAGGACTTCGTGCTATTATCGAAGACGTCGAAGCTGACTCCGATGCCGCAGCGGACCGGGATCTTGGCGCCAGTCTTGATGGAGCGGAGTTCCATCTGGACGTAAGAAGCATTGTTCGGGGGGGTGCGGACGAGGCACTCGAGAACGATGCAGAGCTCACCATTGTAGCTCATGATGTTCTTCTTCTTGATACGGTTGACGGGTAGGGAGGCCATGGGAGTAAGGGCGGACACAAGCGAAGCCCGCTGGAACGGTCAAGCCGGACTTGCCCGAAAGGTCGGGGTGGGGCGTTTCGCCCCGTAAAATAGGGGTGTCGGGGCTGCCGCCGACTTACTCGAGCGTGAACAGGACCCCGCCGATTTGGTTGATCTTGATCTTGGCAGCGGTGCTGCCCGCGGCGGTTGCGGCGGCCGTGGCTCCGTTTGAGCCTTCGACCGAAGCGCCATCGACGGCTTCCACTTCAAAGCCCGTATAGAGCGTGATCATCTTGGAATAGAGCTGCTGCAGTTCGGCCTTCGTCAGGACGACCATCTCCACCGTCTTGGCATGGGTGGTGGTCGGGTAGGTCTTGACGACGATGTCCCCGGTGCTGCTGCTGACGACGTTGTTGACCTTGGATTCGATGAGGGCGAGCGGACCAGGAATTGGGAGCTGGCTCGCGTCCTTGGGATCGAGTCCGCGGTTCTGGGAGTTAGCGGAGCTGGCGCGGTTGGCACGATTGGCGACATCGGCCGTGCCGGGTGGGCGGGCCGAATAGATGCGCAGTTGCTGGTTGGAGTCCTTCATGTCGATGACGACTTCGGCGACGATAAAGGAGCCTGTCGTGTACTCTTGGAAGGAGATGGAGAGGATAGAGTCGGCCCGGCCGTAGAAGGCCATGTCCGTATTGGCGATTTTTATGCCGAAGATGCCTTGGTTACGGATGGCCTTCTTGGTCATCTGGAAGGCGTTGGCATGAGGCGCGAGGGCGGCGAGCGCGAGCAGGGCGGCGGCGAGGGCTTTGGGGCTCATGGCGTTAATCCTTTACCCACAGGGGTCCCGAAGCAAGATTACAACCGATGCTGAGCTGCCAGAATCTCACCGTGCAGGCGGGTGCCAACGGACCTATCATCCTCGACGGGGCCAATGCGCGCTTTCTGCCTCGCGGCCTCAATGCCGTCATCGGGCCCTCGGGCTGCGGCAAGACGACCCTGATGAAGGCTATTTTGGGTATCCTTCCCTCGACTGGCGAAGCCTGTCTGGCCGGACAGCCGATTACCTGTACCGAAGACTTGGTCGGCAAGGTGGGCTTCGCCCCGCAATTCACCGCTGCCCAGCCTCAACTGACGGTCGCCGAGTCTTTAGAGTACGCCCTCGAGTTGGCCGTTCCGGACGCCGCCGAGCGTTCTCGCCGTCTTGAGTCCGTTCTCGGGGTGACGGGTATGGCCCCGCATCGGAATAAGCGCGTCTCGGCCCTTTCCGGCGGCCAGCTCCGCCGTCTTTCGCTTGGCTTGGAGCTCACGCTCGATCCGCCCTGCATGGTCTGTGATGAGGTGACTTCCGGTCTCGACCCGCAGTCCGAGGATCAGATTCTCGCGCTCCTCCGTAATCTCGCCGAGACGGACCATAAGAGCTTCGTCTGTATCATCCATAATCTGGGTAAGCTAAACCAGTTCGACTGGGTCACGGTCGTATACCAGGGTGACGTGGTCTTTCAGGGGTCGCCGGATGAGCTGCTGGGGTACTTCGGCATCCCCGATGGACTGCGTCTTTATGAGGTATTGAACGCCTCGGATCTCGCCACTTGGCGCGACCGCTGGGCCATCCACCTCGCCGAGCACCAGGATTCCTACGAGGTCGCCGTCGCCAAGGTGGGCGCACCCACTGAGGTTGAGCCGCTCGCTGAGCCCTCGATTCCCGATGGCGTTTCACAGTTCATAACGCTGCTTTCCCGCCGCCTTAAACTTTTCTTCCGTGATACTGGCTATCTCGGCCTCACGCTTGCGATCACGTTCGGTTTCCCGCTCCTCGTCATCATCTTCAATCTCGATGGTGCTTGGGATGTCCTAAAAATTCCGATGGACCGTAATACGGCCTCCATGGCGGAAGTGCAGCAGGCCTTGAAGGTACAGATGTCAAACGCCCAGCTCGCCGGACTCGCCGCTGGGCTGGTGATGTTCCAGGTTATCCTGCTTACCCTCATGGGCGCCAATAACGGTGGCCGTGAAATCTCCGCCGAGCGTATTCTTTACGAAAAAGAGCGCATGACGGGCCTGCGTCCTTGGGCCTACGCGTTCTCCAAGGTCGTCTTCGTCTCGCTCGTGGCAATCTTCCAGGGGGTCTGGATGTGCCTGTTCGTGAAACTGATTTGTCGATTTCCGGGGCCTTGGGTGGAGCAGCTTACGATCCTTGCCGCCAGCTGCGTCTCGATGTCCGTCGTCTGCCTTGGCTTTTCGGCGATGCTGACCTCGCCTGAGAAGTCTTCGCTGCTATCCATCTATCTCGTGGGCTTCCAGTTGCCTCTTTCCGGGGTGGTCCTGGCCCTGCCTGCCGCGCTGACTTGGGTCTGCCGCCCCTTCATTAATTCTTACTGGGGTTGGTCCGGCTTCATGAAGTCCATGATGGGTCAGCCGCTTTACGATGCCTATACCGCCAGTATGCCTAACCAGACTGCCTATGTTGCCAGTACCACCGAAGGGCTGGTTGTGTTGCTGGTCCAAGGGTTGGTCGGCTTCTGCTTCGTCGTCTACGGCTGCCAGCAGAAGCGCTGGAACTAAAGGCTTGGGCTGAAACCCCTAAGCCGATTTGGACGAGTTATTTCGCTTATAAGGGAAATCGCTGGAACAAATCCCAAAGGGGGGGTAGAGTCTTACGTCAGCCTCCCCGCCCATTTTCCATGTCCAAGATTAACCCTCTCTTCTTCGCCCTTGGTATCCCGGTCTTCGTGATCGTGATTCTCGTTGCGATCGTGGTCCCGCGCATGGGCGGCGGCGGTAAGTTCGCCGACCTCACGCCTTTCTCGGTTGAGGCCTATCGCAAGGATTGGGCCACGCTGCAGGGAAACTCATATCGTCTTGATTGCCAGGTCGAGCAGCAGCTCGCCTTCGTCGAAGGTCGCGGTCGCGTGCTCGCCGTGAAGCCTATTGAGAAGGACCCGACCCGTCCCGCCGGCCGTATCCCGGTCTTCGTTCCTGCTGGTTCCGCCGATTCCTTCGAGGTCGGCCAGCGCTTCAAGTGCAAGCTGCGCGTCACCCGCGACCTCCTCGTCGTCGAAGCCCTCGAACGTTTCTAATTTTTCCGCCATGCGTCACTCTCTCTTTAGTCTCTTTGGTTGGTGTGCGTTGACCGTGCTCGGGTTCGCCCAGGCGCCTCCGCCCGGCGGCACCGTCAACGGCGGGGGAACCGCCGGTGATTATAAGAGCTCGTCCGCCGAAGGTGGCGCCGACCGTATCTTCAACGTCAATAGCGACTCCGTGGACATGGAGAACGGCTCCATGCAGTGGAAGGGTACGACGATGAACCTCGGCAACGCCCGCGCGGTCCGCGCCCGTTTCGAACGCTTCCTTGCCGCACCGACCGACAGCGGCGACATGAAGCGCTACGTCGCCATCCTTGATCAGATCCAGCTTCTTCTGTCCGCCCAGTCGATCAACCAAGAGAACTACTACCGAAACCAGCAGGAAGCGTTCAACCTGCTCTTCAAGGCGGCCGAATTCGACATCGATGCCAACAACTCCCTCACCATCGCCTCGCAGGTCCAGAAGGTCTGGGTGATGAAGCAGGAGTTCCGTCAGATTGAGGTGAACAAGAACCAGCTGGATACCCTCCGCAAGATGCAGGAAGGCATCATCATCAACCGTGCGGACATGATCGAAGAGGCGAACGATGCCCGAAGCCGTTCTGCCTCGAAGTCCAAGCCGCTCGGAAAGTCCGCCACCGGCACCACCGAGCTCGGTTTTAAGGTCAAGGACGAGGCCCGCACGCAGGCCCAGATCCTCGCCAAGGACGCGGAAATGACCGCCCTCGGCCTGAAGGCTAAAATCGAATTCCAATCCCAGATGGTTTCGTTCCTGATGGCTCGTCGTTACCGCCATTCGCTGATTACTAGTTCCTTCTATCGCGTGCTCTTTAAGGGCGGCAGCCAGAACATCGTCGTCGGTGCCAAGGAAGTGAAAGAGTTCTTCCCAATCTCCGACTTCGTACCGACCCTCGAGTCGTTCGACATGCTATCCCGCGAAGCGATTAAGGATGTCTCCAAGGGCGTCCAGACGGTCGACGATCTCGTGAAGCAGGGCGAGCTCTACGGTGCCTTCGAAAGGCTCCAGGAGACTTTCTTCCTGGGTGAATTCGAGCCGGCCATCATGTCCTATCCTTACGAAAAAAAGCGCGAGATGCTCGCCCTCTGGAAGGATCTCCGCGAACTGCAGCGCCTCGGTGACGAGCATGACCTTGGTAGCGTCGAGGGTTATGTGAACAAGGTCCGCGGTCGCGCCCGCGATTTCCCGGGCGCCCCCATCCTCTCCAAAGTCACCAATGCGATGAATGCTTCGAACATGTCGCTACTTTCCGCCAAGGCTGCCGCGCTTTCCGGTGACAACGCCAAGGCCGAGCTCGCCCTCGAGCGTGCCGCCAAGATCTGGCCGCAGAACCCGGGCGTGAAGGAATTCGCCAACCAGGTCGTGAGCCGTCAGGACACCCTTGCCCAGAAGGTGCCGGAGTTCGACCGCCTCATGACGGAGTCGAAGTGGCGCGATATCTATAACAAGAAGCTGGAATACGCCTTGGCCCTGGCGCAGGACAAGGAACGCTCCGAGAAGCTTCGCAAGGTTGTGAACCGCGTCGGTGAACTGGATGCCAACATCCAGAAGGCCTCCGTGTTGGCTTCGCAGAACAATCCTTACCTCGCCTGGGACGTCATCGTCGAGACCTACAAGACCGAGTCCGAGGACCTCGTGCTCGCCAAGACCCGCTCCGACATCGCCCCGCTGGTCGCCAACTACGCCCAGCTCATCGGCCATGCCGAGAAGCTGGAGAAGGACGGCGCCGAGGCTGCCGCGCTGACCGCCTGGCTTTCCGCGCAGGACCTTAACCCGGCTTCGCCTGCCTGTGGCGCCGCGGTGAAGCGTCTCGCCAAATCCGTCGCCGAGAGCGCGGTCATCCGCTCAACTGGTGCCGTGCCCGCTCCGCCGGCCGCCGGCGACGATGTGGCCGTCCCGCCGAAGAAGTAAGCCTTACCAGAGGCTGACCGGATTGTCCTCTAGAGGATCGACCACCGTGATGCGGAGGTCGGTCTTTCGGTCGCGCACTTCATTCATCAAGGCGTCGACAATGATGGTGCGGTTGCACTCCTTACTGAGGTGACCGAGGTAGAGCTCCGTCGTCTGCCATTCGCGCAGGCCGAGTAAGAGGTCCTTGGTCTGGACGTTGGAAAGGTGTCCGAAGTTACCTCGAATGCGTTGCTTGAGGGAGGCTGGGCGCTTGGAGAGGTCCAGCATTTCGTCGTCGTAGTTCGCCTCAAGTACCAGGATATCCGCAAGCGCTACATGGTGTTTCACGACCGACGTGGCGTGGCCGAGGTCGGTGAGCCACGTCAGGCGCTTGGCCGGGTGCGCTTCATGGGCGGGTAGGTCGAAGGCGAAGCCAACTGGATCGGCGGCATCATGCGGGATCGGGATCGAGGTGACCTGCAGGCCCTTGAATTCGAAGGTAGTGCCAGTCTCGAACAGCTGCCAGTCTGGCTGCGACTTGAGGGAATCTTTAATCCGCCGGGCCGTCTCGCGGTTGGCGAAGACCTTGAGCAGCGGATTCTGGCGGAGCAGGGCAGGGAGACCAACGCAATGGTCCGAGTGTTCAT
>Ga0209500_10001328_pt1 | contig 18660 bp, 17 predicted proteins | sample S_140212_EF_Meta_FD_187323 | JGI IMG/M metagenome (GOLD analysis project Ga0209500, IMG submission 187323) | Freshwater microbial communities from Lake Simoncouche, Canada to study carbon cycling - S_140212_EF_MetaG (SPAdes) (version 2) | ecosystem: Environmental > Aquatic > Freshwater > Lake ... | reverse complement strand
AACACAATTGCCCCCAAGACCAAGAGGCCTCCATTGCGGAGCAGATCTTCAGGGTTTAGCAATGCGAGCATTTGGAAAGGTTAGTTCGGAAAACACAAAAGGCCCGAGCACATGGCTCGGGCCTTTTGATGAGTTGTTATTTAGTTAGTTGCTGGACCAAAAGTTGTTTTTTGGCGAGATGAACGAATCACCGATGCAGCGAGAACTACTAAAGCTGCGGCTGCAATAAGCAAGCGCTGACCGTCGTTGTTCTGTGTACTGATGATTGCTGGAAGCGTCAACAAGGACACAAGGTTCATCACCTTGATCAGCGGGTTCAATGCAGGACCTGCTGTGTCTTTGAATGGGTCACCAACAGTGTCGGCAATAACAGCGGCCTTGTATGGCTCTGAGCCCTTACCGCCGTGGTTACCGTCTTCGATGTACTTCTTTGCGTTGTCCCATGCACCACCAGCATTGCTGAGGTAGTTCGCCATGAGCTGGCCGGTCAAGATGACAGCAGCAAGGAATCCACCAAGTGCTTGCCAACCAATTCCGAATCCAACGATGACTGGAGTCAACACTGCAAGAAGTGCAGGTGTAGCCAATTCACGAAGTGAAGCTTCTGTACAGATGTCAATGACGGGGCCGTACTCTGGCTTCTTTGTTCCGGCCATGATCATTCCGTCAGCGAACTGACGACGAACTTCTTGAACCACAACACCAGCTGTTCGTCCAACGGCGCGAATTGAAAGTGCTGAGAACAAGAACGGCACAGAGCCACCGATAAGAAGACCAATGAAGATCTTCGGATCAGCAACGTTGATTGCAAGCTCTGGAGCTTTGAACACTCCGTCAGCCAAGTTCTCGGCCTTGATCAACAATTCAGCACCAGCTGTTTCGATGAACGAAGCGAACAAGGCAACAGCAGCAATAACTGCTGAACCAATTGCGAAGCCCTTTGTTACAGCCTTAGTGGTGTTACCGACTGCGTCGAGAGCAACCATGATCTTTTGTGGTTCACCATGGAACTCGCCAGACATTTCTGCAATACCTGCAGCGTTATCTGACACAGGACCAAAGGTGTCTTCCGACACGATGACGCCTGTGGTCGCGAGCATTCCCATTCCGCACAATGCAACGAGGTAGAGCGAGAACGTAAGGTTTCCGCCACCAAGTGCCAATGCCACACCAATTGCAATCGCAATTGCAAGAACTGCGTACACGCTTGATTCAAGTCCAAATGCAGTACCCGAAAGAATTGCAGTTGCAGGACCGGTCTCGGCTGATTCAGCAATTTCTTGCACTGGACCATGATGAGTTGCTGTGTAGTACTCGGTAAGACGGCTCACAAGTTGTGCAAGAAGCAGACCAACTGCAACCGCACCGAATACTCGCCAACCGGCTCCGCCCATCAACTTGACGCCTTCACCAGCGACACCTTTATCGTTACCGACATAGGTCAATGACAATGCAAGTGTTCCGGCAAGTGTAAGAACGCCAGCTACAAGGAAGCCCTTGTTGATTGGCTTGAGTGCGTCTGTTTCGTCTGGCTTTGCCTTCACTGCGAACACACCAAAAATTGATGCGATCACGCCGATGGCGCGAGCTGCAAGTGGGAACACAAGTCCCATTGCTGGGTTAAGACCAATTGAGTTGAACGCTGCAACACCAAGAATGATTGAAGCAACAAGTGTTACTTCGTATGACTCGAAGAGGTCAGCGGCCATTCCGGCACAGTCACCAACGTTGTCACCAACGTTGTCAGCGATTGTTGCTGGGTTACGTGGATCGTCTTCAGGAATTCCTGCTTCAACTTTTCCAACGAGGTCGGCACCAACGTCAGCAGCCTTAGTGAAGATTCCTCCACCAACGCGCAAGAACAATGCAAGAAGTGACCCACCAAAGCCGAAGCCAACAAGGATGACGCTTGATGTGTTCTGGAAAATCATGATGATTGCTGTCGCACCGCTAAGTCCGAGACCAACGGTGAACATTCCGGCAACACCACCGGTACGGAATGCAACGGTGAGAGCGTCAGGCATTGAACCAGTCAGAGCGGCAGCGGCTGTACGTACGTTTCCGCGCGTTGCCAAAGTCATTCCGATATAGCCAGTGAAGCCTGAAGCTGCACAGCCAAGAATGAAAGCGACGGTGCGCCAAATTCCGGCTTGCATGAACGACAACGCTTCAGTAGCGCCAGCGCCTTCGCCCTTGACGATTGCAGTTGATGTGACGAACACAATGATTGCAAGTGGAACCAAAATCATGATGATTGTCTTGAACTGGCGCTTCAAGTAGGCGAGTGCGCCTTCTTGAATTGCGAGTGCAATTTCTTTCATCTTTGGCGTGCCTTCGTCGGCAGCCATGACTAAACGAGCGAGATAGAACCCAACAGCGATAGCAAGCACGGCCGCTGCAGCTGAAAGCCACAACACCGCCCATTCTCCGCCCTTGAGTACGAACTCTTGGTAGCCGCCTTCGGCAGCAAATAATCCTGACACTTAATTGTCTCCTGGCAAGTTCTGGGGCGACCTGACTGTCAGGCGCCCGCTGTATGGAACATCGCAACAGTAGTGAAAAAAGACACGCCAGAGCGAAATGGTCAAGTTGTGCCCACGGGGCTCTCTCGGGCTACCGTTTCAAGTGCATTTGCACAGCCGGCCCGCCCGGCCCGCAGGGAGACCTTATTTTCATGGCACAAGTAGTTACATCTCGCCGCGGCCCGGTCACCGGTACCGCTATTCACAAGCGTAAGAAGCGCCCATTCCTCCTTGACCTCTATTCCACCGCGGTGGGCAAGAAGTACGTCATGGGGCTCACTGGCATCGCCATGATGGGATTTGTCCTCTTTCATATGATCGGGAACCTCAAGATGTACATGGGGGCTGCAGATCTTGACCACTACGCCCATTTCTTGCAGACGTTGCTCTACCCATTGGCTCCCAAGGGCTGGGTTCTCTGGATCCTGCGCGGTGGCCTTATCAACATGCTGTTTCTTCACTTGCATGCAGCGTGGTCGCTGACTCGTCTTAATCGTCATGCTCGCCCCGTGAAGTACCAAAGCAAGCGCGATTATCAAATTGCCAATTTTGCAAGCCGCACCATGCGTTGGTCAGGAATCATTGTTCTGGCATTTCTTACCTGGCATCTTCTTGATCTGACCTTTGGCGTTGTGAACTCGCACGTGGGCACAATGATCACGCATCCGGGAGATGAGGAGTCCGTTAAATCGGTCTATGCCAGCGTCGTGCATTCATTTGAGCGCACTCCTGTTGCCTTGTTCTACGTGGTTGCAAACATTTTGCTCGGCATTCACTTGTTCCACGGCACATGGAGCATCTTCCAGTCACTTGGCTGGAACAACCCACGTTTCAATAACTGGCGCCGTGGCTTTGCTACTGGTTTTGCCGCAATTGTCGTTCTCGGCAACGTTTCATTCCCTATCGCTGTAATGGCTGGCATCGTCGGCTGACCGGCACGCCTCGAAGAAGAAAGACACGATCATGACTCTTACTGATGAACTGTTCGCAAAGAACACAGTCAAACTTGACAGCAAAATTCCTGACGGCCCTGTTGCCGACAAGTGGGATAACTACAAAGAAAACATGAAGTTGGTTAACCCCAACAACAAACGCAAATTCAAAGTCATCGTTGTTGGTACCGGTCTTGCTGGTGCATCAGCTGCAGCAACACTTGCTGAACTTGGATATCAAGTTGACGCGTTTACATTTCATGACTCGGCTCGCCGTGCGCACTCCATTGCCGCACAAGGTGGCATCAACGGCGCAAAGAACTACAAGGGCGATGGTGACAGTGTTCATCGTTTGTTCTACGACACCGTTAAAGGCGGTGACTTCCGTGCACGCGAAGCAAACGTTCACCGTTTGGCGCAAGTCAGCGTTGACATCATTGACCAAATGGTTGCCCAAGGTGTGCCATTCGCCCGTGAATATGGTGGTCTTTTAGACAACCGTTCATTTGGTGGAGCGCAAGTCAGTCGTACTTTTTATGCTCGTGGTCAGACCGGTCAGCAATTGCTGCTCGGTGCGTATCAGCAGTTCTCACGCCAAGTTGGTCTTGGCGGAATCAGTTTGTACAACCGCTCTGAATTGATTGACATTGTCGTCATTGATGGCCGTGCATCAGGCATCGTTGTCCGCGATCTTGTAACTGGTGAAATCACATCACATGCTGCACATGCAGTTGTGTTGGCAACAGGTGGATACGGAAACGCATTCTTCTTGTCAACAAATGCAATGGCATGCAACGTCACTGCAGCGTGGCGTGCGCATCGCAGGGGCGCATTGTTTGCGAACCCGTGCTACACACAAATTCACCCCACCTGCATTCCACAAAGTGATGACAGCCAGTCGAAACTCACATTGATGTCAGAGTCATTGCGTAACGATGGTCGCGTATGGGTTCCTACAAATCCAGATGAAACTCGTGAGGCCCGCGACATTCCAGAAGAAGAGCGCGACTATTACCTCGAGCGTTTGTATCCGTCATTCGGAAACTTGGCACCACGTGACATTTCGTCTCGCGCAGCAAAGCGCCTTGTTGACAAAGGACAGGGTGTCGGACCAAAGAAAAACGGTGTCTACCTTGACTTCTCTGAAGCAATCGAGCGCCTTGGCCACGACGTAGTGCAAGAGCGCTACGGCAACTTGTTCGAAATGTACGAACGTATTGCTGGCGAAAACCCGTACGAAACGCCAATGCGTATTTACCCTGCGAGCCATTACACAATGGGCGGTTTGTGGGTCGACTACGAATTGCAAACAAACATTCCTGGTTTGTATGCAGCGGGTGAAGCCAACTTCTCTGACCATGGCGCTAACCGTCTTGGTGCATCTGCACTGATGCAAGGTCTTTCAGACGGCTACTTCGTGTTGCCGTACACAATCGGTAACGGACTTGCTCCGTTGCTGGGTAAATCAATGCCAGGCATTGATCATCCTGAGTTCAAAGCTGCTGAGGAAGCAGCGCGAGAGCGCTTCAACGCGTACCTTGCAGTTAACGGCACAAAGTCACCTGATTACTTCCATCGTGAACTCGGGAAAATCATCTGGGATTACTGCGGAATGGAACGTACTGAAGAAGGATTGAAAAAAGCTTTGGAACTTCTTCCTGCGCTGTACCAAGAATTCAAGACAGACCTTCGCGTTACCGGTGATGGCGACAACATGAACCAAACACTTGAAAAAGCAGGCCGTGTCGACGACTTCTTCCAGTTGGGAATGCTGATGTGTCGCGATGCTCTTGATCGTAAAGAGAGCTGCGGCGGCCACTTCCGTTCTGAATATCAGACTGACGAAGGCGAAGCACTTCGTGACGATGTGAACTACTGCCACGTTGCCGCATGGCAATGGGGCGGCGACCCAATGACACCAAACCTGAACGTTGAACCGCTCGAATTCGAAGCTGTTCACCTCGCGACTCGGAGCTACAAATGAGCAATCACCTCAAAAACATCACATTGCGCATTTGGCGTCAGGCTGGTCCTGCAGCAAAGGGCAATTTCGAAACACATGTGGTCGACGAGATCACGGACGAGGCATCGTTCCTCGAGATGCTCGACATTTTGAATGACAAACTCGTCACAGAAGGTAAAGAGGCAGTGGTGTTTGACCACGACTGTCGTGAAGGCATCTGCGGTACATGTTCGCTCATGATTGACGGACAAGCACATGGACCACAGCGCGGAACGGCAACGTGCCAGTTGCACATGCGCCAATTCAAGAGCAACGACACCATCACGATTGAGCCGTGGCGTGCATCAGCATTCCCCATCATCAAAGACCTCATGGTTGACCGCTCTGCATTTGACCGCATTATTGAGTCGGGTGGATACATCACTGCGGATACCGGTGGTGCACCAGACGCAAACTTGATTCCTATTTCCAAAATCGTGGCTGACGCTGCGATGGACTCAGCTGCATGCATCGGTTGCGGAGCATGCGTTGCAGCGTGTCCAAATGGTGCTGCCAACTTGTTCACCGGCGCGAAAATTGCCCACCTCAGCCGTCTGCCTCAGGGTCAGGCTGAGAGGTATTCACGCGTTGAAGCAATGGTGGAAACCATGGATGAGAAATTCGGCTCGTGCACAAACCACGGCGAATGTGAAGCAGCATGCCCGAAGGAAATTTCCATCGACGTCATTGCGCTCATGAACAAGGACTTCCGTAAGGCCAAGTTTGCTAACCGCAAGGATCTTGCTCGCAAATAAATCGGTTCGGCTGAGGGCTCACTAGGGCTCTCGGGGTACTGTCATTTCCATGACAATTCCTGCTGTCCCTGCATCTCTTCCTGTCACTCTGGCGGCACTTCGTGCCTCAGGCTGGAAATCCATTCCTGTCAAAGAAGAATTGCGCGCAAATGCTGTACGCAATATCTCTGCTGGCCTTCCATTGTTTGAAGGTGTCATGGGATATGAAAACACTGTGATGCCGCAACTTGAGAACGCGTTGCTTGCAGGTCACGACGTTGTATTCCTTGGTGAACGTGGTCAAGCAAAGACACGAATGATTCGTTCGCTTACTGATCTTCTCGATGAGTGGATGCCAATAATCGCAGGCAGCGAAATCAACGATGACCCGTACAACCCGGTCTCACGTCACGCGCGTGACCTCATCGCTACCGAAGGCGAAAATGCTCCTATTTCGTGGGTACACCGCAGTGAACGATTCGGTGAAAAATTGGCAACGCCAGATACGTCAATCGCTGACCTCATTGGTGAAGTTGACCCCATCAAAGTTGCAGAAGGTCGTTACCTCAGTGACGAACTCACATTGCATTACGGATTAGTGCCACGCACCAACCGTGGAATTTTTGCAATCAACGAATTGCCAGACCTTTCAGAGCGAATTCAAGTTGGATTGCTCAACGTTCTTGAAGAGCGCGATGTACAAATTCGCGGTTACAAGATTCGTCTTCCACTCGATGTGCTGTTGGTTGCATCTGCAAACCCAGAGGACTACACAAACCGTGGCCGCATCATTACTCCGCTGAAAGACCGTTTCGGTAGCCAAATCCGTACGCATTATCCACTTGAAGTTGATACGGAAATTGCCATCATGCGTCAAGAGTCGCGTGCAGCATCAATCGGCGATGTCACAGTCACCATGCCCGAGTTCATGGAACGCATTATCGCGACGTTCTCTCACCAGGCTCGCGTCAGCAGTCATGTCAATCAGCGCAGTGGCGTTAGCGTGCGTTTGTCAGTATCAAACTTGGAAGTTCTTAGTGCCAATGCCGTGCGTCGTGCATTACGCGCAGGGGAACGCGAAGTAGCGCCACGCATTAGTGATCTTGATGCTTTGGCATCGTCCACCAGCGGAAAAGTTGAAATCGAAGCACTCGAAGAAGGCCGTGAAAATGGCATTCTTCAACAGCTCATTTCGGGTGCAGTACTCACTGTGTACAAGGAACTTGCTCCTGGCGAAATGATGCGAGATGTTCTCACTGCATTTGAAGAAGGTGCTGTTGCTCATGCAGGTGAAGACATTGCATCTGGTGAATTGATTGCGCTTCTTGGTCAGATTCCCGCGCTTATGCCACCAGTGAAAGTTCTTACTGGCGGTGATGATTCACCAGCCATGTTGGCAAGCGCTGTTGAGTTCATTCTTGAGGGACTGCATCTCACGCGACGTCTGAACAAAGACGCATCTGGCTCAAAAGCCACATATCGCTCGCGTAGCTAGTCGTTACAGAACGAACGGCGAACGAGTCCACAATTCGCCGGTGTCATTGCGAGCTGCATTCGTAGCTTCGCCAGTCAGCGACACCACGGGGATCGCTTCGTTGAGTCCACGTAAAGACATTGGTTCATGAGGGGTCACTACGACGCCTTCTGGCAGGTTCTCGATGTGCTCGCTCGGAATGATGACCTCGAAGGGCTCAGCGGCGTCACAGAGGCGCGCTGCCATGTTGACAGCCGTTCCGATGTAGTCGTCGCCCTCAAAAAGCAGTGCAAGCCCAGAAGCCATACCAACGCGTATGGAGAGAGGCGCACAGGCGGCTCCAGAGCGCTTCTGAAGCTCGAGAGCGAAGGTAATGGCATCTCGCTGGTCAACGGCCACGATCATGCAGCCATCGCCCAACCACTTGGCAATACGGACACCGGTCTCAGAGGCCACATCTCGGGTGACGGCACGCCATGAGGCAAGGAGGCGCCCTGCGGCATCATCTCCGTTCTCGTTTGTGAAGTTGGTAAACCCCGAAATATCGACGAATACAAAAGTCCGTGGCACTCGCATAGTGCTCAACACCTTAGAGCAACTAAGTTGCGGATATGCCTGCACGGTTCACTTATTCACGCTGGGACGGCACCCAGACGGGATTCAGCCTCGATGCCGAGGGAATTCTCGACGAGTTAACTGATGATTTGCTCTATCACGGCGACCTCAATGCCGCATTGCGTCGTTTGATGCGTGACGGAATGACAGATCCAGATGGAAACCAGATCGAAGGTCTTCGCGACATGATGCAGCGCATTCGCGATCGTAAGAAGGAACTTGAAGAGAGTGGCGACCTTGGTGGTGTGTATTCAGAAATTGCTGATGCTCTAAAAGACATCATCGATGAAGAACGCCATGCGGTTGAGAACTCTGTTCGCGAGGCCGAAGCATCAGGTGATGAACGGCGTGCAGATACTGCACGCGATGCAGCAATGGAACGCAATTTCCGTCTTGACATGATGCCAAACGACCTTGCTGGCATGGTGCGCGAGATGCAAAGTTATGACTTTGAATCAAGCGAAGCCCAACAGCGTTTTGAAGAATTAATGGACAAGCTGCGCCAGGAAATGATGCAGCAGTTCGTTGATCAAATGTCTGAAGGAATGCAGAACATGTCGCCAGAAGATATGGCGCGCATGAAAGACATGATGGCTGCATTGAACGGCATGATCGAAGCGCGTGAACAAGGCGAAGATCCGCAGTTTGAAAAGTTCATGGAACAGTTCGGAGATTTCTTTCCGGAGAATCCACAAACACTTGACGAACTTCTGGAGAACATGGCAAAGCGCATGCAAGCAATGCAGGCACTCATGGATTCACTCACTCCAGAACAACGTTCACAAATGCAACAGTTGTCTGAACAGCTCATGGAAGACATGGACCTCAATTGGCAGGTTCAACAACTCAGTGAAAAATTGCAGAGCATGTTCCCGCAGCCCGGTCAGGGTGAAGGACAGGGCTATAACTTCCGTGGCGAGCCTTCGATGAACATGCAGCAGGCCATGGATGCCATGCAGGAAATGGGCGATTTGAACGAAATGGAAGGGATGCTGCGCCAAGCAACCAATCCCGCCCAGTTGGCAGAAGTCGACATCGACAAGGTTCGCGAGATGCTCGGAGAAGACGCCGCAAAGTCCATGGAGCGGCTCGCCGAAATGACGAAGATGCTTGAAGAAGCGGGGCTCATCAATCTCAAAGAGGGAAAGATGGAGCTCACTCCGCGAGGCCTTCGTGCCATTGGCAACAATGCTCTTCGTCAACTGTTCAACAACCTGTCAAAAGACAAATTTGGCCAGCACCGCATTGCCCGCGACGGCAGTGGCCACGAGCGAACATACGACTCGAAGACGTACGAATTTGGTGACCCATTCCGTCTTGATCTTCAGCGCACAATTCGCAATGCCATCTCACGTAACGGCAGTGGAACGCCGGTGAAATTGTCACCAGAAGATTTCGAAATTGAACGTACTGAACACAGCACGCGGTCATCGACGGTTCTCATGATCGACCTGTCGATGTCCATGCCAATGCGTGGCAACTTTGTTCCGGCAAAGAAAGTGGCAATGGCCCTGCATTCATTGATTAGTTCTCAGTTCCCGCGTGACTATTTGGGTCTTGTTGGGTTCAGCGAAACTGCCCACATCATGACCCACGAGCAATTGCCGGAAGTCAGTTGGGATCTTGCGTATGGCACCAACATGCAGCATGGTCTACGACTTGCTCGTCAGTTACTTGCTCGCCAAACCGGCACCAAGCAAATCATCATGATCACTGACGGTGAGCCAACGGCCCACATCACTCAATCGGGCGACGTGTACTTCAACTATCCGCCTGTGCGTGAGACGGTGGAGGCCACATTGCGCGAAGCAATGCGATGCACCAAGGACAACATCACCATCAACACATTTGTGCTTGACGCAACAGGTCCATTACGTCACTTCATTGAGCAAATGGCCCAGGTGAATCACGGCCGTGCCTTCTTCACCACCCCTGAGACATTGGGTGATTACGTGCTGGTCGATTTCCTTGAAAATCGCCGGAGAACCAGCCGAGCTCGCTGACCATTTTGAGTACCCGTCGGACCTGAAATGGGAAAGATGCTGACTGTTCATCTAAGATTTCCCATATCCCATTTGCATTTTCTGTAAATATTTGCCACAATTACACCGCTGTAATTACAAGCCACATTCCAAGATCCCTTGGGACTCGGATATGGCTGTAGCTGGGAGGCAAAAGCATGCACGGAGATTCTGATTCATTAAGCCAAGAACGTGGCTGGCAAGACCAGGCCAACTGCCTTGGCGTCGACCCTGACCTGTTTTTCCCAGAGCGTGGTGCAAGCACCCGTGAAGCAAAAGAAGTCTGCAAAGGCTGCGTTGTTCGCGGAGATTGCCTTGAGTACGCACTTGCCAATGGCGAGAAGTTCGGAATCTGGGGCGGCTTGTCAGAGCGCGAGCGTCGTCGCTTGCGCCGTCAACGCGCACAAGATGGCCGTCGCGTCATAATCAACGGTTAGTCACACGCCACTCAATCGTTTGTTCCACGGATAGATCTAGGTCCTCCCACCGGTCTCGTGAAATAGTTGCAAGAACTGAAGCGGGAAGTAACCCGACTAGTTCTGCATGGTGCACGTGTGCATGTTCTGATACTGCATCAAATACCTCAGATGGCCCAGCAATCATTGGCTGAATGAGGTTCACGCTTACCTGTGTAAACGCCCCTACTTGCAGACCCAAAGTACGAATACTTGCTGTACGAACAGATGATGCAATGCGACGCGTTGTTTCAAGATCAGTATTTTCCAACCACAGGTTGTAGGCAACTAATGGTTCGCGCACTCCAACGCACATTGCACCGGCAGCAGGGTGGGGAACATGTGATCCAACGTCGGGCATTAACGAAGTCCACGCAGTTTTTCGAATATCAGGAAGTGTGCGTTCAGAGCCATAGAGAAAACTTGGCACGTGCAATTCTTCTGTTGCCCACGTTGCGAATTCATCGCGCGCTTTTTGTGCATCATGCATTGTGGAATTAACGAGTGGCACAAACGGAACAACGTCAACAACGCCAAGACGTGGGTGCACTCCGGAATGGTCATTGATTCGTAATGCCGAAACAGCGGCGCGAGTGAGTGCACGTGGGGCATCAATGCCAACCATGGTGAACACGCTGCGGTTGTGGTCTGGGTCTGAATGAATATCGAGAAGGTCGCCTGCACATGATTGAGCAAGGGCGTCGATGATGGCGTGATTACGCCCCTCGCTGATATTGATGACACATTCGAGCACCCATCGTGCTTACCAAAGAACCGCCCCTTCCTGCTACCGTCAGGAACATGATTTCGTTTCTTGAAGGCCCAGAGCTCATTATCGTTCTAGTTGTTGTACTGGTGCTATTCGGTGGTGCACAACTGCCAAAGCTCGCCAAGAACCTTGGTTCGGCTCAAAAAGAGTTTAAGAAGGCGATGGACGAAGGCAAGTCTGACGACTCTTCGTCTGATTCAAAGTAAGTAGGTCAGACCGCGATACCGCGGCGCCTCTTCAAAATTCTGCGACGCTCGCGCTCGCTGCAACCGCCCCACACGCCATGATCAATGCGTTCAACAAGGGCATATTCAAGACATGTATTGCTCACTGGGCACCCCTTGCAAATTGCACGAGCCCGATCAACACCAACTCCGTCTGACGGGAAAAAGGTGGCGGGCGGGTAATTGCGGCAGTTGCCGTCGCCCATCCAGGATGTCGGTGAGTCATCGAACGGAAGGTTCGTGACCGGTGCACTCGTAACTTGAAGTTGTACTTTCATGGCTGTCCTCGCTTCATCTGAAACAGATGTTCTTGGTTCGGTGTCTGTATGACGCCGAGTCATGGCGGGAAGTTCCCGCAATTCCAGTCAAGCACGAGCATGTGGCCGCCTGCCGTCAGGTTCGGTAAAGGTTTGGTAAAGATGTGACTTATCCACAGGCATGCCTTTAAAAAAGGCTCAAAAAGCGCGAAAAATGCTCAGAAGTCGTCGTGCGCGAGCCCCGATAGGCTGAGCGGAGTTCGCTATTGATTCACACCTGCAACCCACATATTGCAGTCCGGAGACACCATGACAGATATCCAGATTCCACAGGCCCCGAAAGCTCATGCCCGCATCGCATTTCTGGGCGCAGTATCACCTCATTGGGAGGTCTACTCTGACTGGGGCGATCAGACAGTTCTTGATGAATTCCGTTCACGTGTTCTTGCTCGTCTTGTTTTGCTTCCTCGTGATGACCCACAATTTCGTCGCAACATGGCTCGTATCGTTCGCGATGCTGAGCGTGAACTCATTTCCATTGAATGGGACATGGGCGACCCTGACTACGAGTTCTAATTCGAAGTCGTGGGTAACACGTACCACTCGTGATAGTGAACACATGGCTAACTCATTGACCCTGTTGTCTCTGCGTCGGCGCTTTCACTACCCTTTTCTGTCATGAGTCGTTTAATTGGGAACCGAGAACTGAGCTGGCTTGATTTCAATGAGCGCGTGTTGGCCCTCGCTCGCGAAACCTCCGTGCCATTGCTTGAGCGGATCAAATTCTGTGCCATCTTCTGTTCGAACCTTGATGAGTTTTATCAAGTCCGAGTAGCTGCACTCAAGGGCCAAGTCGCCGCGGGCGTGCAAGCAACTTCGTCCGATGGATTATCGCCCACTCGTCAACTAAACGAGATTGCTCACCGTGTAGATCATCTAGTCGCTGAGCATGAGAACTTGCTTCTGAACGTACTGTTTCCACCTCTTGCCGAGCATGGGGTGGTCATTTGTCGGTGGGAAGACCTCACGCCTGACGAGCGTGTCAACATGCAGCTATTTTTTGAGCGCCAGTTGTTTCCGGTGCTCACACCACTTGCGGTTGACCCATCGCACCCGTTTCCGTACATCTCAAACATGGCTATCAGCCTCGGCGTGTTAGTCCGGGATTCTTCTAGTGGAGAGCAACGTTTTGCTCGAGTAAAAATTCCAACTTTCCTGAAGAGATTTCACAAAATGTCTGAGGGCCGTTATGTATTGATCGAGGATGTCATTGCAGCCCACGTTGCGGATTTATTTGTCGGAATGGACATTGTTCATGTCAGCGCATTCAGAGTGACGCGAAACGCAGACCTCACACTTGACGATGAAGATGCGGATGACTTGCTCGCCGCAGTTGAGATGGAGTTGCGCCGTCGACGTTTTGGTCGCGCAGTTCGACTCGAAGTTGATCACCACATCAACCCGGACGTTCTTGACATGTTGCTAGAGGAACTTGATTTGGAAAGAACTGACGTTTCATTTCATACTGCTCCACTTGCGCTCTCCTGCTTGTGGGAACTGCATGGATTAGATGAACCAACACTGAAAGACACGCCGTGGCGCTCGGTAACAGCAGGCCGTTTGGCTGCTGCGGACGGCAATGATCAGTCAATGTTCAGTGTGTTGCGGCAACGGGACCTATTAGTGCATCATCCGTATGAGTCTTTTTCATCCTCTACTGAAGAATTTCTTGAACAAGCAGCGAATGACCCTCGGGTACAAGGAATCAAAATCACTTTGTATCGCACGTCAGGCGATTCCCCAATCGCGCGCAGCCTTATCAAGGCCGCTGAATTAGGGAAGCAAGTTGTAGCCCTCATCGAACTAACAGCGCGTTTCGACGAAGCTGTCAATGTCACCTGGGCTAAGGAACTTGAACGCGCAGGCGTACATGTGGTGTACGGCGTTGTGGGGCTGAAGACGCACTGTAAGTGTGTATTGGTTGTTCGTCAAGAGGAATCTGGACTGCGTCGCTACGTTCATGTTGGCACCGGTAACTACAACTCGAAAACTGCACGAATTTATGAAGATATCGGACTCTTTACATGTAATGAAAAAATCGGTGACGATGTTTCTCATTTATTTAATTCGTTGACTGGGTTCGACAAGGATCATGATTTCAACAGCCTCATTGTTGCTCCTCGATACTTGCGAAGCAAAATTATTCAACTGATTGAGAATGAAATTTCCTATGGCATAGACGGACACATTGTGATGAAAATCAATGGTCTTGCAGATGCACGAATGATTGAATTGCTGTACCAGGCAAGTGAAGCCGGTGTTCGAATTGATCTCATTGTGAGAGGTATTTGTTGTATTCGTCCCAGTTCAGATCACGAACACAATATTCGTATTAGGTCGGTTCTTGGTAGGTATCTCGAGCATTCTCGTATGTATCACTTTGCGCACGGCGGACAAGATAAGGGTCCCGTGTATTACATCGGATCTGCCGACATGATGCCTCGCAACTTAGACAAGAGAGTTGAAGTTCTCATTCCGGTCGAGCATCCGAAACATCGAGCTTGGATTGAAGAAGTCTTTGCGACACTTCTTTCTGATGATGTAGTTGCATTCGAGATGAACCGAGAGGGTAATTGGCGTCGTGTCGGCCCTATCGAATATGTTCCCGCTAACGACGCTCAGTATCGAATCCATCAGCGGGACTCAGAATCGCAGTTGAAATTGGGAAATTCGGCGATCGAAAATTCCTGATATCTGAAGCGTACAAGTTCACTTTTCTTTCATAATATGAGAGACTGTTAATCGAGCACTCGTTCCGATGGTGGAGTCGCTCGTAATTATTTATTTCTCAGGGGGGAATCATGGACGAACTTCGCAAAGGTTTTCACCAACAACTTGACGGTGTGCGCACTGAACTTGTGCGGTTGGCTGCGTCTGTTATTGAAGCCATTCCTCGTGCCACTGCAGTAATTCTTAATGGTGATCTTGAAGGTGCTGATGCGTTGATTCAGTTCGATGACGAGATTGATTCGCTGTCGTTGGAACTTGAGGAACGCTGTTATCAGATTCTCGCGTTACAAGCTCCGGTTGCTGGTGACCTTCGCCAGGTCGTATCCGTCGTGAAAATGATTGCTGAAATTGAACGGTCTGCAGACCTAGCAGTGAATATTTGTAAAGCTGCTCGCCGTATCTATGGCCATGACCTCGACCCTCGCCTTCGTGGGTTGATTGCCCGCATGGGTGAGCAGGCCGAACAGTTGTGGGAATCAGCTCTCGAGTCTTTCGAAGAAAATGATGCAGCAAAGGCTGCAGCTATTGATGACATGGACTCGTACCTCGACAGTTTGCAGCGTGAATTTGTTCAGGCAATCCTTGAGTGCCACTCAGAAAATTCTATTGACTTGCAAGTGGCTATTCAGTTGGCAGTAGTCGCCCGTTTTTACGAACGTATTGGTGACCATGCGGTGAACATCGGTGACCGCGTGCGGTACCTGGTTACAGGTTGGTTGCCAGAGCACAAAGGCGCAGCTCGCTTCCGTCAGAAATCTGGCGAAGACGACACCGATGGAATTCCATTTTTCAAAAGTCTTGAAAGTTAATTCTGCTAGTTCGGCATTGATATGTGGTTGTTGATTGTCGGCGTTGTTTGTGGAGCAGTTGCTGGCTTTTTCATTCGTGACCGCACTCGAAGTCCTCGAATGATTTCGGCTCCCGTTGTCGCCGATCCAGTATTTACGCCGGATTCTGAAGCTGGAGTCAGATTGCTACTTGACGCTCTTCCAATGGGAGTCGTTGTTCTTCTTCCGGATGGTCAAGAACGGTTTCGAAATACTGTTGCAATGTCGATTGCAGGCGCACGACATGCCGACGTACTGATAGAGGTGGCGGCAGAACGGTTGCTTACTGTCGCATTGAGAGGTCTCGAAAGTCGTGAGCAGATTCAATTAGCTGGCCCCCCACAACGCGTGTTGGAAGTACGCGCAATTCCACTTGCAGATGGTGGAGCAATTGCGATTATTGATGACGTCACGGACAGATGGCGAATTGACCAAGTCCGTACTGACTTCGTTGCAAACGTTAGTCATGAGCTTAAAACTCCTATCGGTGCAATTTCTGTTCTGGCAGAAACAATTGAAGGTGAGACTGATGATGAGTTGGTGTTGCGTCTCACCAGCCGCATGGTGATTGAAACTCAACGCATGTCGCGCACTATTGATGACTTACTTGAATTATCGCGCATCGAATTGGGTGGCGAAATGTTGTCGGTTGACATTGATATGGCTGATGTTGCTGCTGAAGCAGTTGAACGTGTCGCCCCGATGGCAATGCGTAGCGGCGTGCCGTTAAACATTGATTCAAAGAAAGGCACCTCAATAGTTTCTGGTGATTTTTTTCAATTGGTGTCGGCAGTAAAGAACCTGGTGGAGAACGCCGTGAAGTACAGCGATCAGACACATCAAGTTGATGTTCGAGTTCTCACCACAGACGCCACGGTATTGGTAGAAGTCGAAGACAGGGGCATCGGAATCCCTGCTGACAGCATTGATCGCATCTTTGAACGCTTCTACAGGGTCGATCGAGCTCGTAATCGAGCCACCGGGGGCACAGGCCTTGGGCTGTCAATTGTGCGCCATGTGGCCACCAATCATGGCGGGGAGGTGAACGTACGGTCTCGGGAAGGTGAAGGTTCGACGTTTATTCTCCAGATACCTCGTGTTTTGAGGCCAACATGAGCCACTATGGGAGGGCATGGTGAACGCACGTACAGCAACAGGTATCCCAACGGTGTTGGTAGTAGAAGACGAAGAGTCATTCATTGAGGCGTTGCAGGTCGGATTAAAGCGCGAAGGGTTCCGTGTCGAGGTTGCCCGCGATGGTTTGCAGGCTCTTGAGATGTTCGATCTTGTTCAGCCGGATCTCGTTCTTCTTGATGTCATGTTGCCAAAAATGTCTGGCATCGATGTGTGCCGCCAATTGCGTAAGAAGACCACAACCCCGATCATCATGGTGACTGCAAAAGGCGCCGAGATCGACACTGTTGTTGGTCTTGAAGTCGGAGCAGATGATTACGTAACAAAGCCGTACCGTCTTCGCGAATTAACAGCACGTATGCGCGCAGTCATGCGTCGCGTGCCGAATGATCGCGGTGGAGAACTCTCAGGTTCTTCTATTGAAGTTGGCGATGTGGCACTTGACCCTGACCAACACGAAGTAATAATTCGTGGAGAAGCTCAAGCTTTGCCGTTGAAGGAATTTGAATTGCTTCATATCTTGCTCGCTAATGCCGGGCGAGTGTTGCCACGCGAAACACTGATTGACCGTGTGTGGGGCAGTGACTATGTGGGTGATACAAAGACCCTCGATGTCCATGTCAAGCGTCTACGTTCAAAAATTGAAGATGATCCTGCTAATCCGACTCGCATTGTCACTATTCGTGGCCTCGGATACAAGTACGACAAACAGCGTTCGGCGTAGTATCGCTGCGTGGTCACGCGGCGTAAAACAAAACCTTTAGAAAACGGCGGACTGCCACCCGTCAGCGCATTTCAGAGGTTGTCCCGTACACATTCTCTTATGGTGGCGGGCGAGACAGCCCTGACTTTGGCACTGGCTGATTCACTCTTTTTATCGATTAGTCCCGATGCGGCTCGCACCAAAGTGATTTTGTTTCTTGCTGTGAGCATGGCACCATTTGCCATCGTGGCACCGTTTGTTGGTCCGCTTGTTGATCGCATACGTGGTGGGCAGCGCATGGTTGTGTTGCTAGTTGCCATCTTGCGTGCGCTTGTATTGATTGGCATGATGCGTTCGCTTGATTCGCTGGTGCTTTTTCCGTTGGCATTCGCGTCACTTGTTCTTGCAAAAACGTATTCAATTGCAAAATCATCCTTGGTGCCGACCATAATTTCTGATCCCGATGGACTAGTTGAAGCAAATAGCAAGCTTGGTCAAGTCGCAGGTATCACCGGGTTCATTGTCGTGGTCCCAGTCGGACTTCTTCAATTGATTAGCTCTCAAGCCGCACTTGGTTTCGGAGTTATTGCATTCCTTACCGCCGCCCTCAATGCCAATCGCCTACCAAAAAGTGTGGTTGCCGCAACACCAGCAGATGCTTTAGAAACAGAAGAATTGCATTCTGCGAGCGTCGTAGCGGCTGCAAATGCAATGCGCGTTTTGCGCGGAATAGTCGGATTCATGTTCTTTCATCTGGCTTTCTGGTTGCGTCGTGAAATAGCTGGCACTGCGTGGTTTGGATTAGCGATTGGGTTGTCGGGTCTTGCGACGCTGGGCGCAAACTTTGTTGGTCCGTCTTTGCGAAAGAAAATGCGAGTGGAGACCATGCTTTTGTTCTCACTCGTTTCTGTCGGAATGGTTGGCATAGGAACCGCATGGTACGGACGCATTACTGGCGGAATTTTGTTGGCAGCAATTGTCAATGCAGCTGCAGCGATTGGTCGGCTCGCATTTGAGGCAACAGTGCAAAGCGGTGCGCCTGATGCAAACAGAGGCCGAGCCTTTTCACGTTTTGAGACTCAGAACCAGATGGCGTGGGTTGCTGGTGGGCTAGTCCCCGTAATATTTGCACCCGCTGGATGGGTGGGGTTTGCCATCGTTGGCGTTGTCGGAGTCGCGGGCGCAGTGATGTATGCGCGAA
>Ga0209500_10001326_pt1 | contig 18673 bp, 7 predicted proteins | sample S_140212_EF_Meta_FD_187323 | JGI IMG/M metagenome (GOLD analysis project Ga0209500, IMG submission 187323) | Freshwater microbial communities from Lake Simoncouche, Canada to study carbon cycling - S_140212_EF_MetaG (SPAdes) (version 2) | ecosystem: Environmental > Aquatic > Freshwater > Lake ... | reverse complement strand
CGCAATGCAGCTGTCGGTTGCATCGCTGAACAGCACAAAAACCGCGCTCATCACGGCGCTGAGTGCCGAAGTTTTAAACCGCGGGGAATCGGTGGCGTCGGTGTCGGGGGAGGTCGCATCAACGTACGCATCGTTGCAAACGGCGGACAATGCGCTCAAAACCAACGTGGCGGCGCTGTCGTCTGCGCTGGCGTTGAAAGCCACCACCGCGTACTTGGATGGAAGAACGTCCGCGCTGCTGAACGGCGCCCCCGACAATTTGAACACGCTGGTTGAAATGGCGGCGGCGTTGGGCAATAATCCCAGTTTTGCGAGTTCCATCACGACCGCATTGTCCGTGCGGGCGGGTGTGGCCGACGCAACCGCCCTGTCCGTCGCGATTGCGTCCAAGGCAACGCTGACCGAATTAACAACGCTCGCAACGGCGGTGAGCAGCAAGGCGGCCAATGCGTCCATAAGCACCGCGAACACCAGTCTGGCTGCGATGAACAACACGGTGACCGCGTTTTCTTCAATCATCAGCACGCTGGCGGCAACGGGCGGCACCGTGAATGGAAGCGAAATTCAAGTGAGCGGCGTCACCATTCCGATTCTTGCCACGCGGATACAAGAATTGTATTACCATTTGGGTACCATCAATCCCAGCTGGGGGGCAATCAATCCCGACGGCACGATCAACTACAAGCTGAACCGCCTGGCCAACCCGACGCTTGTCAGCGGCACGCTCGCGTTTGAATACGACGCCGGCGGCGCGGTGAATAAAGTGAAGCACGCGATCACCGTGCAGTTTGACAGCGCGCAAAAGAGCGTGACCGTGACGGGCGGGGTGGGCACCCCCACAACCACCGTGAACAACATGGTTCTGGACGCCAGCAACCGATATGCGTTCCGCATTGACTACGCCGGCAGCCTGAGTTACTATCAGGCCAACAAAACCGCGGTCAGCATTGTCGCGCTGGAGACGCCGTACAAACTGGCTCCATCCGCGCCCACGGTCACGGCGCCGGCACTGGATGCCGCAAATTTCGTGTTTGCCGCGCCCACAATCGTGGCAAATTCCAAAACGGTGAGTAAATCGGGCAGCACGTACACTTACACCGCGACATTCACTAATGCCGGCAACGCGGTCATGGAAGTTTTGAATGCGGCGAACGACACGGTTGCAGCGGTGCAGCCCACGATTAACGCGCCATACGCGTACACGTACGACTCCAGTAAGATTGGGTCTGCCATTTTTAAAATAAGGGTCAATAACACGGCGTCCATGATGGCCAGCCCGTATCTAGTAATAAATGGCGACGACATTCCGCCGGTCATAAGCAATTTCACGCTTGGCGCGAGGGCCATTGGTGCAATCGTTTTGCCCCAGCCCACGACCACCGCGCCAGTCACATACACCGCCAACACGTACAACCCGGTCGGGCAAAGACTGTTGTTTAATAATGCCACCGTTACTGTTGGCTCTAGCACGTATCAAAAACATAGCACGGTGAACATTTCTCCGGATGGAACCAAGATTGTAATTGGAGGAATCGGCGGAAACAGTTATGGAATTGTTAGAGTGTATTCATTGGACAGCAGCACAAACACGTGGACTCAAATTGGAGGTGATATCCTGGGAGACACATTTAATGGATATGCGGGAGGGAGAGACGGTAAAGTGCTAGGGTTCAACGTCATTTCCATGTCCGCAGATGCAACCCTGGTGGTGACAGCTGAAAGCGGGCTAGAGGATCCGTATTATGCAATCCAAAGATTGAATATTTTCAAATATGATCCGTCCAAAAATAGCGCACAATCCAATTCCGCTCTCCCAAATTTCGGCCCTGCAAGATGGTCGCGAATTTCAACATTGTCAACAACTGGTCAATTCATGCCACCTCCACAAGTCGCTCTTTCGGCTGATGGAAAAACAATGGCGGTATTGAGGAATACTAATCTCATCGTGTATAATTCCACAAATGGCGGCGTGACGTGGACCCAGATGGGATCAACTTTATCCGCGCAGTATCTACGTTCAGTTCACATTTCTGCGAATGGGTTGCAAGTTTTGGTCGCGACAGACGCGGTTAACATTACTCCTGGTGCATTAATTGTGTATGAATGGAATGGCAACAATTGGACTTCCACCACTATCCGAGATGTTTCTAATGGTAACTTTGAAATGGCCATGTCATCTGACGGAAAAGTGGTGGTGTCGGTTGCACATGGCGCTGATGTCTCCTTAATTACAAGATCGCATAAAACCGAGTCGGGTGCCTGGATAAATAACGCCTACCAATTTTCACAAATGTATCGGACATATTATCTTAATCTTTCTGCAGATGGGTCTGTGTTGTTGATATGTCGCGAGAGGTTCAATTTTGACAGTTCGGGTGATATTGAGATTTATCGCTGGAATGGAACAGAATATGTGGCCGTCATTGCGAATCGCAGCCTCACCAACAGAGGAGTTACTTACAGTTTTAATGCAATGCTAACCGCAGATGGAACTAGATTCATAGTGGGTCACGGGGTTGCAAATGCGGACGTGTATGACCTTGCCGCAAGTAGTAAATTCGGTTTCTCCACTTCCAATTCCGCCGTTGTGGAAGTGTACGGCAACCTCGCGCTGCTCAAAACGACCGGAAGCAGCACAATCACCGCAACTCAAATCACCGCCGCAGGAAATGCAACCATTGCCTCGGAGTTGACGGTTGTGAACACGGGCATTGTTTCAAGCGGCACGCTGACCCTAAAAACCAGCTTTGGGGGGTATGGCACTGGTAATGATGGGTTTTATCTGCCAACGGGGGTTGCAATTGACGCATCCGGAAACATGGTGATTGTGGACATGCTGAATGCTCGCGTGAAGGTGCATTCCACCACAAATAACCAATTTTTATCACAGTTTGGAACAAACGGGAGTGGCGACGGACAATTTGGACAAGGGTCAAGAGGGGTTGCAACATTCATGAATGGAAACATTGTTGTGGCTGACACGGCGAACAATCGCGTGCAAGTTTTCAGCAAAACCGGCGTGTTCATTCGCAAGTTTGGCTCGGTGGGCAGCGGCGACAGTCAGTTTAGTAACCCCCGCGGAATTGCCGTGGATCATCGGAACAACAACATCATTGTGGCGGACATGGGCAACAATCGCATTCAAGTTTTCAGTGAAACGGGAACATTCATTCGCGCGTTTGGCTCATTTGGCACGGTCAACGGCCAGTTCCGAAACCCATCCGACGTTGCAACGGACATGAATGGAACCATTTACGTTGCAGACTCAACCAACAATCGCATACAAGTTTTTAGCGAAATGGGAGTATTCATTCGCACGTTTGGTTCACTCGGCACGGGCAACGGACAATTCAATCGTCCCTACTCAATTGCAACGGACGCAGTCGGCAAACTCATCGTGGTTGATGCCAACAACAATCGCATTCAGGTTTTTCAAAATGATGGAGCATATGTGACTGGATTCAGTAGTGGACTGGACCAACCCGAGTATGTTGCAGTGAATGCGTCTGGATCCATCGTGCTCGCCAATCCCAATTCAATATTCATCATTGGATAAATGCAATTACGTGCAGTTTAGGGTGTAACGGTTCAATGTGATTTTTTATAGTTAAAAATAATTATAAAAATTAAATATATGCGTTCAATCCCAGCAACCATGTTGATATCAAAATACCGAAGCAACCCGCACGTCTTGCGCGACACGAACCAATCGCTGACGATACAGCGCAAGGCGTTTGCAAATAGCGCTCTATCTCGCCACATTGCCAGCGTGAGCGCCTACATCACGTCCGACCGGCTCGTTCTGGAGGACATGTGTTTGGCGGCCATCAACACGAACGCGACCATCAACGTGTTGGAAGAAAACGGGTGGGATCACCGGTGCTGCACGTCCCGGAACTTGACCCCCGCGAACACGTTCACCGAAGGCCGAGGCATTCCCGCCACCAGAACCATTTCCAAAGTGCAAAGTTTAGGCAGTTCCTTGCCCAAAACAATCGCGCAACTCATGACTCAGCGCGCCACATTGACAAACGCGATCAATGCGCTTCCTGCGCGCGATTACACCGGGCACATTGTGTTGTCCGACGCCGCCAAAACGACAAATGTGACAACCGGCAAAAAATTCATGGGCGCCAACGCGTTTGCGGGTTGCTCCCGTTTGGCCTCGGCGCGCATGTCTAGCGACAACGCGTGGAACGCGTTTTATTCAACCGGGTGTTTCAAATCGTGCGCGGCGCTGACCACCGTCAGCACGGTGACCAATTCCAATTCGGGCATGTCGCTCAACGTGGCCGCCACCCCTCTTCCGGCGGGAACCATGACCGCGGTGGTCGGATCCGCCGCCGTGACCGGAAGTTCCACGTCATTCGCGGCGCTCCTTCCCGGGCAAATGGTATACAGTTCAACCGGCAAATACATTGGAACCGTCAAAACCGTGCAAAGTAGCACGCAGCTCACGTTGGTGCTTCCCTCCGTTTTGACGCATTCGGGCACGTTCCGCGTTGCAACCGAGGCCATGATTGCGGCGCACATCACCGCCATTGGCCAAGAAGCCCTGCGCGGAACCAATGCGCGGGTCGTGTCGTTTGAATCCCATCTGGCTCCCGCCGTTGCGGCGTCCAACAGCAAATTGGCGTCCATCGGAACGAACGCATTCACGGAGTGCGCAAATTTGACCACCGTGCATTTTTCGGTGAAACAAAGCGCCGCATTGGCGAAAATCGGAACAAGCACCGACCTCATCATTCCCGCGACCGCCAAACTCAACGTGATAACCTCCGACGGTTGGTCTCAATCGCAATTGGGGACCCTGTTCAATGTAAATGTGAACACGCAGCTCACTTCCACCACGAAATTCACATACATTGCCAGACTGGACCCAACGGTGTTGGACGCAGCCGCCCAACCCATGCGCATTGCAACGATCACCGGGCTTGCAATGCACGACGCCCCCATCAATTTGCAGAATTTGGTAATACCCGAATCCATTGTGCACAGCGATGGAAACTCGTATCAAGTGTACGACATCCGATACCCGTACATTGATCAAACCGAACCCATTGTTGGGCAAACGACCCGCGTGTATGGTGCATTTAGCAAATCCAATCCGGTGTTCGGGTTGGCTGGTGCAACGGGTGGTTTGAGCGGAACGCTGACCCTCCCAAAAACATTAAGGACGATTCACACGCGCGCATTCAACGCTCAACTCGAATTGAGCGGAGATTTGACAATTGCGTGCCCATTGCTAACATCCATTGGATCCAACTGCCTTTCATATTCATATGCAAGTGGAAGATACTTGACGATCCTGAATTCGCCGGCAGTCGCCCTTACCATTGGAACGGATGCTTACCGAGGCGCCAGTTTCACTAAAATCACCATAAGTAAAATGAGTCCGGCCGAATTGATCACATATGCATTTTAATCACATATTTGCAGTGCGCGAATGCGAACCACGCAATCCATTTGATCGTGTCAATCATTGTCATTATGACATGAAGACATTGATACGATCTTAAGGGGAAAATGCACCCCCCCATTAATTGTAAATATTTTTACAAAATATAATATTTATTGATTTTATAACCCACAAACTACACAAATGGCCAACAACACTGTCACGCTGGACATTACAGCAACCACAATTCAGCAGGGGGCGTTTAGTCAATTATCGGCGAGTGTGACAGGCCCAATTGATCTTGTGATCAACATCAGCGGAACAATTGTCATTGAAGCTGGAGCATTTCAGCAGTTATTGCCAACAACCGGGTTCACAATCATCTCGGCAACCGTTAATTTTGTGGAAGTTAATGGAACCCCTGTCGTCGTGACATTGGGCGCAGATGCATTTGCCAATTTGCCAATTCAGTCACTCGTTTTGCCGGCAGAAATCACGCTTCAGGCAAACGCATTGCGTTCTTTGCAAGATTTGCGCGTGCTTGACCTAAGCGCAGTCACAACCGACATGGTGACAAATTCATTGAATTTGACCAGAACCAGCTCAGAGCCGCTCGTTATGTCAATGCCTTCATCAAACCAAGTTTCATATGAACAGGGATCAATCGTTATCCCTCCCACGGCCGTTGGCAAGACAACCACCTTGGTATTCAATGGTTCGGTTGCCCCCGCAAACGCATTCACATTGAACACCGCGGTGACTGCCGCGATTCAGGTTTCGATCAACCCCAATACGGACTCGACGCAACTCCAGGAAAACATTGCGAGCATTGTGCAGGCATTGACCGTGACCCCGGCCATTGGTGCGCCGTTGGTACCAACCACTGCCTCATACACTCAAGTGCAGAACGTAATTCAGAATCCCGCCCAAACTGTAACCATTACGCCCGGCGCATCCTTTGTGTCCGTCACTCAATTTTCGGGTGACTATTTTGACAATTGTGTCATTGCTCCCAAAGATGCAACTAATGCAAATAAAATTAACCAGTGCGCGGTCATTGGATTGACGGCGGATGCAATCAAAAACAATGTGCAAACCCTTCGCATTCCAGATGTTGTAACATTGACAAATGCCGGTGTGAACACTTCGTACAGTGTGATCAATCTTGCTTCAAGAATGACACTCCCCAATCATGACCAACCATTTTACATATTGGACAACTACCATGATCCGTCCGATGCCGATCTTGCCAACATAGACGTTCCACTCGTCGCCGTTTTTTCAAGGGCCAATGCCACCGCCGCTGGATTTAAACCGGCTCTCGTGTGCAATGGAATAATTAGCAATAAAAATGGAGCGATAACTGTGTCTGGTTCTAGAGGAGCAGGAACGAACAATCATTGCCGTGGGCACAGTGCGACTCTATCTACTAATGCAACCGATTTGCATCTCAATGCAACCACGGGTTCTCAGCCTATTTTGTTGTTTGATGCGGGCGCATTGGAAACCGCGGCTCACATTGCGAGCATAACATTCCCCACTGCCACCACGTTTGTTGTGCAGTTCAACCAGGTTGAAGCGTTCGGTTGTTTTGAGAAGTATGCTCCAGCAGTTGCAAATGCTTCCATGGTGGTGGATTTCACCAATGTCGCCCGCGCATCCGGCGCAGCGTCGAACTCGTTTTCGGCCCATGTTGCGAGCCTCGTTGCCAACAACAATGTCCTAACCACTTTATTGACTCAGATTAAAGCCGAGCAGCTTCCCGCAATAACTTTGGCCAATCCGTTTCCTACGGCGGTTAGCATTTCACCCGAGCTCACGGCGCTCAGCAAAAGCGACTTTCATTCGGTATTGTCTGCTTGGAAGATTTTGCGCACCAAGCACAATACCCCTATAACTGGCTACAAAGCGTATCTCGCGAATATCAGCGACTATGTTGCCGATGTGATTGGGAAAACGGAGGCTACCCCCATTGTTAAAGCGAAATTCGTTGCGTATGCCCCTCAGCTTAATGGAGCAATTCAATTGGTGTCGGCCCAGTTGACGGATGCCGGTGCCGCCAACTGTCCATTTTATGTAGCTGCGATTCGTCCTTACTTTGGGACGAGATTCAGCATTGGCATGCAGGCGTTTAATAACTGTCAATTGCTTGATCACGTTGTCAATTTTAATTTATTGGGAAACATTAGCAAAATAAATGATGACACATTTAATTCCTGCACCGTGCTTAAATCACCGGCCAACATTCCGATTAATGTTAGTTCAATCGGTCTCAGGGCATACCAGAATTGCATTGCCATTCCAAGCATTGACATCCAAGATGCATTGGCCCTTCGCATCATTGGCGAATCTGCATTTGAAGGATGTATGGTCATGGAGGGCAATTTGTCATTTTCATCGGCGATTGGATATTCTGACAGCGTGGAAGTGATTGGAGATAAGGCATTCATGGGTTGTCTGAAATTGACCGATCATTTGTATTTTCCACCAACCCTGAAATCGCTCGGAGTTTCGGCATTTGATGGATGCATTGGCTTGAACGGAACCATCGTGTTTCCAAGAAATGACAGTTTCACCGTCATTCCCGACAGGGCATTTGCCGAGTGCGCTGGAATCACGGGAATTTCAACCAACACTGGCAACGGATCCAGTTTGGAGTACATGGTAAATGGTTCGGGACGAATTCCGAATGGGCTCATCATTCCAGTCCAAGTCACTCGCATCGGAAAAGAAGCATTTTTGAACTGTTCTAAATTTGCACTTGAACTGAATCTTAATACAACCCCGAACCCGCTCCCCGCCGCTATAACTCCCAGATTGCAATTGAACATTCAAGCAATTGGAAATGCCGCGTTCAATGGGTGCGCCGCATTCACTTCGCTGGTTTTGCCAACATCGTCCCTATACACCGTCGTTGCGAAGGAGTGCTTCAAAGGCTGCACCGGTGTCCAGGCATTGACAATCCCGTCCAACGTGAAACTCATCCAGGATGGTGCATTTTTCGGCTGCAATAAAATCGCAAATGTGCCCAAGTTTGACAATATTACTACCATTGGAAACGAGGCATTTCGCGGATGCGCCGGCATGATCGGTCCATTGGTCCTTGGCACCAATTTGAACATATTGGGAGATCGTGCGTTCTTTGATTGCAAGTTTCTGACTTCGGCCACATTTTTGGGCTCCCCTCCTCCGGGGTTGAGTGCATCCAGCCTGATTTTTGGTCTTACTGCTGCGTCGCCCACAACGTTTCATGTCAATGTTTTCACTGAAAATGCATGGAATGAAGCGTCTATCGGTTCAATTAATGCCATGTTTCGTGCAAGCGCCACCAACAACACCGTATCTGTGGTCAACATGGCATTCATTGAGTTCAACACTTATCTTCCGTCGCCCATGTCCAGAGATCTCACAATCAGCAATTTTAAATCGTTCAACGTGTATGCCAACACGGGCGTTGCTGGTGCCAATCAGAAACTGACTGCTCCGACCGATGGATTTTCATGGAACGATGTCTACATTCCAGGAACCTTGAAGGGCACCGATTTGAACAATGCCCAATCCAACTCCAACAATAATCTGGTTGCCACACTGCAAAGCCAAGTGGCATCATTGATCACCCCCAAGGCGGACGCGGTGCAAACCCGATCGGTTGACCTGTTGTTTAGCGCGAACGAGGCGTTGAGAGAATTTGACGGACGAAACATGGCGGTCGCCACTGACAACGAGGGTGCCCCCCTCACGCTGGAAGTGCTTGCCAACGCTGGTGCAGCCCGCGCAACCGCAGGGTACGGGGTCTACACCAATGTCAATACAAAGGATTATTTGTATTATTCCGCTGAAGACAATCAGCCATCCACATTGGTTCAATCCACCAACAACACCAATGTCAGTTTTTTCGTCAAAGCCAACACAACGGATAATGACTTTAACACTAAGTATGCGAACAAACTCATTTCAGTTGGATCCGACGGAGAAATTTTTGTTTCCACCGTTCTGCCAATTGGATACGATGTGCCCACCGGTGTCGAACGCAGCGCGATTCTGCCAAAGACGTCTGAGATAAATAAGATGTACACTGTTTTTAAATCAGGCGATGCTAGCGTGAAGGATAAGTTGTATTTTAAGGCAATCGTTGCACCCGCTGGCGCCTACTGGATTTCAAAATTAACTGGAGAATTAAATGGAGCCGAACTCGCCAATGCCGTCATTCATGTTGACCAAGACGGTTTCATTGATGTGCCAGTAAGACAGCTGAAGAACAATTTTAAAATCATTTCCAAGTTGGGAATCAGTCATATGATCGCCCCGGGGTATTGGGTTGACATCGCATCAAAACCCGACGCAAACACCAACCGCACATTGATGTACTCCAAGAACAACAATGACAGTGCCGTCGCTGCCCCGGGTTATTATCTCATTCTGTCTGCTGATACTGCTGCTCCTCCGAATGAAAAATTAAACCTCAGCAATACCATGATCCTTGTGCTTCCCAATGGCGGAGTGTCCACTGGATCGTTTGGCGCACTGGGTTCAATCAACGCATTGAACCAATATGCGTCGGCCGTTGCGCTTCAATCCATTCCGCTTTACAATGATAACGTCGCGGTCAGTCATTTCAGTCATTACATGGACTCCATTTTGCCGTTGAATCACAATAATTATAGGGATGCTATGACCGAGTTTGATGCCAAGTTTGATTCTTTTATAACTCAGGCTGCTGATCTGAACACTCAGGTTACAACGACCAGCATGAAAAATGCCATTTCATCAATCCCCACCCATGGATCCGAATTTGTAACTTCCGTTGTCAATTTGAATACAGCGGTTGGTGTTGCAAATGGCGTGATTAATGGCGCGAACACTGAAGTGACATCCTATTATAACCAAGTGGATGATCTGAAGACTGCCATCGCAGGAACCGGTCTCAACTCACTTAAGACAATTCAGACCAACACAATGACCAGCATCACCGCATTTCAGCGCAGTTGCACTTTCAATTCGTCCCCAACTGCCACAGACCACGACAAAGCTTACATAACCGCTCAAATAAATACATTTGTCAAAGAAATATTAACGAAACAACATGCACAGGCGGCAGATTCAGCTGGATTTGAGGATAACGTAATTAACCCTGTAAAGGTAACCTCGTTTTTTGTGGTCTCTCCCACGAATGTTTCGCCGGCTCCACAAAAACTATACGCTGATCTTAGCATTCAACAACAAATCCTATTTGATTTTACCGTGTCATTCATACGACAGTGGTTAGATAAGGGCAATGACTGGGCGGGATTGCCAGATACTTCCGACACCCGTTTGACTTGGGCGACCGCTAACATCCTTGTCGGATTTAATGGTCCAAATCCAAATCAAGACATTTACCAGCAATTTCTAACCAACAATGTGGTTCCGTCATTGAACCATGTCAGAAGTTCTGTTACGGCATATGAAGGTGCTAGTTCTAATCCTGCTGCACGTTCGGCTTATCAAACTGCCGTCTTGGTTAAGGTAAATGATGTCACCGCCGCCGCCAATTTCACCGTGGATAATCAATACAACATGAATCCCCCAGCTCTTGCAATGGGTAATGGAAAATTAGGTTTAAATAATAATACCAATCCTTTAGCCACGAAAATATACATTTCACGCAATGACAACAATACGCCCGCGCCCGTGGAATTCAACCGATTTGCCGACAGGATCGCATTGAGCAATGGGTCAATCTTCAAAATAAAATCAGTGAAAACAGATGCGATTTGCCACACATTGGAGGTGACATTTGTTAATGGTTCTGAAACTACGAGTTTAATTAATGAGGCGGCAATAACGTTTTACACGTATCAAGCCGTGTCGTCGTATGCGTTCCAAAAACTAGACGCGATGAATTTGGCCGTCCGGGCTCAATATTATCAGAACTACGCTGGTGTAAGTGGCATTAAGGCTCAGATTGTCTCCCTTAAAAACTCGTTGTTGAATCAAACGAGGGTCGTGTCGTCCAAATTATCCCTAATGAGTGTCAGTGTGGCAAATTTGCAACAACAGATCAACTTGGTTAATGAAGCGGAAAACAAATTGACAGCTCACTTGCAATCGCAATCTGGAAACGGAACCACTGCATTGGATTTGGCGGGTGCACAAATGTTATCACGTGAATTAGAATTGTTTGGGTTCGCTTTGACAAACCAAGCCGCCAACGCAGCCATTCCATCAGTTGCTACACTTCCAACCTATGAAAGCAGTTGGTTCAACCAACGCGTTGCCGCATTCTGGGCTGACAGCATAAAAGTGGATAATGCTTTGAAACCAACTGTTTTCAATAGAACCGCTGCATACACTATTGCCAATGAAACCTTTAAGGTCGCACGATATGACAGACAATCCGCTGCAATTGATTTGTATATTGCAACTACACTACCTGGCAATACCATAACGTCTCCCATTCCCACCCAATTTGCAAGCGAGCAAGCTAGAACCATGATGCAGACAATGCCGGCATACATTACTACAACTAAAGAGAATCTTGCCCTATTGATTTCTACTAAAGTGGTCAACTATGTCAAGGCTCGCGACGATTTCGTTCGTAATGCAGCCAATAAGGCAACTAAACTCGCCGAATATGTACAAATGAAGACGGTTGAATTCACTAAAACAATGAATGATGAAAATTACACCTATGGCAAGGCGGCGTACAATAGATATCTGAGCGTTATTGATTTGGCGATTTCAACTGCATACTATGCCAGTGCCATTGAAAACCAGACCAATGAGTTTAACACTCGCATGCAACAATGGTATACGGCCAGCAATAGATCCGCAATATTTGATCAGCAGATTAAACCATTGTTGTTTGAGTTTGTATACACCACCAATACCACGGTTTATTCCGTTTTCCCATTAAAGGTTGGGACTGAAAATATCGCATGGTTTGGCGCACCCATCGTCATGCTGGTTGATGTTAAAAAAGATGGTTTCTTGTACACAATTATCAAAAATAGTTGGCAATTTGTCAAAGATGCATATGACTCCGCCATGGGCATTCCATTCAGTGTGTACAACGTTAATGTTAATGGCGATAATCTTACGGTTCCGTCCCAGGCACTTGCTGAACGAATCCCCCAAGTTGACCTTCCCACTCCCCCCACTCTTATAGCGTTTAGCACCGGTATGGCCAATGCTATCAATGCGGAAAATATGGCGGCCGGCAATAATCTGGCGGAGGCCAGAAATGTGGTGTCATCGGTTTCGTCGTTGGAATACAGCGTTGTTAGCATCGGATATGACTCTTTGGCAAAGGCAGAGGCGACATCATTAGGATTAAATGTGCTTGGGTTTAACATTGCAACTGATCTTAATTTCCAAATCGAAAATAATGTTGACAACATCAACGCCTTCCGTTACAAATTTACTCTGGGTGGCGCGTGGTATCATGGATATCAGCAATCGTCCAATTTGATTAATGCTTGGTTGAAGTTATCTCCCGCACAAAATGCGGTGGTGTTCTATGCTGGCACTGGCGCGATTATTCCCTCCGCCAATTTGCACCCCAGTAGTCAAACAAGCCTCACCACTTTGTGCGATGATGCGGCATACGTCATGATAATTGAAGCCATTGCCGGATCAACCACAAAATCGGTGGCTCTCTATACGTATGACGTGATGGGATTGAATTCGGGCAATCTGGTTGCCGTCGGAAAATTGGTACCTGCCGCTGCTCCCAATGCTGCTCCTGTGTCAACTCTTTACTCGGCCAACGGCGCATTTCAAAAGAGTTCCACCAATTCAAATATCAACCTCATCGGCGATTTGATCCTTCCATCTAGCGTCAAAACCATCGGCATCAACGCATTTGCCAAGTCGTCTAAGATCAAATCATTAACGTTTGGTGCTGGAGATGCGGGCTCATTGTCAATTGGTTCAAACGCGTTTCAAGAGTGCACTGAGCTGTCCGCGCTCAATCTAGGTTCAACCGTTGGTTCAATCGGCCCTAGCGCCTTTTTGAAATGCTCGGGCGCGAACTCCCTTGCACTACCTACATCCAACTTATCGGTTGTAAATCATTGGGCATTCCTTGGATGCAGCAATCTGGGCAAAACTGGAACTTTGGTGTTGCCCGCAACCTTGCAACAAATCAACGTGCAGGCATTTGCAGGGTGCCCCTTTTTGAAGTGCCCGCAGTTGAACGGGGGGGGATCCAATTACATCCCGCAGACCTTGCAGAAACTCGGCGTGGGCGCATTCTTGGGTTGCACGGGTCTCACCGGCGCCCTTGATTTTAACAACGTGAACAATGCCGGCTCATACGTGAGCAGCATTTCGTTCATTGGCAGTGCCGCGTTCATGGGTTGCACTGGCTTGAACGGCGAAGTGAATTTGCCCATCAACACTAATTACACGAATGTGTTGCCTTACGTGTTTTCTTCTGCGGATGCTCCCATTTATAAAATCAGCGGCGATCCCATGACTTTTAACCCGGCTGCACCAATTGCACCAATGGAATTGACCGGTGCGGTTAACATTGCAAACACTAAAATCACTTCCATTGAAACCCGCGCATTTCACAAGTGTTCTGCGTTGAGTGGCCTCACGCTTTCAAACCTCGTCACAAAGGTGGGAGTTCAATCCTTCCTGAATTGCAGCGGCTTGAGCGGCGTTCTGAATATTCCGGCATCGGTGCTCAACGTGCACACTGAAGCATTCATGGGTTGCTCAAAATTGAACGGGTTGAACATTGTCTCCGCCACGGTTTCGGCAGATGACGCCGGATCCGGAACATCGCTGGGCATTAGATGCTTCAAGAACTGCAGTTCATTGGTCGGAAGCAATGCGACGTCGGGACTCGTCATTCCAAACAATGTGATTAAAATTGAGGACAACGCGTTTGAAGGATGCGCAAGCATTGAGGCATTGACCGTGGGTTCCGGATTCACCAAGGCTGGATCATTCGGCGCGAATCTATTCAGCGGATGCATTAAACTCGCCCGCGTGGTTTTGGCGTTCTCGTTTTTGTCTAGAGATGTTGCGGGACAATCTGTTATTAAAAATGCAACTGGCGATACTCTAAATGCCAGTTTCACTGGGTGCACGGCTCTCGGCGTCGTGCCTGGCCTCGCCACCACTGGAACTGTGCAAATTCAAAGTGGTGCAACCGGATGGACGGCCGGACGTGCCGCTTTCTTCAACCAACTCACCATTGTGGTCAACAACAAGAACATCACGTTTTACTTGAAGGAATTCAACAAGAACATCAGCGTGGTGGATCCATCCAAGGACGCCGTGCAACTGGAAGCACTACCCATCACCGATGCCCAAGCGATTGTTTACATCAAAGCATCGGACATGCGAAAGGTGTTCCAAGTTTCAACCGACTCTTACGTGACGCCCGGGCAAGACGGTGCAAACTCCGACACTGGAAAACTCTTCTTCGTGCGACCCGACCTGTTCCCCCAATATCTCAACGTGGCAAACGCGTTGGTGGTGCAAGGCGGCATTGAATCTTACAATTCTAAGCCTTACGAGCAGTTGGTCAAGGATGATGTCATGCGTTACTATGCCACATCGCTCTTCAACTCCGCCGACTGGGTCACTCTGTTTTCCAATGATGTTGAAATGATGGAGAACATGGTGGCGTCGTCGGGATTGATGCCGATTGTTCCCAACGGAGACACCGAAGCCGGAAAAAATCTCATCAACGAGGGCGTGCTTAACAAGATCATGGCCGAACTGAACAGGATAGCATACAATAAACCTGCTGGCCCAATTGTTCCCATTGTTCCCGGCTCCACCGTCAATTTGGTGGCGTCCCGTCATCCCGCGGCCTCAACCACCAAATGGTCGGCTCTGCCCGACACGATCACTCCCGAAAATGGCAACATTGGCCTGAAATTGTTCAATCTCATCAACCGCAATGATCCGGGCCGTATCACTTCCATGGTTTTGAACGGTTCCACTCCCAGCGAGTTGCCATTTTTGCCAGGAGACCAGTTCGTGTTCGTGTTCACATTGAACGACAACGAGGTTCAATTGTCTGCCGAACTTCCAAAGGTGACTGTCAAGCAACGCACCTACATGATCCGGCTCGCGCTCACGAATGACTTCGTCGCTGGATCCTCGTCATTTGCCGATCACACCGCTGCGCTGTATTCCCCCTCCCCCGTTAATCTCAACGTGCTGCCCGTGAGCGGAGCGTATACCGCCGACCACATGTATTCCAACTACGATCTGTATGTGGCCACCAAGCCGTCTCTTCTCAACCAAACAGACGTTTCGGTGTACAGCAAGATCACCAAGAACACATACGAACCGGTTCCCATGCCTTTCAGCCTGTTGCCATTCACCGGTTGGTATTACAACTACCAGCACAGCACTCAAGCTCTCAAATTGGACTTCACGCCACCGGACAATTCCAGCGTCAATTATTCATATTCTGACATGAGATACTTGTCGGCGTACATTTACTTCCCCGACGCATGGTCTTCCCAGACGGCTTTGCCCAACCCCACCAACTTCCCGCAATGGGCGGTGACATTCAAAAATACGGAGGATACAATCACCCTTTACTACAAGGCGGAATGCTTGCCCAAAGGAGGACCCACCAACGTCGCTGTCAACTTCTTGGGTCAGCCGGTGGCATTTGACTACACCAACACGCACGTGCAGTTGATTTGCCCGTTTGACACCATGCCCGATAACTTGGCCACATTGCTTGCAGGGAAACTCGCCGATGGCATCACCTCAGGAACTGCCAACGTCATAACAGGAACCTATATCTACAGACAAAAATCTGTGGCAGAAACTGTGAGCGGGTTGCGCAAACCCACCAGCAACACGGGCCCATTCACTTATCCTCCCATTGCTCGCGGCTATCAGGGCATCAATATGGCTGCGGCTCAGGCTCAGGACATTACAGCCCTCAAGACTATGGCCGGATATCAGTTGGACTCCATCACCCTGGACATCAACATGACCAACAACGACGGATTTGTTCCCTCCATCATCGTGAAGTCGGTTGAAGTGGTTGCAAAGAAATACGAAGCATACTACTTGGCCCCACTTGACCCGAACTAAACCGGATAGGTAACACATTAGTAGGTATTACAACCACATGGTTCCGCGCATTAAAAAAATGATTTAATCGTTTCATTGCGATTAAATGATTTGTCATTTGCAGATCCCCCACCCCCCAATTAATCCACTTCTTCCATGGTCTGGGTCTGGGTCTGGGTCTGGTCTTGCTGGGTCGGCGGGTGCGTGAGTGTCGACAACCCGCGATCCGACTGATCCGGATTGAGCACCACGTTTTCCGCATTGAACAACTGGTTGCGAATGTCGCTCACATTGACAACGCCATCGCCGTCATCGCGATCCACCGCAAAATCGGTTCCGGTGGTTTGCGACACGCCCACCAGCTCGCCCTGCTCGTTTAGCGTCTGCGTCAGCTTGTTGCCGCTCTTCGCCGCCAGCGCCTTGTTCTCGTCAATCGCCTTCTGCTTGGCCTCCTTCACGCGCTTGTCAAACTCCGACTTCGCCTGCTCCTCGTTCTTCTTCTTGTCGCTCATCAGCTGGTTCAGCGTGTCCTCCATGTACTCCACGCGCCCCGTCTTGTACGCCTCGGGATGAAATGGGACCCACAGCCCCACGGGTCCCACAAACACGTCGTGATGGGGGTCCACCTCGCGCAGCATCTTGCAGCGCAGCTCGGCCTCCTTCTGCGAGGGGAACACGCCGCGCACCTTCAGACCGCGCACCGACGTCTGGAACTCGTGCTGGGCACCAAACTCCTCGTCCAGCCGCTCCTCGTGCTGATCCAGGAACGACTTGTAGTCGTCCACAATGTCGGTCTTGGCAATGAGCTCCTTCTCGGACTCCTTGAACTGCTGGAAGTCCTCGGTCAGCTTGTCAAACTTGACGCCGTACTTGTAGGACACGAAGCTGAGAAACTGCAGGAACTTGTCGGTGGATTTGTGGATGTCCCAGTGCTGCACGAACGCTTGGAAAAAGAAGTGCTCGCGCTGCTTGATGATGTGCTCCGGAGAAATGAACGACAGGCACGCGAACTTTTGACCCGCAATGGGCTTGTCCTCGTCCAGCAAGTCCACGTATTTAGGGTTAACGGTGCCGTCGGGCAACTTCTGCAGGGTGACGCCATTGGGCGGATGGGGGGGTGATTGGTCGGTCATTGGTTGTGGTTTATTTGTGTGCAACGTGTTTAATATTTCGGGTTTGATTTTAAGCCCATTTTTGAACAATTGTATTAATCAACGAATGCAATCATCCATATAATGCAATCATCCATAATGCAATCATCCATAATGCAATCATCCATAATGCAATCATACATAATGCAATCATCCATAATGCAATCATCCATGTATTAATTAACAATAATAAGTATTTTTTTTCTTGTTGCATTATATAATCAAATCATACAAACAAAATGATCGGCGGTGTTCTGGATTTAGGCGAGTTGGTCAAACGCGCCATTAAGTATTTGGTGGAAGGTGCGCTGGTCGCCCTTGCCGCTTACTCCATCCCCCAGCGCAAGCTGAACCTGGATGAGATCGGTCTCATTGCCCTGGTTGCTGCGGCCACCTTTAGCATTCTGGACACCTACGTGCCCACTTTGGCCGTGTCCGCCCGCAGCGGTGCTGGCTTCGGTATCGGCGCCAACCTCGTCGGCTTCCCCGGCAACGTGCTCAAGGTTTAAGACGCATTAAGCGTTTCAACAAGTAGAATAAGAGAGAAATTGCATTAATATATTATTATATAATGCAATTTTATAACAAATTAATTGCATTAATTATTCCATATTTTTCAGATGAATGCGTCTCACCGTTATCAAGAACGTGAAAGGCTCATCAATAAGTATGAGGCTTCAACCGGATTTTACACAAATGAAAACTATTGTGAACGCATGAAAGCACACATTAACAAAATGAAGGTGCTAGCAGGCGACCACCTTGACGACATTCAAACTTACATTGATCTAATGAAAACCAATAGTTGCAATAACATCCCATCGGGCGGTTCTCGTCGTCGTGCCAGTAAGCACTCCAAGAAATCCAAGAAATCCAAGAAGTCCAAGAAGACGAAGTCTAGGAGGCACTAGAATCATGCAATAATTAGGCATCGACGCCAAATATATTTTATAATGTATTGTTATAACCAAACTACATTATGCCGAATTTTAATGAGAATGAGAAGAGCGATGACCCAGCCCCAAAAACCAAAGGGTTTGATACTTCAAATTCAACAACAGTGGAGCATCCTCCTCGTAAGGGG
>Ga0209500_10001324_pt1 | contig 18699 bp, 18 predicted proteins | sample S_140212_EF_Meta_FD_187323 | JGI IMG/M metagenome (GOLD analysis project Ga0209500, IMG submission 187323) | Freshwater microbial communities from Lake Simoncouche, Canada to study carbon cycling - S_140212_EF_MetaG (SPAdes) (version 2) | ecosystem: Environmental > Aquatic > Freshwater > Lake ... | reverse complement strand
GTTGAACTGTTCCGTTTCGGACGGAGTACCTGCAATTCCTGAACCAGAGACGTTCAGGGTTCCCTTGTCACGGCTGGTGACTTGCTGGAGCAGGTCGTGGCCATAGGCTTCATCCTGGCCGGAAGGACCTGCAGCGTTTTTCCTGAACCTCCGGAACGAGGACGGAGTGTATCCGTACTGGAAGTCGTCGATGGCTGTGGTGCCGACGCTCCAGGGCATCGATTCGACGCGGCCGAACCGGTCAAGGCCACCGACGTTGTCGCCGGCGTCTCCGACGAACCCGGTCATGTCCATCACTAGTCCGGGCTGCTCCATGGACCGTGTAACAACCGTTGAGGCACCAAGGTATGAGTATGCCACGGCTGTTAGGGATTCATCTGGTAGCGTGACCGATGCAACACGTCCAAGCATGTCGTCGGGGGAGCTGGGGTAGCCGTAGGTATAGGCGATGATCGTGCCAGAGGGTAGCGTCATGGACGTCCTGCGCAGCGTTCCTGTAGAACCGTCGGCGTAACCGTATTGCACCCTCGGGCTGGAGGAAGTACCTGCGCCGCCTGATTGCTGGACGTCGGAGGTCATCCGGCCGTAACCATCATATTCAAATAGCGATTGGTTTACGATGGCCCCGTATTGGTCGAGGCTGGTGACTGCATTGACGCGACCAAGTTTGTCGTAGCTTGTGGTGATGGTTCTGACAGCGCCATCGATCGAGGTCCCTAGGGTGACCGCATTATCCGAGACTAGCCTGCTGAGGGCGTCATATCCGTAGGCATGGGTTGTTCCAGCCTGGTCGATCTTGGTCTTGGTCTGGCCCTGGATGTTGTAGGTGTATAGAATGTTGCCAGGCAGGGCAGGGGCGGACGGGTCGAGCGCTTGCGCGCTGTCAGGCATGACATGCTCGCGTAGCAGCAAGGTGGAGGCGATTCCGCTGTCCGCCAAGGTCGTGCCAAAGTTCCAGCGATAGACCTGATCGCCAGTGACTGAGTTCTTTAGCACAAACAGGGAAAGGTTACCGTCCAAGTTGTAGGACATTTCCGTGGTCCTATCCGAGCCGCCTAAAGGTGCTGCACCTGTCCACGCTTCAATGCGTTTGATGGCGCGGGCTACTGCGTCGAATTCAATCCGCGTTACGATACCAGAGGGATCGGTCGAGGCTACCACTTCGCCCGCGGGATTCCGGAAGTAGGAAGTTACCAAAACGGTGTCGGATCTGGTCGGGATGGTGAGCGGTAAGGCGAAGTCTATGCCGCCGTTCGTGCCAAAATCCGCAACCGCCAACGGCCGCCCTAGTGGATCTGCCCAAATGCCAACCACGGATGCACGGGCTGGTGTTGCTGTTCCGGTTGGCCAGCCGAGAGGACCTATTCCGCTAGCGCCAGGAAGGCGTTCGAATGAGGTTTGTCGGCGGGGTGCCCCGTCGTCCCTGTACGTGCGTAGAGTTTGATTGACGACGTAATCCCCAGTGACCGAGCCCACCGACCCCGAAAGAACCCCGTCGATGGGGAATCCGTAGTAAGTTACTACGGTTCTGCCAAGGCTGTCGTATTGGGTGCGCTGCCACGATTTCTGCGCCATCGATCGGACTTTGACCTGCCTGCTCAGGGCATCGTACCAAATGTCGCCATCGACGGGGTCGCTGGCGACGCCTCCCTCGACCTTCCAGAATGTCGTCCTGTAGAGGCGGCCTTGATTGTCATAGGCCGAGTCAATCCTGGAGAGTAGGGTGCCCTCCGTGCCATCCGTACGGTCCTTGCGCGTAACACGGTTGAGGTTATCGTAGCTGGCGCTTTCGGCATAGGATTCGCCGGCCAAGGTAATTGCGACGCGGTCGCGCCAATCGCGCACATATGAAACGACTCGAGGTGTGCTGCCGGTGTCGACGGGGCGGCTTTCAGAGATGACCTGACCATTGCCGTCGTATTCATATTCGACTGTCGTAACGAGGTTGTCCGTAGTTCCGTCTGCGAGCCCTGTTCCGGTTGCCTCGCTGAGGGTGAGGCCTCGGTAGTCATACGTTTTCCGAATGATCGTGCCACCACCCGTGCGTGTCCAGGTCTGTCGGCCCATGGAATCGTAACCGGAGTCCAGCTGTGTGAAGTCAGGGCCGTTGAGCCCGTCGCCGGACGCAGGGACGTCGTGGTAGAGGCGTGTAGCAACCACTTGATCGTGGCGATCGATGAAGTAGTCCGTCCGTTTTATCCATCGATCCTGCGGTATCGGAAGGGGACCGTAGGAAGTTCCGGTTTCAGGCAACTTGGCGGTTATGGTCCTGGTAGCCGCACCGTTGGCGTCCCTGTAGGTTGAGGTGACGTTTGAGAGAGGGGTGAAGATGGCGGATGCGCCTTCGCCTTCAACATATCCATTCCATTGCCTGTCTTCTCGGATGGCCACGAGCCTTTCGGTCAATACGGCTTGTCGGACGATTCTTTCCGCGCCCGAAACGATGGATTCCGAAAGGGGCATCAGCTGCAGGACGGGGCGCCCCAGCAGGTCATTGGCGATGTCCGTCACAAGGTTGCGACCATTGCCTTCAAGCGTAGACCAGCCTGAAGGTGCACCGCTCACGACCGATGTGTCTACGTCCTGAATTTGACGAACAAGGGCTCCGGTCACTGGGTCGTACTCGGAAAGAGAGATCACTTCTAGGGCATCCTTCGACCAGGTGGGGCGTCCCTGGCTGTCAAAGGCTTGTTGGGAGGAATAAGACACTCCGTCGCCGTTCTGGCTGCTGGGGACGGTCGGCGCCGTCGTCGTGATCATGCTCGGCTGTAAGGTGTCAGCAAAGAACTCGTAGCTTGTCGTCTTGGTTACGCCTGTACTTCCTGCGACGGGGAATTCGGTTACGGTAGATGGCAGCGTAATGGAACCAGCCGAGGTCGTCCTAACCGTATAATCGGTTTCGCGTATCAATGTCCTGGTTCCGTTGGTCGCTGAAGTGCCTCTCCTGACGTACTCGCCCTTGGGATGCCCGGCCTTTTCGCCTTCACTCGATGCATACCACGTCGTTTCCTTGATGAGCCCTTCGTTGTCCTTGAGGACGTAAGGCTGCGGGGTGGATTCCGAAACCGAAGCGACGGCCATGGACGTAGCTGAATAGATGACATTGTAGTTATCGTCCAACGTGATCGCAGTCATGCTTTGTTCGGCGCTGCTGGAAGAGGAAGCCGCTTGGATCTTGAGAAGCACCTGGCGTCCAATGTTCGCGTAGACGACTTCGATGCTTTCGTCAGGGTTTGTGACGGTCGTCTTCGTTGCCCAGGTGTTTGGTCCATCTGGGAAGGAACTCGTCGCGTAAGTGAAATGGTAAGTCCCTTGGCCGCCCATGACGGTTTCGGACGTTACCCGCCGTTGGGAATCGTACGCGAAAACGCTGAGCGCAAATGCTTCCACCTCCTCGATGGTGGCTGTGAGCGGGTCTAGGCCGTCGGCTACCATCCTGTCCCAGCCGGTTGGGCTCAATACGGTGCGCAGCGCATGGGGGAATCCGCCCGTCAAATAGTTGACGTGATAACGGTAAGCTGTCCGCCGGAGTATTGCCCATACGCCATCCTGCCATTCTGAGATCGTGGCCAGCGATAGGTCGCCCGCGCTTCCCCATGGGGTGTATCCGCTGTGATAAAGGTATTCAACACGACGAACAGGGGTTTCACCTACATACTGGGTGACGGAGGAGAATTTCCCGTTTGTGCCGTAGGCGTACTCGTAGGAGGTGGGGACGTCGCCGGTGGTCTGGGCCTTGGTGACTCGCCAGGCTGTGTCCCGGCTGATCATCATGGTAGTCCCTCCAGCCGTAGTGAATGAAAGCAGGATGCCGCGTGACGCAGGTGTGGTGCTGTAGATCGAGGCGTAGTTATAGGTAGAGCCACTTTCTTCATCAAAGTAGGTGGCTTCACCTGTGGTCGATACGGTTAGGCTTGCGTGGGTGCCGAACATGGGCGCGTAGCCGCCTCCGGCTGCTGGCTCAAACCATACGCTTCTTTCTGGGGAAATCACCACGCAGAGCCGCGTTCCTGATGAGGTGACGTAACTGAGGGACTCAACCAGCCAGCTGTTCCCATTGACCCCGACATCGTTCCGCGAAAGCAGGTTGCCGTACGTACGACGATGCGCCCAGGGGATGCCGTTCCCGCCACCTTCAAGGTCGGACTCGGTCAAGATTACTTCGCCATCGCCGTAGCGAACCGGGTACGTTGTTTTATTGTCCTCTTCCTTGCTGCAGCATGGGCAGCATTCACAGTTTGTTTTGGCAAGATTGGTGTATGTTTGATCCGTTTCCGGGAGCGAGCAACTCGATGACTCGCTACTGGAGCTTGAATCGCTGCTGGAATCAGAACTTGAGGACCCGCTGTCGGACGAACTTTCGGAACTCGAATCAGAGGAGCTTTCCGAGCTGGAGTCGGATGAAGACTGGCTGTCCGAACTGGAGTTCGAGGAACTATCAGAGTCCGAACCCGAATCCGAGGACGATAGGCTGTCCGACGAGCTGCTGTCGGAAGAGCTGCTGTCGGAGGAGCTGCTGTCGGAAGAGTCGGAATAGGCGTAGGCGGGGTTCTGGGGCATGGGAGGTTTCTATTGCTATCCCGGGAGCCTACAAATACATTGTGCTGTATAAAATCGTAAAAGAATTGCAAAACTCGTGAGTCCAATCCGCAAACTCTTCGTGCATGGCTTCCCGGGGCTTTATGGGGGCGCCGCAACCGAACTGCATCACCAGATCGTCCTTTGGCTGGAGATGGGCGTTGAGGTTAACCTTATCCCCTCGATGGAGGGGTGGACAAACGAGCCTTTGTATCCAGAAATGTTGGCTCGCGGCGTTAAGGTGCATCCTGCGAATAACTTTGATGCGGTCAGGAAGGGGGATCCTGTTTTTGGTTTCTGCAGCTCGGAGTTCCTGAAGCGTCTACCTGAAATTCGCCTTAGGACATCCAGGACCGTGTTCGCCAACTGCATGACTTGGCTTTTTCCCAAGGAGAAGGAGGCCATGGCTGCAGGGCAAATCGCGATGTTCATCTACCAGAATCGCGACGTCCTGGCCGACCAACGAGCCAAGCTACTTTCTATCTCGCCTGATTCCAAGGCGTCATTTTGCCATTTTCAGCCCTATTTTGACAATAGCCTGTTCCCCTTCATTTCCACGCGTCCCTCTGATTATTTCGGATGCGGTAGGGTGTCTCGTCAGGATGCCGATAAGTACGCCAAGGCCACCCTCCACATCTATGAGTACTTCGTGGCACCGGTACTGAAGAGGGGTATCTTTCTGGGCTTTGACCACCGAGCCATGGCCAAGATTGGCCGGCCCTATTCATGGATTCGTGCGGCTAAAGACCATAAGGAATGCTCTCAGCAGGAATTCTACCGTCATTGCGAAATCGTCCTCCAGCCTATGGATACGACCGAGAACTGGCCTCGTGTCGGCCTGGAGGCGATGTCGAGCGGCAGTGTTCTGATCGTCGACGACAGGGGAGGGTGGCGCCGGATGGTTGATCACGGTAAGACCGGGTGGCTTTGCTCCAATCCTCGCGAATTCATTTACCGGGCTAGCCAGATGGCTTTCGAGCCCAACATGCGCGCCGACATGGCCGCTGCCGCCAAGGAGCGGTTGTCAGTTCTGGCTGGTCGAATGGCTTCGATTGAGACCTGGACAAGCGTTTTTGAGGAAATTTCAAAACTCCCTGAATAACCACCACGATTGCTTTCGATGACTGTTACCAACTATTACGTGACCTCCGACGCGATGGGCAGCGTCACGGCTATCTTAGATGAAGACGGTAATGTTCTCGAGCGCAGGAGCTACGAAGCCTTCGGTGAGATGACCTGCATGTTGCCTGATGGCTCCTCTGTAGAAATTAGCCAAACTGGAGTGGATGTTGGTTTCCAGGGGCAGATCAGGGACGATGTCACCGGCCTCTATCAAATGGGGTACAGGTGGTATGCGGCGTTGTTAGGGCGTTGGCTCAGTCGTGATCCAATTGGTTTGGCTGGAGGAGGGAATTTGCAAGGAGCTTTTGGAAACGCAGCTAGCATCAACGTTGATACTTATGGGCAGATGTTCTTTGTTGAATATGTTGATGGTAAGTCCGGTAAGGTAATGAAAGCCGAAGGTGATACTGCGCAGGAATTCGTAGACGTAGTCCAGCGGTGTGAAGATGGGTCTATTAGGTATATAAGGTTCACTGGGCATGGGACTGGAGGTATGCAAGGTCTCGATGACGTGGACCCGTCCAGCGAGAAAATTATGGCTGACGGCAATGTTCAGGATGTCATTCTTTACGGAAATCTTAAAAAAGATGAGAGTAATCCGACCCAGGCGACTAAGGGGATCAGTGTGACGAAACTGTTGCAGCCGAAGATGCGTTTTCGTTCGGAAATCTACATGGACGGCTGTTGCACTGCCAAGGATCAAGCATGCAGGTTTAAGGATACGAAGATGGTTGGTATGACGAATATCTGTGAGTTGATGAGTGAACGCCTTGAGGGCGTGTATGTCAGAGGGCACACTGACCTGTCTAGGAACAGGAACATATTCCTGCGATTTTTGGAGGGCTACGATGATCATTTGAAGTCCATGGGCTTCAATCCAGTCTTTAAGTCTAGCGGGAACGTGTCTGATAAACCAGATAAAGTCTACTACGTTGCGCCTGATTCTCGGCACACCAATAAGTGAGAGTGGCCGGTATGCTTGACGAATTTTGGCATATCGTATTGGCTCCTCCTTTAATTAAAGGCGTCGCCGATGTTAGCTACCCTGCCGATGCGAGCTACCCCATTTTAGTGGGCGGGGGTTTTTGGGGGGATTCATTCGCCATTTTGAAAGCACTGCTCATTGCTTGCGTGCTACTGTCCCTTTTCGTGCGGTTCATTCCGACTGGTCGTTTTCATTTTCTTCGTGTTAGCCTACTTTTTTTACGACACTTGGTTGTGATTTCGTCCTGCTTCATGATTGTCGAGCAGGGGTCAGTGGGCAACGCAGTTACTTACTCGTTGTATATGACGGGCGATCAGTTGGCGCGGCCGTTCATCATGTTAAAGTATTTAATTCTTCTGACTACAATAGCGGCACTCTATTTATATTTCCGTCCGCATGCTCGGTATCATGCATGGTGGGGTGGGGTAATGTTTGGCGGATTCGTAATGGCTTGTCTTCGACTTTGGTTGTTTCGGATGGTGTCCTCGACATGATTCTCTTTGTTGCACGGGCCCGAATAGCCACCAGAGAATCGCGTAGGGGCCGCGGTATGCCGGCATACTGCTGTAGAAACGCGTTCTGGAGATCTCGCGCGAAAACTCAAAACCCATAGGCCCTGCGGGAGCTTCTGCGACAGTCCTCGCCCGGACGTCCTGCTCGGAGCGCCTGAGCATCGCCGCTCCGGCAACGGCCCTGAGTTTATCGCCGCACCGTCCGCTATGGCCTGGCCAATCGCGGCTCCGCACCCTCAACATTGCCCTGGCTTGCCTTGACAGAACGGTTTCGTCGAATCCTTTAAGCTCCGCTTCCGCGTGAGTGTCTCAACGGCTAGCGGCTCTACACGCTATCGGAAACTTACGTCGTCATCTCCGACTGTATCTGCCTCTACAACGAGGAGCGGCCCCACGGCGGAGTAGGCTACCTGACTCCCAACGAGGCCGCTGCGCGGCCCCGGGCCTCCGGCCCGTGTGCTTGACACTAAAACTATCTAAAAGCAGTGTGGCCGGCACAGCCCCAGCGTATCAAAGCGCTGGCACCACAGGCGGACACCGCTCACCACGACTGCTACTTTCTATGACTGTTACCAGATATTATGTGACTTCTGACGCGATGGGAAGCGCCACGGCCATCTTAGACGAAGATGGCAATGTTCTCGAGCGCCGGAGCTACGAAGCCTTCGGTGAGATGACGTGCATGCAGCCCGATGGCTCCCCTGTGGAAATTAGCCCAACAGGTGTAGATGTTGGATTCCAGGGACAGGCCAGGGACGATGTCTCCGGCCTCTATCAAATGGGCTATCGATGGTATAGTCCGCTGCTTGCACGTTGGCTTAGTATGGATCCAATTGGATTGACAGGTGGGAAAAATTTGTACCGCGTCGCCAGAAATAATCTCGTGACCTACGTTGATTGGCTTGGATTATCTGAAGGCGAAGTAGTCCCTGGAACCAAAAGAATCAAGTTTTGCGGTTTTGTTGTAAAGGGATTGCACGAAGGTGCGCCAGATGACGAATTTGATAGAAAGATGGACGCTGTTATCGATTTTTCGGAGACGGCCGAGGGATATCTCTCCCCATTTAATTTTACATCCGGTTTCCCTCCGGACTTTGCGGCGAGGAGCATTGTGGGCTTGATGGATATTGGTGGGTTTGTGGCAGAGGACATCGCGTCGGATGCTGCCACTTCGAAGTCTGAAGTTGTTTCGAAGATCGCGAAGGGACTTAAGAAGTATTTTAAAAAGATTGGTCCGTATTACGCATATACCTTTGTCCAAACAGAGACTTTTCAGAAGGGTTTCTGGTGTTTTTCTAAGGGCAAATGGGAACTCGACAAGCCTACCTATACTTTGGTTCAGCCTCCGCCTGGCTTCCTTAAAAAGGATTACTTTGAGAGTTATGAGCAGGCTTTAGATGTAGCACTTGAAGCTTTGCACAATATTGATGGTTGCCGCTGAAACTATGACGTCGCATTCGCGGATTAGGCTATTTCTATTGATAGTTTTGTTGTTTACGGGTTGCCGCGACTCAGGGTCGGGTGTGCAGTACCGCTCAGAAATTCTACGAGTAGAGTCGGTTTACCTCATTGGGAGTAGGGATTTGGCTAAGCGTGAACTACTAGCGCACTTGCAATATCTCCAAGAAAATACCGTCGGAATTGATCGGGAAGGCATGGATGTTAACTGGCTGCTTGGAATGGCTTGGGTTCAACTTGCATCCGTCTACGAAAGGGAAGGCGATGCAGGGAATGAGTTGGCTGCTCTTTCGCGCGCAGCTGAATGTTTCCTTAAGTCAAGGCATCCGCTCTTTTTACAAGACGTTAAGCACAATAGAAGGGAGACTGACGAAAGACTGCGTTCTTTCCTTCGGACTGTTGAAGGGGCTAGTGTCGACTCTACTCCGGGCTGGAAGCGTTGATTAAAGTGGCAGCCTGTTGGTAATGTGGGGTAGTCTCAGTTTGTTGGTCAAGTAGAGTGTAGCCCGGCAGTGTAGCGTGACCTCCTTGCCGTCTTCAGCCGTCATCCGCGCCTAGGGTGCCGAAAAGGCCAAGGTCTTGGTCAACCGGCTCTTGGTCGGCCCAGGGGTGCCAGCGGTCGGCCTGAGGCAGATCCGCCGGCTGCGACGCGTCCTCTGCCTCGGCGTCCGCAGGAGAAGCCGCGGCAGCCACGCTGCGGCCACACCACCGGCCGCATCCCCACGAATGCCGCCTACGCCCGCCATGTGTGGACGTGGGACTTCGTGTCTGACATCACGACCAGGGTAGGAGGCTTCCGGACCTTGGTGCTCATCGACGAGCACACGAAGCAGTGCGTCGCCCACCACGTCGCCCGGCGTATCGGCGCTGACGACGTCATGGCAGTCCTCTCGAAGGCCATCGAAGCCTACGGCGCCCCCGAGCACATCCGCTCCGACAACGGGCCCGAGTTTATCGCTCGAATCGTCCGCGACGGCCTGGCCAACCGTGGCATCCGCACGCTCGCCATCGACCCCGGCTCGCCCTGGCAGAACGGGGTCATCGAGAGCTACAACTCCTGCTTCCGGGATGAGTGCCTCAACGGCGAGCAGCTCTACACGCTCTCCGAGGCCCGCGTCGTCATCTCCGACTGGATCGCCGTCTACAACGAGGAGCGTCCCCACGGCGGGGTGGGCTACCTCACGCCCAACGAGGCCGCTGGCGGCCCAGGGCCTCCGGCCCGTGTGCTTGACACTAAAACTCTCTAAAAGCAGTGTGGCCGGCACAGCCCCAGCGTATCAAAGCGCTGGCACAACAGGCGGACACCGCTCACCACGACTTCTACTTTCTATGACTGTTACCAGATATTATGTGACTTCTGACGCGATGGGCAGCGTTACGGCAATCTTAGACGGCGACGGTAATGTTCTCGAGTGCAGGAGCTATGAAGCCTTCGGTGAGATGAACTGCTTTCAGCCCGATGGTACTTCTGTGGAAGCTAGCCTCACTGGTGTCGATGTCGGATTCCAGGGACAGGTCAGTGATGAAGTCACTGGTCTATACCAGATGGGTTTCCGATGGTATAATCCATCGCTTGGACGGTGGCTGAGTCGGGATCCTATTGGACTGGAGGGCGGAGTTGACGCATCAGTTTTTGTTCAGAACGCGCCAACGGTGAGGGTAGATTTAAATGGACTGCTTGATTCAGCGACTTGGAATGTTCCGCGCATGGCTGCCGAGGGAATGACTGCTCAGGAAATAAGTGCTATTACTGGCATTCCTTTAGCTGCTGCGCTTGCTGCCACTTCAGCGGTTGCAGTTGAGAATACGGTCCAAAACTTTAAGAATACCTCAAAGGGCCGAGATCCTTGCGAACGTGCTAAAGATGCCTTGGAAAGGGCGAAGAAATCAGTTAGAAGTGTAGATGAGGAAATTGCCAACCATAAGCGTTATGTGTCTGACCCAAAGTCGTACCCAAATTACGATCCAAAGGTGGTAGAGGGAATGCGTGGCATAGATAACGTGATTAAAACCTGGCGGGGCCAAATCAGAAAGCAGATGTCTCAACGTTCAAATTATCTAAAGGCTGTCGAAGAACTCGAAGAGTTTGTCTATCAAATGTGTAGGTGCTGGTATAATCCAACGACTTGGTTTCGATGAGTTCTGAATCTGCGGCATTTGAGCTAGACCAAGGTTGCTGCCACCTTAGCGAGTTAATTGCGACCCTGGAGGATGGTGAAGTGTCAGATGATCACGCACTCTCGATATATTTCGGGCATGTGCTTTGCCATTTTAACATGGCATGGCACGAGTTGGAGGAGATTTTTTCTCCATTAATTAATGACGTACCTGTGTCATGGGACACGCATTCGTGCATAATTCCTAGGCTGCAAGAGGGCTATAGGCTCCTCCCTGGGCTTTATTTCGGAGGAAGTCCTGCGGATTCGCCTAAAGTAAATCTTTGTACAGCGATGTTGCGAGAAGTCATGTCTTCAGGCGTTTCTCTTGTTAAAAAACTGAATTCATCTTCGTCTAATTTGACCCAAGAAGAGTGGCGTATGTGTTTTTCGGGGTTAATCGAAGGTCTCAATATGTCATGGCACGTCTTGAGGGAGGACGAAAAACGTGTTCGAGAGTGTAGAATGCTTATACCGAACTTTAACTTTGAAATGCAGATGGTGTGACTGTTTTCTGATTAGCCTTTTGATAGCGTCACGCTAAATGGGGCCAGTTGTAATGTTGCTCGGGGCAACCACCCAACCACCGTTAAAATGCGCGATGCTGGACCAAAAACGTAGTTATCTCAGCGCTTATGTCTTTAGGATATAGCCCGACGTGCCATGACTGACCCAAGAACTTCCCAGGCTTTCCTGCAGCTCAAGGTGACCATGCTGGGCGTCAGTCCAGCGGTGTGGAGGCGCATAGTGGTGCCTGGTTCCATCGTGCTTCCCGACCTCCATGTTGTGCTGCAGAAGGCCTTCGGCTGGACCGACAGCCACCTGCATGCGTTCGAGCAGGGCAGGAAGTGCTTTCAGCCTTTCAACCCGGACTTAGACTTAGGGCGCGACCCCGGCTGCGTCAGCGACGAGGCAAGGGTAGTCCTCAGCGAACTCCTTTACAGGAAAGGCGACGAGCTCGACTACCAGTATGACTTCGGCGATTTCTGGGAGCATGCGATCGTCGTCGAGGAAGTCCTTTCCGGTGCGTCGTCCGACCCCGTTCGCTGCCTCGCTGGCGCCCGTTCGGCTCCGCCGGAGGATTGCGGCGGCGTATCCGGGTATGCGGGGCTCCTAGAGGCTTTGGCGGATCCGGATCATCCCGAGCATGATGACCTGAGCGAGTGGGCCGGCGAAGATTTCGATCCGGAGGCCTTCGACCTGAAGGCGGTGAATCGGGCGCTCGCCAAGTTGAAGCGTCGTAAATGAGCGAGTCGCGTGCCGTAATCGATTGGGTCCGTTAGAGGCCCTTTTTCCTCGAAAAGGCTAAATCGAATCTCGCCCGCCTGACGTTTTCTTGGCTCTTGACCATGCGTTTTTCCTAGGAAATATGCATGTCTCCCTTCACCGGGGTCGTCTCATGGAGACGTGGATTATTTCCACGGAGTTTCCACAGAAACGAAAAACCCCGATTTCTCGGGGTGATTCGGGGAGGGGCAATCTGATTCAGAAATGCCACAAAAACCCAATGATATCAAAGTCCTAACAAATCCAGCAAGTGCGCCAGAAGCATTATCGGCCAATCCGTACCAATGCCTGCCTTCTAATATCGAATCTCGGCTACACGGCGTCCACGGTATGGACGGTCAACAGTCAGGAAAGTTTTCCTCTGTCGGACTCCCGATGGCAAGCGGTACAATTTGGGATAGTTACACTTTAAGTCCACCATCGCGCATTTTGGCGGCGGTTTGGTAGCTTGGTACCCCAGTAACATTTAAACTAGCACCATTTAGCGTGACCCGATCAACTCTGCTGGACCAACCAACCGTGACTACCCCAGGGGAGGTGGCTTCCGGACCTTGGTGCTCATCGACGAGCACACGAAGTAGTTTGGTGGCACGGCCCCAGCCTATCAAAGCGCTGGCAAAACAGGAAGAGACCACTCGCTTACTTATTAGGCTAGATTTAGCAACGTCCCTAGGTGGCTTTATTTTTTGCACGTATTAACAAAGCGTTCATACTGTCTGAGTTCTTCAGGCTGCGCTTCCACTCCGTGTAGTTGAATGTAGGTGTTTAGGTGGCTTGGTGCAATCAGGCCCCATTTGGAGACTTCTTTTGTCAAGATGGATGCACTTCTGTAGTCGTCATACATCGATTCGTTTTCCGAGATGTATTTTTTCCACATAAGGAAGTGCAAGACATTTAGTTTTTCTTGATGGGATGTGCTCCTGATGGTTGCGGGGTGCGCCATATCCACGTCTAGGGCGTAACTGGGTAACCCCCGGGATTTTTGATACAAGTGAGTTGAGGCCGATTCTAAAATCCAAGCCTCGATTTCATCTGGGTAAGTGCCTGGGATTGGAAACCGATTCGCGGCAGTTTTTTTATAGCTAAATACGTCGTCGCGAATTTTATTAGCGGAATTGCGGTCAAAGGACATTTCCCTGAAGAAAAAGTAAACAGGTGAGGTGGCTGGGAATCCCTTGCTGTCTTTTTGATTTGGAAAATATCTGTGGGCTGCGGTGTCCTTCTCGAAAGTTGTTAGGGTTGAGTCGAATTTCAAGGTAACCGTGGAGCCGTCCTTTTCGGCCATTTGCTCCATTGATCGCAGGAGGCGTCGGTTTTGAATGCCGTAGCTACTCGAAAATACGTATGCGGAGATTAGCCTTACCCAAATTTTATGTTTTTGAGTTGCCGTAAGATTATATAACCTTTCAGGGTAGTCTTCATAATCATCGTGCAGCTGCTCGTCGTACCTTTCGCCGTCACGCTCAAGTGCGAAGGTGATGGGGTCGCAAAATGCGCGGTCTTGCAGGGAGTGGCATCCTGTCGTCAGGCTGATGACTATAATAACAGCGCAAAAACTGAATTTCATGGTTGCAACTACTTTAGACATTTTGCGATTTGGCTCTCGAGCTCATCTGAGAACATGGCCATTGCATTTTTGGCGCCTAACGCTGTGGCAAGCACTAGTTTGTTTCCGTCCTTGGCGACGTTTACGGCAGCTTCGCCTGGATTGCCGAGCGGAAATGCATCTGGTCCTTTAAGGGCTGATTTTTTCTGAATGTGTATGCTGATTTTACAGTCGCAGCCGATGATCCCTTCTGCGTCGATACTGATAGTGCTGTAGATGAAGAGCTGGTTGGTTCCTGCTGAGTAGCTCTTTGCTCCTGCCTCAACTGCGGTCGAACCCATTTGCCTTAAGCCGGTGATTTTCTTAATCGACTTATCGAGCATCGAAATCGCATCCTTCTTAATGTTTTCAAGTGTTTTCTTTGTCGCTTGAAAGCACTCGGTTTTACTGATTTTATTTTTTAGGAAATCAGAAAGGCTGGTAGGTAGCTCAAATTCCTGTTCAACCCCGTTCCCGTCCAGGAGCGCTACGTTTGCTAAGGTATATGCTTGAACTGTAATTTTGACAGAAAGTTGACCATAGATGTCTGCGTAGAGGGTGGGGTTGTTTTTTGCAAAGGATGTACAGTTTGGGCCGCCGAATAACCCAATGTTATCGCGGCTGAGCCATCTTCCAAGCGCTGGGTTGTACCATCTAAAGCCCATCTGATAGAGACCAGTGACCTCATCGCAGATCTGCCCCTGGAAACCGACATCCACCACGGTGGGGCTGGTTGCGATAGGTAGGCCGTCCGGCGTCATGCAGGTCATCTCTCCGAAGGCTTCGTAACGGCGACGTTCGAGGACGTTCCCGTTCTCGTCTAAAATAGCGGTAGCGTTGCCCATTGCATCTGATGCGACGTAGTAACTCTTTTTGGGCATGGGGTTTTCGTAATGGTCTTGGGTGACTGAGGCATGTCAACCCTGCCTTGGGCATATGTATTATTGAAAGCTATAGATTCACGTGTATCCGTTATCCCATGCGCCCCAAAATCCACACGGTTAGCCGGCAGTTTGGTAACCGAGGTCCAATGGTTGCTGCTGGGGTGGGGCGGGTTCCTGTCCGTAAGGAAAAGGCAAAGATTGTCCTCGCGATTTGTAGCTGCGGTAGCAATCGCGAGCAACGTGAAGCCGTTAGGCGCACTTGTGATCGGGTCACGCTAAATGGGGCCAGTTGAAATGTTACTCGGGGGGTTGCCCAACCACCAAACCACCCCCATAAACACCACAATAATGAGCAAAAAACGGCACACGAAGGAGGCCCAGATCAAGGCGATCCGAGACCACGAGGCGGGCCGGAGCCAGGCGGAGGTCTGCAAGGAGCTGAACATCACGGCGCAGACGTTCTATCGCTGGAAGAAACAACTGGGGATGATGACGAGTCCGGACGTCCGGCGCCTGCGCGAGCTGGAGAAGGAGAACAAGGAGCTCAAGCAGATGCTGGCCGACGGGCTGCTGCGGGAGCGCATCCTCAAGATCGTCGTCGAAAAAAAACTCTAAGCCCGAGGGTCCTGCGGGAGCTGCTGCCAGCAGTCATGACGGGTGCGTCATGTTCGCAGCGGTTCGCATGCAAGGTCCTCGGGCTGCGGAGGAACACGGCGCGCTACCGTCCGCTCCGGCGGGCCCGGGACGCGGTCCTGGAGGCCGCCCTGCGGGAGATCTACGGCCATCACCCCCAGCTGGGTCACCGGAAGGTGAAGGCCATCCTGAACCGCCAGCGGCGCAAGGAGGGCCTGCCCTTGGTGGGGCTGCGGCTGGTGCGGCGGCTGCGCCGCCGCCTGTGCCTGTGCGTGCCCCCGCCCAAGCGCAAGCGGGTGCGCAGGGGCGTCACGACGGGCCGCGTGCCGACCAAGGCCACGCATGCGCGCCACGTGTGGACGTGGGACTTCCTGATGGACATCACGACCTTGGGCGGGACCTTCCGCATCTTCGGCATCATCGACGAGCACACGAAGGAGTGCGTCGGCTACCATGTGGCCCGGAGCATCACCGCGAAGGACGTGCTGCATGCCCTCGCCCGCGCGATCTCGGAGCACGGCGCCCCGGAATACATCCGCTCCGACAACGGGTCGGAGTTCATAGCCAAGGTCGTTCGCGAGGGCCTCGCGGCACGCAACATCAAGACCCTCTACATCGATCCGGGCTCGCCCTGGCAGAACGGCTTCATCGAGTCGTTCAACGCCTCCTTCCGCAAGGAGCTCCTTGACCGCGAGCAGTTCTACACGCTCACCGAAGCCCGGGTCGTCATCGCCGATTGGGTCGAGGACTACAACGCCTACCGACCCCACGGCGCCATCGGCTACCTCGCGCCGTACGAGTTCACCGGACGGGAACCGGGCCTTCGGCCCGGGTGCTTGACACAAGAAGCCTCCAAAACTACCTTACCCGAAGCGACCCAACAGTAACATTACGGTTGGCCCCACAAACCGTCCCCGATCACTCCGGGCTGGAAGCGTTGATTAAAGTGGCAGCCTGTTGGTAATGTGGGGTAGTCTCAGTTTGTTGGTCAAGTAGAGTGTAGCCCGGAGGTGTAGCGTGACCTGCTTGCCGTATTCAGCCGTCATCCCCGCCTAGGTCACCGCAAGGCCAAGGTCTTGGTCAACCGGCTCCTGGCGCCCCAGGGGCTGCCGTCGGTCGGCCTGAGGCAGATCCGCCGGCTGCGCCGCGTCCTCTGCCTCAGCGTCCCGCAGGAGAAGCCGCGGCGGCCACGCCGCGGCCGCACCACCGGTCGCATCCCCACGAAGGCCGCCTACGCCCGCCATGTGTGGACGTGGGACTTCGTGTCGGACATCACGACGCGAGGAGGCGGCTTCCGCACCCTCGTGCTCATCGACGAGCACACGAAGCAGTGCGTCGCCCATCATGTCGCCCGCCGCATCGGCGCCGACGACGTCATGGTCGTGCTCGCCAAGGCCATCGAGGCCCATGGAGCCCTTGAGCACATCCGCTCCGACAACGGGCCCGAGTTTATCGCCCGCACTGTCCGCGACGGTCTGGCCAACCGCGGTATCCGCACGCTCACCATCGACCCCGGCTCGCCCCGGCAGAACGGGGTCATCGAGAGCTACAACTCCTGCTTCCGCCGAGAGTTCGCCGACTGGTGGTGGTTCCATAACTACGACGACATCGCCGTCGCCATGGGCGACTGGCTGTGGGACTACAACCGCTACCCCCCCCCATGGCGCCATCGGCTACCTCACCCCAGACGAACTCAAGGGGGGACACCGGGCCTCAGACCCAGTGTCTTGACACAAGAATCCTCCGAAACTACCTTAACCGAAGCGACCCGACTGTAATATTGCGGTGGGCCCCACAAACCGTCCCTAATCATATATGACTGTTACCAGATATTATGTGACTTCCGACGCGATGGGCAGCGCCACGGCCATCTTAGACGAAGATGGCAATGTTCTCGAGCGCCGGAGCTACGAAGCCTTCGGCGAGATGGCCTGCATGACGCCCGACGGTGCCCCCATCGCGGAGAGCCCAACGGGTTTGGATGTCGGTTTCCAAGGGCAGATTCGCGATGACGTGACCGGCCTATATCAGATGGGGGTCAGGTGGTGTTCCCCGGTCATGGGTCGCTGGCTTCAGGCTGATTTCATAGGATTAAATGGTGGCGTTAACTTATATGCTTTCGTTCTTAATCGACCCACAGTCTTGACCGACTTTTTAGGGGATGATCCAGGGGATGCTGATGATGATTCCGAGGCCTTGAATAAGGTAACTTCATGTCCTCGTGGGCAGCTGGCCGAACATGAGGTCTATCAAGGAAAAATAGCTTATAGTGCAGCAGCGTTTATATTGGGAATCGGCACCTTCAAGGGTGTTATTGTGTCGGACTCTGATCCTGTAGAGAAATATGAAATCGAGGGCTTTGTGAATGGAGTAGGTTATCAGGCTGGTATAGTTAAAGGTGAAATTAATGTTAAGTTTGTTGAGGAAAAAGCCCATGACCTGATTGGTTCGAATGGCGGATTTTGGCTTGCTGGCGTTTCTGTAGGTGCCGGCATTATTGATTTTGCAAGTGCAAGCGCTTCGCTAGCTGCAAGTCGTGAGGGTTTTGGCGATGGAAACATCAAGTTTGAGGGGGCTGGTGTCTCAAATTCTCTTGATCCTTCTAAGCCTGAGGTGAAGCCGGGAGGTAATGTTGGGGTCTCGTATTCACTTTCTTTTTTCGGAATTACCGTTAGCTCTATTAAGAGAATCCGATGAGAGTTCTGTCTTATAATGCTCTCAGAATGTACGCCATTCTTCCTCCGGCATTTAGGCGATTCTTCGTAATTTGTTGCGTGCTGATAGTGTTGAATCTCATCTCCATTTCGCGTTTTTTATACAGCCAACCCGATTTGTGCCTGCAATGGCATTGGCGTGATCTCTTCTCCCGAATCGTTGCCGTTTTCTTGCTTGTTTTTTGGCTATACGGATTAATTAAGGCGCGTCGTCTTGGCCTTATAATGTCTGACTTCTTCATGTTTTCTCCATTCTTAGGGTGGGGTTGGGAGGCCATCGTCCAAGTGAGAGAATTGTTTTCAAATATTGAAAAAAAAGAGGGGGCTCATTATCTGCTCTTTATTTGGTACGCGCTTGTCTTGTTGCTCTGTGGATTTGTATATCGCCGTTATGTCTGGAAGTGGTGGTTGGCTCAGCGAAAACACTTGGTTTCTACTGTTTGATTATCATTTACTTGCTCTTGGTGGTGAGCAGGTCTTGCTAGGTTGTACTAGTTGAAATGATGAAGCACGGCGTGATGACTTGTGATGGTCATTTTTAGTTCATAGGAATCTATTTCTCTCTCGTGGGTGAGCCCTTCAGGCCTCTGGGGTGGACAGTTGCCTTTTGCCTTTTTGCAACACTGATCGGGTCACGCTAAATGGGGCCAGTTGTAATGTTGCTCGGGGCAACCACCCAACCACCTTTAAAATGCGCGATGCTGGACCAAAAACGTAATTATCTCAGCCCTTATGTCTTTAGGACATAGCCCGACGTGCCATGACTGACCCAAGAACTTCCCAGG
>Ga0209500_10001321_pt1 | contig 18714 bp, 14 predicted proteins | sample S_140212_EF_Meta_FD_187323 | JGI IMG/M metagenome (GOLD analysis project Ga0209500, IMG submission 187323) | Freshwater microbial communities from Lake Simoncouche, Canada to study carbon cycling - S_140212_EF_MetaG (SPAdes) (version 2) | ecosystem: Environmental > Aquatic > Freshwater > Lake ... | reverse complement strand
ACTGAAGATTTCGCACCAGTTCCCCGGTGGCACCCCCACCGAGGGCGATTTCCGCGACCGCCTGGTGCGCAAATTTGCCGCTGATGTGGAAAAGCGCACCAACGGCGCGCTCAAATTTGAGATTTACCCTGGCTCTTCGCTGATGAAGACCATGGCCCAGTTCTCCAGCATGCGCAAAGGCGCGCTGGACATGGCGCTGATTCCCTTGTCCTACGCCGGGGGCGAGATCCCTGAAGTCAATATTGGTCTGATGCCCGGTTTGGTCACCTCCTACGCCCAGGCCTATGGCTGGAAAACCAAGCCCGTGGGCGCCGAGCTCAACCGCGTGCTGCAAGAAAAAGGCGTGGTGCTGATCAGCTGGATCTGGCAGGCCGGCGGCGTGGCCTCGCGCGGCAAGCCCATTGTCAACCCCGAAGACGCGAAGGGCATGAAGGTACGCGGCGGTTCGCGCGAGGTGGACATGATTTTGAAAGAGGCTGGCGCCTCGGTGGTCAGTCTGCCGTCCAATGAAATCTATGCTGCCATGCAGACCGGCGCCATGGACGCGGCCATGACCTCAAGCACGTCCTTTATTTCCTTCCGCCTGGAAGAAGTGGCTAAATCGCTGACCACTGGTCGCGCCGGCGCTTACTGGTTCATGTTTGAGCCGCTGATGATGTCCAAGCAAATTTTCGACGGCCTGCCCCAAGCGCAGCGTGACGCCATCATGGCCGTGGGCGCCGACATGGAAAAGTTTGCCCAAGAAGAAGCCAAAAAAGACGATGTGCAAGTGGCAGACATTTACAAAAAAGCCGGTGCTACCGTGGTGGATCTGAACCCCGGAGCCATCAAAAAGTGGCAAGACCTGGCGCGTGAGACCGCCTGGAAAGACTACGCCGCCAAAAACGCCGGTAGCGCCAAGCTGCTGGCCCTGGCTGAGCAAACGCTGTGAGCCACGGGTTTGAATTAGAGGGTGCGCCCCAGCCGGGCGCGCTGGTACCGCGCAATGCCGCGCTGGCGTTCTTCAGTGCGGCGCTCGATGGCCTGAACCGTTGGGTGCTTCGCTTGTCCATGGTGGCGCTGTTGGTCACTGCCGCGGTGCTCACCTACTCGGTGGTGACGCGCTACTTCCTCAAGTCCTCCACCGACTGGCAGGACGAGGCCTCGGTGTTCATGCTGGTGGGCGCCACTTTTCTGACGGCGGCCTATGTGCAGTCGCTGCGCGGCCATGTCGGCATTGAGGCGCTGCCTGCGGGCGTGAACCGTGTGCGCCTGGTGCTGGTGGACCTGGTGTCGACGCTGTTTTGCAGCTTTTATTCCTGGAAATCGTGGTCGCTGTTCCATGAGGCCTGGACCGAAGGGCAAACCACGTCGAGCAGCTTTGCGCCGCCCTTGTGGATTCCCTACTCCCTGATGGCCGCTGGCATGAGCCTGCTGGCGGTCCAACTCGTCCTCCAAACCGCCGTGCGCCTGAGCGGTGGCGAAGTTCAGAAAGCCGCGGTATGAGCGAACTTGCAATCGGCCTGTCCTACGGCGCAGCCACGCTGTTGGTGATGTTTTCCGGCATGCCCATCGCTTTTGCGCTGGGCACGGTGGCGGTCACCTTTATGTATTTCTTCATGCCCGCCTCGTCCTTGGACACGGTGGCGCAAAACGTCTATGAAGAAATGGCGTCCATCACGCTCTTGTCCATTCCGCTTTTCATCATGAAGGGCGCGGCCATTGGCAAATCGCGTGCGGGCCAAGACCTGTACTCGGCCATCCACGCCTGGCTGCACAAGGTGCCGGGCGGCCTGGGCATTGCCAACGTGTTTGCCTGTGCGCTGTTTGCCGCCATGGCGGGCTCCAGCCCGGCCACTTGCTCGGCCATCGGTTCGGCCGGTATTCCTGAGATGCGCCGGCGCGGCTACTCGCCCGGCTTTGCGGCAGGCATCATCGCCGCCGGGGGTACTTTGGGCATTTTGCTGCCACCGTCCATCGTGATGATTTTGTATGCCGTGGCTGCCGAGCAGTCGCTGGGCCGCTTGTTCCTGGCCGGTATTGGCCCGGGCCTGTTGCTGGTGGGCTTGTTTGCAGGCTACGCCGTGGTGCGCGCCCGCAAGGAATACAAGCAGGCACTGGCGGTGTACGAGGGCGGTGGCGCCAAGTCCGCTTACCTGGAAGTCGAGCACTTCACCTTGGCGCAAAAGGTGGAAATGCTGCCGCGCGTGCTTCCCTTCCTGGTCTTGTTGCTGGGTGTGATGGTGGCGCTGTATGGCGGCTACGCCACGCCGTCAGAGACCGCTGGTCTGGGCGGCCTGATGGCGCTGGGCCTGGTGGCCGTGGTGTATGGCCTGTGGCGCCCGAAGGATGTGGCGCCGCTCTTGTCGAGCACGCTCAAAGAGTCCACCATGCTCATGCTCATCATCGGCATGTCGCTGCTCTACAGCTACGTCATGAGCCATCTGCACATCAGCCAGGGCGCGGCTCAGTGGATTGTGGCCATGCATCTGTCCAAGTGGGTTTTGCTGGCGGTGATTTTGCTCATGGTCATTGTGCTGGGCTTCTTTTTGCCGCCGGTGTCCATCATCCTGATGACCGCGCCCATCATCCTGCCGCCGCTCAAGGCCGCTGGCTTTGATTTGATCTGGTTTGGCGTGGTGATGACCATCGTCATGGAAATGGGCCTGATTCACCCGCCGGTGGGCCTGAACATTTTTGTGATCAAAAACGTGGCGCCCGACATTCCGCTCAAGGACGTGATCTGGGGCGTGATGCCTTTTGTGGGCCTGATGTTCGTGGCCGTGTTTTTGCTATGCGCCTTTCCCGAGATTGCCACGGGTTTGCCCGCCATGGTGATGGGAGCCAAGTGAGATGAACGCACCCCAGGGCTTGTGGAACTTGCAGGCGCAGGGCCGCGCGCGGCGCTTGGCGCGGGCCGCGTCGGCGCTGGGGCCGCAGTTGCGCGGCAAGCGGGTGGATACGGCGGCGGCGGTGCCGTTGTTGGCCACCGTCATCGAGTCGGGTGACCGCGTCTGCCTGGAAGGCAATAACCAAAAGCAGGCCGACTTTCTGGCGCGCAGCCTCACCCAGCTCGACCCCGCGCAGGTGCACGACCTGCACATGGTGCAGTCGGTGATTGCGCTGCCCGAGCACCTGGACGTTTTCGAGTCGGGCATAGCGTCCAAGCTCGACTTCTCTTTCTCCGGACCGCAAAGCGCACGCCTGGCGCAGATGGTGTCCAAGGGCCAGATCCAGATTGGCGCCATCCACACCTACCTGGAGCTGTTTGGTCGCTACTTTGTCGACCTCACGCCCCAAGTGTCTCTGGTGTGCGCCCAGTCGGCTGACGCCCAGGGCAATTTGTACACCGGCGCCAATACCGAAGACACACCGGCCATTGTGGAGGCCACGGCGTTTAAGAGCGGCATCGTCATCGCCCAGGTCAACGAATGGGTGGACCAGGTGCCGCGCGTGGACATTCCGGGCGACTGGGTGGACTTTGTGGTGCTCTCGCCCAAGCCCAATGTGATTGAGCCGCTGTTCACCCGCGACCCGGCGCAGATATCTGAGATTCAGGTGCTCATGGCCATGATGGCCATCAAGGGCATTTATGCCGAATACGGCGTGCAGCGCCTGAACCACGGCATCGGTTTTGACACCGCAGCCATCGAGCTGCTGCTGCCCACTTACGCCGAGTCGCTGGGCCTGAAGGGCAAGATCGGCAGCCACTGGGCGCTCAACCCGCACCCGGCGCTGATTCCGGCCATTGAGGCGGGGTGGGTGCGCTCGGTGCATTCTTTTGGTTCCGAGCTGGGCATGGAAAACTATGTGCGAGCCCGCCCCGACGTGTTCTTTACCGGGCCCGACGGCAGCCTGCGCAGCAACCGCGCCATGTGTCAGGCGGCCGGCCACTACGCCTGTGACATGTTCATCGGCTCCACCTTGCAAATTGACTTGCAGGGCCACAGTTCTACCGCCACTGCCGGGCGCATTGCCGGTTTCGGCGGCGCCCCGAACATGGGGGCCGACGCGCGCGGACGCCGCCACGCCACGCCCGCCTGGCTCAAGGCCGGCGCCCAGGCGCGCCAGGGGCGCAGCGGCGTGCACGCCATGCCGCGCGGCCAAAAGCTGGTGGTGCAAATGGTGGAAACCTTTCGCGAGCACATGCAACCTGCCTTTGTCGAAACCCTGGACGCCTGGAAGCTGGCCGAGCAGGCCAAGATGGACATCCCGCCGGTGATGATTTATGGCGACGACGTCACCCACATCCTGACCGAAGAAGGCATTGCCAACCTGCTGCTGTGCCGTAGCGACGAAGAGCGCGAGCAAGCCATCCGCGGTGTGGCCGGTTACACCCCCATTGGCCTTGGCCGCGACCGCAGGGTGGTGGAAAACCTGCGCGACCGCGGCATCATCCTGCGCGCCGAAGACTTGGGCATTGACAAGCGCGACGCCACCCGCAGCCTGCTGGCCGCGCGCACCATGCGCGACCTGGTGCGCGCCTCCGGCGGCCTGTACGACCCGCCCAAGCGCTTTCGCAACTGGTAACCCTTTTTTTGCCCGCCGTATGACCAACCCCACCAGCATGGAGAGCCTTCATTTCGCCTTCGACGGCCTGCACCCTCGCGCGCACTTTGTGCCCATCTTGGTCGGCGTGGTCGGCTCGGGCAACCTGGAAGTGCTGCTCGAACCCCTGGCGGGCAGTGGCCGCTGCCAGATCGACATCCGTACCTCGGCGCGCGGCTTTGGCGCCATCTGGGAGGCCGTGGCGCGCGACTTTCACAGCCGCCACCGCTTGGCTGGCGTAGCCATTTCCATCAACGACATGGGCGCCACCCCGGCCGTGGTCAGCCTGCGCCTGGACCAGGCGGCAGCCAGCCTGCCCGCCGCCCAAGCCGGCCCTACCGGAGCGCAGCCATGAACCGCAGCTTTGCCGAATCCACGGCCCGCGAGCGCCTGCACGATCTGCTGGACGCGGGCAGTTTTGAAGAAATCGTCGGCCCCGGCGCGCGCGTGGTCAGCCCGCACCTGGCGCTCTTGGGCGTGCCCTCGGCGTTTGACGACGGCGTGGTGGTGGGCCGCGCCACGCTCAACAGCCAGCCCGTGCTGGTGGCCGCGCAAGAAGGCGCTTTCATGGGCGGCGGCGTGGGCGAAGTGCACGGCGCCAAGCTGGTCGGCCTGTTTCAGCGCGCCTTGATTGAAAAACCCGCCGCCGTGCTGGTGCTGGCCGAGTCCGGCGGCGTGCGCCTGCACGAGGCCAATGCGGGCTTGATTGCGGTTTCGGAGGTGATGCGCGCGCTCCTGGACGTGCGCGCCCAAGGCATTGCGGTCGTCATGCTCATTGGTGGCGAGAACGGCTGCTTTGGCGGCATGGGCCTGATTGCCCGCTGCGCCGACGTGGTGGTGATGAGCGACATTGGCCGCCTGTCCATGTCCGGGCCCGAGGTGATCGAGTCCTCGCACGGCGTGGAAGAATTTGACGCCCGTGACCGCGCCCTGGTGTGGCGCACCACCGGCGGCAAACACCGCTATTTGATGGGCGACTGCGACGTGCTGGTGGACGACGACATGGCCGCGTTTCGCAGCGCCGCGATTGCCGCGCTGCCTGGCGCGCGGGCGCTGACTTTGGAGAGCCTGGAGCGCGAACATGCGTTGCTTAGTGCGCGCATTGCCGACTTTGGCCACTGCCGCGACAGCGCGGAGATCTGGCAGGCCATGGGCGTGCACCAGCCCATGGCGGTGGCCGAGCTGGACGCCCAGGGCGTGCGCGACCTCCAAACCGATTGCGCAAAGGAGCTGGCATGAACTGGCAAGACGTAGTGGATGGCCTGTTTGGCAGCGCGCACACCGTAGTGCGCACTGGCGACTTGCTCAGCGGCACCGGCACCATAAACGGACAGACGGTGGCCGTGATTGGCACCACCGACCACGCGCCCATTGGCGTGGAACTGGCGCTGGCGCAGGCGCGCTGCGTGCTTGATACGGTCAAAAACCATCCTGGCCGCGCCATCGTGCTGCTGGTGGACACCCAGGGCCAGCGCCTGCGCTACCGCGACGAGATGCTGGGCATCAACCGCTACATGGCGCACATGGGCTGCTGCGTGGCGCTGGCGCGCCACCGCGGCCACCGGGTGATTGGCTTGGTGTACGACCAGGCGCTCTCGGGCGGCTTTATCACCTCGGGCCTGATGGCGGACGCCTGCTACGCCTTGCCCGAGGCCGAGATCCGCGTCATGCGCCTGCCCGCTATGGCGCGGGTCACCAAAATCAGCGAAGCGCGCCTGGAGCAGCTGGCGCAGTCCAACCCGGTGTTTGCCCCCGGCGTGGAAAACTTCGTCGCCATGGGCGGCATCCGCGCGCTGTGGCGTGGCGACCTGGCGGCGCAGCTGGCGCAGGCCTTGGTTGACGCGCCCCAGCACGACGAACGCGCTGCCGACGGCGCACAGCGCGGCGGTCGCCAGCTTGCCGCCGCCGTGGCGCAGCGGGTACGCACCGAGGCCCGCGCGCCGACGCCGACGGCCTGAGCGGCTGCGTACCTCGCGCTCCGTTCGCCGCTTCTTTTCCCTCACCAGCGCCGATCGCCCGACCCTCACATGCCGCCGTTGTCGATCCGCGCCCCCGACCGCTGCGCCGCGCCCCACATGCCCGCCCTGCAGCGCAACAGCCTGGTCTGGCTCACGCCCGAAGCCTGGCGCACGGTGCACAAGCAGGCGTGGGACGCGTCTGCCCAAGAACTATTGCGCCACTGGCAGGCTTGCCATCTGCCTTGGGTGGTGGCGCGCCAGCGCCCTGAGGTGGCGCAGTCCGCCGTTTGCCTGGGCCTGCCCGCGCCGCAGCACTGGGACCGCCGCCGCTTGGCCGCATCGGTGGCTGCCGATGGAATTGCCTTGCAAGGCCAGTTTCCCAGCCTGCATGATGTGGCGCAGTCCAGCCCTTGGGGCGTGGGCGCCGCAGCCTGGCTGGCCCAGGGGCAGGCGCTCAAAGCCGAAGTGCGGGTGTACGGCTCCTACGGCTGGCAGTTCCTGACCGGCATGCCCTATGTGCGTGCGGGTTCCGACCTGGACCTGAGCGTGCACGCCCCTGACCTGCATGCCGCTTTGCAAGCCCTGGACTGGCTGGCTCAGACGGTGCCCCTGGGCGAAGCGGGCTCCGGCGGTCGCGCACCGTCGGCGCGTTTGCCGCTGCGGCTGGACGGCGAAATCGTGTTCCCCTGGGGTCAGGCGCTGGCCTGGCGTGAATTCCAGCAACTGCGCCAAGGTACGGTGGCGCAGGCGCTGGTGAAAGACCGCCACAGCCTGCGCCTGCTGGACTGGCCTGCCTTGGTGGCGCTGGCGCAGGCACCAACCCAAACCAGCGCACCTGGAGTGTCAGGCGCTGCCGTGGCCTGAAGGCCCGCATCATGTTCAAAGCCTCTCCATCGGCCCACAACCCCGCCTTGGGCGCTGCCGCCTTGCAAACCAAGGTCTTGTCAGCGAACACGCTGGCACGCGCCGCGGTGCGCGCCTTGTACGTGGAAGTGGCACTCGAACCCAAGCCGGGCCTGGTGTCCTTGCGCGACAAGGGCAGCCACAGCGACATGGACGCAGCCACCTTTGTGCGCAGCCTGTTTGCCCTGCGCCACTACTTTGCGCGCATCGCGCAGGCGGGCGCGCGGGGTGCGGAATTTGCTGCGCTGCAAGTCTTGGGCGTGGCCGCTGAGGCGCGCATGCTGACGGCTACCGGGGGTATCAACACCCACCGGGGTGCGGTATTTGGCCTGGGCCTCTTGTGTGCGGCGGCGGGCCGCCTGGGTGCGCAGGGCGAGGCATTTGGCGCGGCGGCCTTGCGTAGCGCCCTGCAAGCCACTTGGGGTGGGGCTTTGGCCGCGCGCGCGCTGGCCGCGCGCCAGACTGCGCCCGTGTCCCACGGCCAGAAGGCGGCCCAGGCCCATGGCCTGCGCAGCGCGCTGGACGAGGCTGCGCTGGGTTTTCCGGCCGTGTTTGAAGTGGCCCTGCCAGCGTTGCAAGCCGCATTGGCTGCAGGCCTGGGCGAGCGCGCAGCGCGGGTGCAGGCGCTGTTTGCCACCATGGCGGTGTTGGACGACACCAACCTGGTGCACCGCGGTGGCCTGGCCGGCTTGCGCTGGATGCAGGCCCAGGCCCAGGCTTTTGTGGCCGCAGGCGGCGTGCAGCAACCCGACTGGCTGGCCAAGGCGCGCGCGCTGCACTTGGCCGCTGTGCAGCGCAGGCTCTCCCCCGGCGGCAGCGCCGATGTGCTGGCCAGCGCCTGCTGGCTGGCGGCGCTGGAATCGGACGGCAATGGCGAATTGCCCGCCGCGCCCGCTTTTGCCGCCAGCGCGGTCTCGGCCCCGCTTACCTTTAAGGGATAACACCGCCGCCATGGCTTACGCGCTGCTGTTTTCGGGCCAGGCCAACCAACACGCCGACATGCTGCCCTGGCTGGAGTCGGCCCCGGCCAGTGCCCCCGCCCTGCGCTGCATGGAGGGGCTGATTGGCCGCGACTGGCGCGCCACGCTGGCCGACCCGCAGCGCCGGGGTGACAACGGTTTTGCCCAGCTGCTGATCACCGGCACCGCGCTGGCGGCCTGGTCGGCGCTGCAAGCCGCTGGCGCCCCTGCGCCCAGCGTGGTGGCGGGCTACAGCGTGGGTGAACTGGCCGCGTTTGCCGCCGCTGGGGCCTTGGCGCCCGAGGATGCCATCGCGCTGGCGCAAACCCGCGCGCGCTGCATGGACCAGGCCGTAGGCGACGTACACACCGGCTTGCTGTCCGTCAGCGGCATGGCACGCGCGCAGGTGCTGGCCCTGTGTCCGGGCCTGGAGGTCGCCATTGACCTGGGCCCCGAGCAAGGCGTGTACGCGGGCTTGGATGCGGACCTGGTGGCCGCCTTGCCCCAGCTGCAAGCGCAGGGCGGCCAATGCCAGCGCCTGAATGTGCGCCTGGCCTCGCATTCATCGTGGATGCGCCCGGCGCTGACCGCGTTTGCGGCGGCCTTGGACGCTGTGGAATTGCACGCGCCGCCTTGCCCGGTGGCGCTCAATGCCAGCGGCGCTTTGGGCCGCCAGAGCGCCGTGTTGCGCCCCGCGCTGGTGGCGCAAATCGCCAGTACCGTGCAATGGCAGGCCTGCATGCAAGCCGTGGCCGAGCGCCAGCCGCACTGCGTGCTGGAAATCGGCGCAGGCGCGGCATTGGCGCGCCTGTGGAACGCGCGCTACCCCGCTATTGCCGCGCGCTCGCTCGACGAGTTCAAAGACTTATCCGGCGCCTTGCATTGGCTGGAGAAAAACGGGGCTGGGGAGTGATTGTTTTGCGCCACATCGCGCTCCGCGCACTGCGGCCTCAGAGGCTATTTGCGCTGTGGCCAGGCCGAGTGGCAGGCCGGCAGTCAGTAGAGTGCGGAAAATCAAGGTGGGGCAGTGCATGGGGCGAATACGCGACCATACCTTCGGTCATGCGGCGAGTTGGTCACTATTCCTGCGGCCCGATTTGGGCAAGAGGACCAGTTGCTCAAGCTGGCTCATCAATTGCAAACCGCGCGGGATTGGTCTCAGAAGCTCCCACCGCACCGTTGTGTGGCGGATGTAAGGTCACCCCGTGATTTACGGGCCTGGGTGGATCCAGTTCTCCACTTCAAGCGCAGGCACACGAACGAATTCCGCCATGTTGTTGGTCACCAGCACCAAGCCTTCGCTGCGCGCGTGACCGGCAATGTGCAGGTCATTCACACTGATGGGCTGGCCGAGTTTTTCCAGGGCGGCACGAATGGCGCCATAGTGCTGAGCGGCCTTAGGGCCGTAGGGGAGCACCTCAAGGCGGCTGCAAAAGTCCTCGATGGCGGACAAGTTCTCGCTTACGCGGCTGCTTTTCTCCGCGCCGTGCAGGAGTTCGGCCAGGGTGATGGAGGAAATCGCCATGCGGCTGGCGTTGGCGTTGAAGGCAGAAAGCACCTCAATGGGTCGCCGCTTCAACACGTAGATAACGATGTTGGTGTCGAGCAGGTAGCGCAGCATCAAAGCGCCTCTCGCTCCGGCTGCTGCTGGCTGGCGCGCTCGGGCAGGAAGTCCTCGCTTACCTTGGGGCCGCCCAGAAAGAAGCTGTCCCAAGACTGGCCGAGGGGGGCGAGGATGCGCTCCTTGCCTTTGGCGCGTATTTCTACCTTTTGGATGCCCTCGGGCAGACGGACGTCCAAAGGGATGCGGACGGCTTGGGTGCGGTTGTTGACGAAAACAGTGCCAATGGACATAGTGATCTCCCTGGGAAAATGTATATAGCAAGTGTATATATTGTTGTGGGCGCAGTCAATCCGGCGCTTTCCTATGGGCCCGTGGCTGCGCCGGTAGGGGGCTTTGCAGACAGGTATACGATACTGTACGTATAAACAGTAAAAACCACGAAAACCCTTTTAGCCCTTGGGCAAGAGCCAGTTTGTCTGTTGACTTCGTATGGAACCCCTGCCCGTATCACCCAGCGCCGCGCGCGCCCCGCCCCCGCCCGATTACGCCGAGCTGCATTGCCTCTCGGCCTTTAGCTTTCAGCACGGAGCGTCCCTGCCCGAAGAGCTGGTGCAGCGCGCCCACGCCCTGGGCTACCGCGCGCTTGCGCTGACCGACGAATGTTCGGTAGCGGGCGTGGTGCGCGCGCACCTGGAGGCCAAGCGCCTGGGGCTGCAACTGCTGCCGGGCGCGGAGTTTGGCGTGGCGCCGCGCACGCACGGGCGGATTGGGGCAGACGGCGCCGACGGTTCGCCCGATGTGCTGTTTCGCTTCGTGGCCCTGGCGCACGACCTGCAGGGCTGGGGTAATTTGTGTGAGTTCATCACCAGCGCCCGCCGCGCTGCGCCCAAGGGCCAGTACGCGCTGCGCTGGCAGCCGCAGACCGACATAGACGCAGGCGGTTTTGTGGCCTGGCCCCCGCTGGATGACAACGAAATCGTATTGCTACTGCCCCCGGACTTGCCGATAGAGCAGGCCTGCGCCGTGGCCGCGTCTGCCAAGGCGCGCTATGGAGACGCAGTCTGGCTGGGTCTGGCGCGCAGCCTGGGCGCGCAGGACGCCGTGCATACGCTGCGCTTGCAGCAAATTGCGCAGTTCACCGGCGTGCCCCTGGTGGCCACAGGCGGGGTGCGCATGCACTTGCGCTCGCGCAAACCTTTGCACGACGTGCTGAGCGCCGTGCGCCTGGGCCTGCCGGTGGCGCAGTGCGGGCGCGGTTTGCAGCCCAACGCCGAGCGCTATTTGCGCAGCCGCGCGCGCCTGGGCGCCTTGTTTGATGCAGCGCCGCTGGCCCACACGTTGACGGTTGCCAGTCGCTGCAACTTTTCGTTGGACAGCCTGCGCTACCACTATCCGATGGAGGCGGTGCTGCCCGGCCACACCCCTGCGCAAACCCTGCGCCAGTACACACTGGAGGGCGCGGCGGTGCGCTACCCCGCCGGCGTGCCCGGAAGCGTGCAAACCCAGGTGGAGCACGAGCTGGCGCTGATTGCCGAGCTGAAGTACGAGATGTATTTTTTGACGGTGCACGACATCGTGCGCTTTGCGCGCAGCCAGGGCATCTTGTGCCAGGGGCGCGGGTCGGCGGCCAATTCGGCGGTGTGCTATTGCCTGGGCGTGACCGAGGTGGACCCCTCGCGCACCAGCGTGTTGTTTGAGCGCTTCATCAGCCGCGAGCGCGACGAGCCGCCTGATATTGACGTGGACTTTGAGCACCAGCGGCGCGAAGAAGTCATCCAGTACATCTATGCCAAATACGGACGCGGGCGCGCTGCGATTACGGCGGTGGTCACCAGTTACCGGCCGCGCAGCGCGCTGCGCGACGTGGGGCGGGCGCTGGACATTCCTGAGGCCCTGATTACCGCCATGTCCAAGGAGCACCCTGGCATGTACAGCCGCACCGTGTTGGGCGAGCGCTTGCAAAGTGCGATTGAACGAGTCGTTGAGGCTGCAGGTTCTGCGGGGGAAGGGCGCCTGGGTGGCAGAGCGCCCAGCTCCGTGTCCCCCGCCCGCTGCGCGGGCTCCTCCTTGACCTACGCTGAACGCTCTGCCACCCAGGCTCACGTCGTGGAAAACGCATCAGAGCGATCTGGCGCCCAGGCTTTGGCCGGAGAAAACTCAAGCACGCGCCCGGCCACCCAGGCTTCTTACGCGCAAAGCGACTTCACCATTCCATCACCGCGCCGCCTGCAGCAGTGGCTTGATTTGGCCACCCAGTTGCAGCGCTTTCCGCGCCACTTAAGCCAGCACGTGGGCGGTTTTGTGCTCACGCAGGGGCCACTCACTCGCCTGGTGCCGGTGGAAAATGCCGCCATGCCCGAGCGCAGCATCATTCAGTGGGATAAGGACGACCTGGATGCCGTGGGCCTGCTCAAGGTGGACGTGCTGGCCCTGGGCATGCTCAGCGCCATCCACCGCTGCCTGGACCTGGTAGGCCAGTGGCGCGGCAGGCCGCTGCGCATGCAGGACATTCCGGCCGAAGACGCGGCCACCTACGACATGATTTGCCAGGCCGACACGGTGGGCGTGTTCCAGATCGAGAGCCGCGCGCAAATGAGCATGCTGCCGCGCTTGAAACCGCGCTGTTATTACGACCTGGTGGTGCAAGTGGCCATTGTGCGGCCTGGGCCGATCCAGGGCGGCATGGTGCACCCGTATTTGCAGGCGCGCGCCAACCCCGGCGCGGTGCAATACGCCAGCCCGGCGCTCGAAGAGGTGCTCAAGCGCACCCTGGGCGTGCCGATTTTTCAGGAACAGGTGATGCAAATCGCCATGGCGGCGGCCAATTTCAGCGGTGGCGAAGCCGACAGCCTGCGCCGCTCCATGGCCGCTTGGAAGCGCAAGGGCGGCGTGCACCATTTCTACGACCGCCTGGTCGGCGCCATGGTGGCCAACGGCTACACGCAAGAATTTGCCGACGGCCTGTTCAAACAGATCGAAGGCTTTGGCGAATACGGCTTCCCCGAGAGCCACGCCGCCAGCTTTGCGCTCTTGGTCTACGTGAGCTGCTGGCTCAAACGCCACGAGAGCGCTTGCTTTCTGGCCGCCATGCTTAACAGCCAACCCCTGGGCTTTTACGCCCCCAGCCAACTCGTCCAAGACGCCCGGCGCCACGGCGTGCAAGTACGCCCGGTAGACGTCAGCCACAGCGACTGGGATTGCACGCTAGAGAAATGGGGGTCAGATTCCAATTTCCCGCAGCAGATTGCAGCAGAGCAAATGGGGTCAGATCCCGATTCAGGACAGCAAGCTGATCGGAGCGCGCGGTCTATAACGAAATCGGGCTCTGACCCCATTTGCGGCCACGCGCAAGCCCCCTCGCAGAAAGAACGCGACGTGCGTCAACCCAAGGGGGGTCAGAGCCCGATTTCGACCAGCACTACCCGCGCCGATAGCACCACTGTCCTGAATCGGGATCCGACCCCCCTTGGGCCGCCACCCGTTGCTCGCTGCGAAAACGGCAGTCTTGGCCCGCTATCAGCAGACGAGCAAATGGGGTCAGATCCCGATTCAGGACAGCAAGCTGATCGGAGCGCGCGGTCTCCAACGAAATCGGGCTCTGACCCCATTTGCGCCCACGCGCAAACAAGCCCGTGCGTCCACGCACAAACCCCCAACAAGCCCCACCCCGCCATCCGTCTGGGCCTGCGCATGGTCAGCGGGTTGCGCCAGGAAGTGGCACAGCGCATTGCGCAGCAGCGCGCGCGCGCGCCGTTTTCCAGCGCACACGACCTGGCGCACCGCTGCGGCTTGGACGCGGGCGACCTCAAGGCGCTGGCCAGTGCGGACGCGCTGCGCTCCTTAAGCGGCCACCGCCGCCAGCAGGTGTGGGACGCCTCGGCCCTGCACGCCGCGCCAGAGTTGTTTCGCGGCGTGCCGGTGGCCGAGGAAGCACTGGCGCTGCCTGCGGCCTGGGAGGGCGAAGAGGTGGTGTTTGACTACGCCGCCACCGGCCTGAGCTTGCGGCAGCACCCGGTGGCTTTTTTACGCCCGCAACTGGCCGCGCAAAAGCTGCTCAGCGCCGCGCAGATGCGCGACTTTCCGCACGGCCGCCTGGCGCGCGCTTGCGGCATCGTCACCATGCGTCAGCAGCCGCAAACCGCCAAAGGCGTCATCTTTGTGACGCTGGAGGACGAGACTGGCAGCGTCAACGTGATTGTCTGGAAGGCGGTCAAAGAAGCCTTTGGCCCCGCGCTTTACCGTGCACGTCTGCTGGCAGTTTATGGCGTGTGGCAGCGCGACGAGAGCAGTGGCGGCCAGGTGCGCCATCTGGTGGCCAAACGCCTGGTTGACCTGACGCACCTGCTGGGTGATCTGTCGGCGGGTAGCCGGGACTTTCATTGACACCCAGGCAAGCAGGTCTAGAATCCCGCCGGTCAGGAGAGAGTCGCAAGACCGCCGAAGGCTGAACGCTCAGGCACCCAGGACTGACTTATCTATTCTGTTGGAGAGAGACGCCCACCCCGGTGAGCGTCCACCGAAGGGGCAATGCGCCTGCACCTGCAGAGCGTTGAATCTCTCAGGTAAAGCGGACAACAGGGTTCCCGATGCCACCGGCGTGGCATCGATATGCATGGAGCCCTGCCTTGTCCGACCCATCCCCCACGCTCGCCCGCACTCCCCTGCACGCCCTGCACCTTGAACTCGGCGCACGCATGGTGCCCTTTGCTGCTTACGACATGCCGGTGCAATACCCCAGCGGCCTGGTGGCCGAACACCTGCACACCCGCACCCAAGCCGGCCTGTTTGACGTCTCGCACATGGGGCAAATCAGCCTGAGTGGCCCGGATGCCGCCGCCGCCTTTGAAACTCTGGTGCCCGTAGACGCCATCGGCCTGGCCGTGGGCCGCCAGCGCTACGGCATGCTGCTCAATGCCCAGGGTGGCATTGAAGATGACCTGATGTTTTGCAACCGGGGCCACGACTTGCTGGTGGTGGTCAACGGCGCCTGCAAAGTCGCCGACCTGGCCCAGATCCAAAGCCAACTCGCAACGCGCTGCCAGGTCACGCCCTTGCCGGAACAAGCACTGCTGGCTTTGCAAGGCCCCACGGCCGTGCACGCGTTGGCGCGCTTGGTGCCTGGCGTGCAAGCCATGGTCTTCATGGACGGCCAGGGCTTTGTCTGGCAGGGTCAGCCCCTGTTCATCACGCGCAGTGGCTATACCGGAGAAGACGGTTTTGAGATCTCGCTGCACCAGAGCATTGCCCAGGACTTTGCCCGCGCCTTGTTGGCCCAGCCCGAGGTCAAGCCCATTGGCCTGGGCGCGCGCAACTCCTTGCGCCTGGAGGCCGGACTGTGCCTGTACGGCAACGACATGGATGGCCACACCACGCCAGTGGAAGCCGGATTGGCCTGGGCCATACCAAAGGTGCGACGCAGCGGCGGCGCGCGCGCTGGCGGCTTTATCGGCGCTGATACCGTGCTGGCGCAGCTAGACCTTGGGGTGGCACGCCAGCGCGTGGGGCTGGTCGCGCTCGAGCGCGTGCCAGTGCGCGAACACACACCCTTGCACGACGCCAGCGGTTTGCTGATGGGCGAAGTCACCAGCGGCCTGCTCGCGCCAACCGCCGACCGGGCCATCGCCATGGGCTATCTGCCCACCGCGCACGCCAGCATCGGCACGGTGGTGCATGCCATGGTGCGTGGGCGCGCCGTGCCCATGCAGGTGTGCGCCCTGCCTTTTGTGGCGCACCGCTACGTCCGTGCCTGATTTTTCTTTTCCATTTCACTTTTTTAAAGGAACTGCCATGAGCCTCAAATACACCACGCAACATGAATGGATCGCCAACCACGACGGCCTGGCCACCGTGGGCATTACCCACCACGCCCAAGACGCGCTGGGCGATGTGGTGTTTGTCGAACTGCCTGAAGTGGGCGCGAGCTTCGCCCAGGGTGATGTCACCGGCGTGGTCGAGTCGGTCAAGGCCGCCGCTGACGTCTATATGCCGGTCTCGGGCGAGATTGTGGAAGTCAACCAGGCTTTGCGCGACGAACCCGGCCTGGCCAACACCGACCCGCTGGGGGCGGGCTGGTTTTTCAAGGTGCGCCTGTCGGACCCGCAGCAGCTCAGTGCGCTGATGGATGAAGCGGCTTACCAGGCGCTCACCCACTAAAAGCAATGGGCGAGCCCAGTTCGCCTATCCGCCTTTTTCGGCGACCCTCCGCTGCCACTTTTTGCCGCCACCTTTCTCCGACCAAGGACACACCATGCTGATGCACACCCCGCTTGAGACCCTATGGGCCGATCTGGAAAACCCAGCCGAATTTGTCGCCCGCCACATCGGCCTGTCGAGCGCCGACGAGGCGCACATGCTCAGCGCCATTGGCGAGGCCTCGCGGCGCAGCCTGATCGACGGCATTGTGCCGGCCAGCATCCGGCGCGCCACCACCATGCAGATTCCCCCAGCCGTGACCGAAGCCGCAGCGCTGGCCGAACTCAAGGCCATGGCCGCGCAAAACCAGGTGCGCACCAGCTGCATCGGCCAAGGCTATTACGGCACCCACACGCCCGGCGTCATCTTGCGCAACATCTTGGAAAACCCGGCCTGGTACACCGCCTACACGCCCTACCAGGCCGAAATCAGCCAGGGGCGCATGGAAGCGCTGGTCAACTTCCAGACCATGGTCTGCGACCTGACCGCCATGCCGATCGCCAACGCCTCCATGCTCGACGAGGCCACGGCGGCCGCCGAGGCCATGACGCTGGCGCGGCGCAGCGTCAAAGCCAAAGGCAATGTGTGCATTGTGGCCGGCGACTGCCACCCGCAAACCATTGCTGTGATCCAAACCCGCGCTGCGCCGCTGGGCATCAGCATTAAGCTGATCTACTCCTGCGAAGAATGGTGTGACGCCATCGGGCTAGACGACTACTTTGCTGCCATCAACCAGTACCCGGCCAGCAGCGGCGCTTTGAGCGATTGGCAAGCCTCGGCCGAGCAGATCCACAGCAAACAAGCGGCGCTGATTCTGGCTGCCGATCTGCTGGCGCTGACGCTGCTCAAAGCACCCGGCGAAATGGGCGCCGACATCGTGGTGGGCAGCACCCAGCGCTTTGGCATGCCCATGGGTTGCGGCGGCCCGCATGCCGCCTACCTGGCCTGCCGCGACGACTACAAGCGCTCCATGCCCGGGCGCCTGGTGGGCGTGAGCGTGGACGTCCACGGCAACCCGGCCTACCGGCTGGCGTTGCAAACCCGAGAGCAGCACATCCGCCGTGAGAAAGCCACCTCCAACATCTGCACCGCCCAAGTTCTGCCCGCCGTTGTGGCCAGCATGTACGCGGTCTACCATGGCCCGCAGGGCCTGTCCCGCATCGCGCAGCGCGTGGCCAGCTACACCGCCGTGCTCGCCGCTGGTCTGCGCACACTGGGCCAGGCGTTGGTGCACGACAGCGCGTTTGACACCCTCACCCTGGACCTGGGTAGCGCGTCAGCGGCCGACGCCTTGTGCACGCGCGCTGAGGCGCAGGGCATCAACCTGCGCCGCTTTGCCGGCGCTCGCTCGGCTTGTGTGGGCATCAGCCTGGACGAGACCAGCAGCCGTGAGCACGTCACCCAGTTGTGGTCGCTGTGCGCCAGCCCGGGGCAAACGCTGCCCGCTTTTGAGGATGCAGGGCCTGGCCCGGGCGTGCGCACGCTGATCCCTGAAACGCTGCGCCGCACCAGCCGCTTTTTAACGCACCCGGTGTTCAACAGCAACCAGTCCGAGACTGGCATGCTGCGCTACATCCGACGCTTGAGCGACAAAGACCTGGCGCTGGACCGCAGCATGATTGCGCTGGGCTCGTGCACCATGAAGCTCAACGCCACCAGCGAGATGATTCCCATCACCTGGCCGGAGTTCGCCGACATCCACCCCTTCGCACCCGCAGACCAGCGCCAGGGCTACGCCCTGTTGGATGCGCAGTTGCGCGCCTGGCTGTGCCAGGCCACGGGCTATGCGGGCGTGAGCCTGCAACCCAACGCAGGCAGCCAGGGTGAATACGCCGGGCTGCTGGTGATACGCGCCTACCACGCGGCCCACGGCCAGGGCCAGCGCACGATTTGCCTGATTCCCGCATCGGCCCACGGCACCAACCCGGCCAGCGCGCAGATGGCGGGCTTGGAAGTGGTGGTCACCACCTGCGACAGCCAGGGCAACGTGGACATGGACGACTTGCGCGCCAAGTGCGAACAACACAGCGCCCGCCTGGCCTGCGTGATGATCACCTACCCCAGCACCCACGGCGTGTTCGAGACCCGCGTCAAAGAGCTGTGCGCGCTGGTGCACAGCCATGGCGGTCGGGTCTATGTGGACGGCGCCAACATGAACGCGCTCGTCGGCGTGGCCGCCCCCGGCGAATTCGGCGGCGACGTGAGCCACCTCAACCTGCACAAAACCTTTTGCATCCCGCACGGCGGCGGCGGCCCCGGTGTTGGGCCGGTGTGTGTGGTTGAAGACTTGGTGCCGTATTTGCCCCGGCAAGACGGCGGCGCAGCACACGCAGTGGCAAGCGTGGGGGCCGACGGATTTGCCGCAGGGCCGCCCCAAGGCAAATCAGCCCCCCCGGGGGGCAGCGCAGCACACGCAGTGGCAAGCGTGGGGGCCGACGGATTTGCCGCAGGGCCGCCCCAAGGCAAATCAGCCCCCCCGGGGGGCAGAGCAGCACACGCAGTGGCAAGCGTGGGGGCCGACGGATTTGCCGCAGGGCCGCCCCAAGGCAAATCAGCCCCCCCGGGGGGCAGCGCAGCACACGCAGTGGCAAGGGTGGGGGCAATATCTGCC
>Ga0209500_10001320_pt1 | contig 18717 bp, 9 predicted proteins | sample S_140212_EF_Meta_FD_187323 | JGI IMG/M metagenome (GOLD analysis project Ga0209500, IMG submission 187323) | Freshwater microbial communities from Lake Simoncouche, Canada to study carbon cycling - S_140212_EF_MetaG (SPAdes) (version 2) | ecosystem: Environmental > Aquatic > Freshwater > Lake ... | reverse complement strand
CGCGATGCCATGTCCCAAGAAGCGAGCCATGTGATTCGGGCACGCCTTCGTGAGACTGCGCGAGCACTTGATGCCGCCACTGATTCGCGCGGCAGTGATGTCTCACGCACTGAAGCGCTACAGCGGATTGGTGCCAGCCTCACCCACGCGGAAACCGAAGTGGCCGCCTTACTTGAAGCAACGCCACACACCCGAGTAGCACAAGCTGAATACGCTGCCGAAATTGACCACCATTACGCAGCAGCGGTGTTGGAATTTCCGGGCGGGCCAATGGTTTCGCTCAGCGAGCCCGTCTCCGCCGAAGCCATGGCACAGATTCAGCGTGAACTTGGATCCAGCACATTTGCCGTCATCACCAGCGACAATCCGATGAGTATTCCCGGGTCACCGCACGCCAACATGTTGCGGCGCAGCGTCCTGGCACTGGAGTTACGCAATGCGAAGTTGGTGCATCGACCCGTGATCGGGCGCAGCGCTGACGGTAAGTGGTCGGAGAATGGCTTTGCGATCGCAGCAAGTATTGGAGAAGCAGACGCATTGTCAGAAATTCACGGGCAGCGTGCCTACTACTGGTTCAACGGTTCGTACTTCTTGATTCATGGCATGAGCGCCGATCATGGCGCGATACGCCTACCGCGGACAGGTTCCGCATCGCCCGAGATATGAAGACGGACACCCATGCTGAATCGATCTTGCATCAGGTTGCGGCGGGTACGCCCGGCGCCATGGATGCATGCATGGAGAAATTCAGCGGACTGGTGTGGTCACTGACACGGCAGCTCTCATTCGCTGGGTCCGATGCAGATGACGCTGTGCAAGAGATCTTCATCGATATCTGGAAGAGCGCCGTTCGGTTTGACCCAGCGATTGCCAGCGAATCAACGTTTGTTGCCATGATTGCTCGACGAAGGCTGATCGATCGCGGGCGGCGGCGGCAGCGACGGCTCGATTCAACTTCGTTGCCCGATGCAATGTCGCCGGAGGCGGAGCCGATCCCGGACATGCCAGAGCGAACCGAAGAAGCGAGCCGCGCCACGATCGCTTTGGGGAAATTGCGGCCTGAGCAACAGCGCGTTCTGCAACTGGCCATCTACCACGGTTGCTCGCATGAAGAGATTGCGCGCTGCACTGGACTGCCACTGGGAACGGTCAAGACCCATGCTCGCCGCGGCTTGATACGCCTGCGCGAAATCTTGGAGTTCGAAGGCGCGCTTCAACCGGCGCGCCCAGAGGCCCCGCCCGTGGCGAAAGTTGCTGATCAAGCAGCCGATCGCCGCAAAAAGCCTGAATAACTCAGTAAAGGCATCCCGCAGTGCCCAACGTGCGCTGTCCGCGCGGGTAAAACTTCACCACTTCACATGCTGACCACCCACCTCTCCGCGATCGTCGCGGCCGCGCTGAGCGCCGGCCCAACCACCACGCCCGATGCCTCCATGCTTCGCTACCCGGATATTGGGCGCGAAGACATCGTCTTTGTCTATGCGGGCAATCTGTGGCTCGTACCCAAGACGGGCGGAATGGCACGCCCACTCACCAGTGCAGCGGGCGCAGAGGTCATGCCGCGCTTCTCACCGGACGGGAACAAGATTGCGTTCGTTGGTAACTATGACGGCAACCGTGACATCTATGTCATGCCGACCGTCGGTGGCGCACCGGAACGCGTCACCCACCATCCAACTGCAGAACTGATGAACGAGTGGACCGCTGACGGTTCGCTGCTCTTCAGTGCCAGTGGCATGGAGGGCATCGCCCGCGCCGGTCGCTTGTACACGGTGAAGGAAGCTGGCGGGCTGCCCGAAGCGTTGCCGGTGCCCTACGGCACCAACGGCACCATCAGCCCCGATGGCGAGTGGCTGGCATATACGCCGCACTCGATCGATGGACGCACGTGGAAGCGCTACCGCGGCGGAATGCAAACGGATGTGTGGGTCTACAACCTCCGCAGCAATGAAGCCAAGCGCGTCACTGACTACGAAGGAATCGACACCCTCCCAATGTGGGGCGGCACCACGCTGTACTACTTGAGCGATGCCACCACCGACCCCAAGGCCGCACACAAACTCAATATCTGGTCATGGGATTCCAAGTCCGGCGCCACCAAGCAAGTCACCTCATTCACGGATGAGGACATCAAGTGGCCTGCAATCGGCGACGGCGAGATTGTCTTCCAAAAGGGCACAAAGTTGATGGTCCTGGATCTTGGATCCGGCAAGACTCGCACCGTGGAAGTGAAGATTCCCGGCGACCGCCCCACCATCCGCACGCGCACTGAAGATGTCAGCGACGAACTGCAAGGCTCCAGTGTTAGCCCCAGTGCCAAGCGCGTGGCAGTTGCCGCTCGCGGCGATATCTGGACCGCTCCTGCGGAAAATGGCGTTCCGCGCAATCTGACCCGCACCGATGGCATTGCTGAGCGCACGCCTGCATGGAGCCCAGATGGCAAGTGGATTGCTTACTTTGATGACTCCACCGGTGAGTACGAACTGTGGGCCATGCCTGCTGATGGCAAGGGTGAGAAGAAGCAACTCACCAAGGATGGCGGTCCCTTCAAGACCAACATTCAGTGGTTCCCCGATTCCAAGAAACTCATCTACCAAGACAAGACCGCAACGGCGTACTTGGTGGACTTTGCAAGCGGCGAACGCAAGATGATCGACAAGGAGCCGTGGGACGGCAGCCTTGATATCAGTATCAGTCATGACGGCGCATTCTTGGCGTACGCAAAGTCACTGCCCGAGCGTCGCACCGCCAGCATTTGGCTGTACGACGTTGCCAAGGGTGAGAGCCACGAAGTCACCAGCGGTGAATTCAACGATGGCAATCCCACCTTCGATCGCGCCGGCGACTGGCTGTACTTCTGGAGCCAACGCGGGTTCGGCAAGGCTGAATACGGTGAGTTGGACGAAACATGGGTCTATCAAGACACCGTGCGCGGCTACGCCGTGCCACTTCGCAATGATGTCAAGAACCCCTGGCTCCTGGAGATTGACGAGGAGAAGGGCAAGGACGCGAAGAAGGACGACAAGTCCGACGACAAGAAGGACGAGAAGAAGGACGAAGCCAAGCCGGACGGCGCCGCTGGTGCGGGCGCACCCGCTGGCGATCGCCCGCGTCGACGCCGTCCAAACAGCGACCTGGGCGACATCAGCGACATGAGCGACACGCAAGATGCGCCCAAGCCCGCTGATCCAAAGCCCGCCGAACCAAAGCAAGACGAGAAGCCCGCGACCCCTGCCGCAGCCACGGCACCTGCCGCAACTGGTCCGGCTGGTACGTGGAACTGCACCACCAAGCAAGGTGAAACGGTGGTGACCTTCACGCTCGTGGTGACGCTCGGTGATGCCGGCGCCGCCACCGCAAAGTTCACCTCCGAGAAGCAGAACGGCGAACTCACCGGCCAATGGGACGCGGAGGCAAAGAAGCTGACGCTCACCGGGAAGAACGACGCAGGCACCGACAAGGAGATGTCCTACTCGCTTGAAGCGACCGTGGACGGCGACGCCATCACTGGCAACGGCACTGCCATCGGTAAGGACGGCGAGAACAAGTACGCCTTCACCGGCACCCGTGCTCCCGCCGACGCCAAGAAGGACGAGAAGAAGCCCGAAGAGAAGAAGCCGATGACGGTCGACTTTGATGGCTTTGAGTCACGCGTCATTGAACTGCCGCTTGGCACCAGCCGCATCGGCGGCATAGGCGTGAATGACAAGAACCAACTGATCTTCAGCCAGGGTGGCCAGATCAAGTTGTTTGACATCAAGGACAAGAAGAAGGAAGTCAAGAAGGTGACCGACGGCGGCGGCTTCCAACTCACTGCTGACGGCAAGAAGATGCTGATGGGTCTGCAGATTCTGGACGCTTCCGCCGGATCAACTGGCAAACCAATTGTTACCCAGCCCATGCTCACGGAAATCAATCCAAAGCATGAATGGAAGCAAGTGGTCAAGGATGCATGGCGCATCTTCCGCGACTATTTCTATGACCCGCACATGCACGGCGTTGATTGGAACGGCGTCGGCGAGCGGTACTTGGCAATGGTGAATGACGCCAACAGCCGCGAAGATGTCAGTTACATCATCAGCGAGATGATCAGCGAACTGAACGTTGGTCATGCCTACTACAACGGGCGTGACGGTGGCGGCGGACCAAGCGTCAGTATTGGCATGCTTGGCGTTGACTGGGAAGTTGCCATCGGACCAGACGGCAAGAACGTCTACCGATTCAAGCACTTGGTGTCCGGCGCGCCTTGGGATGCTGATGCGCGCAACCCATTGCAAGAGCTTGGCGTCAATGTCAAGGAAGGCGAGTACCTGCTGGCGGTCAATGGCCTGCCCGTCAACGGCGCCAAGGATCCATGGGCTGCATTCGAAGGCCTGAGCGGCAAGACCGTTGCGCTCACCATCGGAACGAACCCAACCATGGATGACAAGGTGCGCGAAGTAGTCATCAAACCAATGGGCAGCGAAGACAACCTTCGTTACCGTGACTGGATTGAAGCAAACCGCCGCTACGTCTCCGAGAAGTCCGGCGGCAAAGTGGGCTACATCTACGTGCCAAGCACGGCGATCGATGGACAGTCGGATCTGGTGCGTCAATTCCAAGGCGAGCAATTCAAGCAAGCGCTGATCATTGATGATCGTTGGAATAGCGGTGGACAGATCCCATCACGCTTCATTGAAATGTTGAATCGTCCGGTCACCAACTACTGGGCACGCCGAGATCAGCATGATTGGATCTGGCCCGGCAGTTCTCACAACGGTCCAAAGGCCATGCTCATCAACGGACTTGCTGGCTCGGGCGGCGACATGTTCCCGTGGCTCTTCCGGCACGAGAACCTTGGACCGCTGGTTGGCACCCGCACGTGGGGTGGCTTGGTTGGCATCAGTGGCAATCCTGGAATGATCGATGGCTCTGGCGTCCGCGTCCCAGTCTTCGCGTTCTATGAGAAGGACGGCACATGGGGCATCGAAGGCCACGGCGTCGATCCAACCGTTGAGGTGCTTGATGACCCTGGCGTCATGAAGGGCGGACCGCACTTCGGTGGCGTTGACCCACAGATGGACAAGGCTGTTGAACTGCTGCTCGCGGAGTTGGCACGCGCACCGGTCACGCACCCTGCTCGCCCGGCGTACCCAAACCGTTCTGGGTTTGGCATCAAGCCAGAAGATAAGTAATCCATTTCACAAACGAACAGGCGGGTCAGTGAGGCATACTCACTGACCCGCCTGTTTCTTTACTGTGTTACTCAATCAACGCGGCGTGGCAACGTGGTCGCCGGAATCGCTGTACTCGGTACCGCGAATGCCCTCGCCTGCCCAGCGGTCGTAGGTGCCCCAGCCACCGTGACCCATGGGCGACGAGTACGGGCCAGCGTTCGGCCCAAGGTTGTTGCCAATCTGCGTGCCCGAACCCCAGTAAGCGCCTGGATTGGCGAACTGCTGTGGCGGGTGGAATCCGTTGGGACGCGCCAGCGGTGAATACCCCCAGTTTCCGCCAAGATCGGAGCCCATGCCGTTCCAACTGCGGTACGCCGCAGCGGGATATCCGTACTCATTGCCCGGACCACGGAACGCCGCCGGCGCATCGCCAGCCGCGCCTTGGAACTGCCGATTGATCGCCTGCTGATTCTCAGTTGCTGCGTCAGGAGAAGCATCGCGTCGCGAGCCTTGATTGGCCGCGCTGCGGATGCCGGTCTGCCCCGCATTCGCCATAGAGCCGCGCGCCGCTGGCCATGAACGCTTGTCGATCGGCTTGTTCCGTTCGGCATTGCGCTTGGCGGCATCCGCAAGACCCTGCTTCTGCCAGTCTGAGTGATTGTCTGCCCAACGGTTGTAGTACGGGTGCCACTGATTCATCCACCAGCCCCAGTGATTCCAACCCCACCAGTTATTCATGCCGTAGCCCCAGCCAACGTTCCAGCCGGAGCACCAACCCCATCCGCCCCAGCCGTCACCGGTGAGGTACATGGGATTCACATCAGCGCTTCCATAGAACGCGTAGTCATCGTTCGGATCATCCGGCGGCGAGAAGGTTCCGGTCTGCGCGTCGTACGTGGCATCGCTGCCGTACGTAGCTGGGTACGCGCGGTACGCACTGCCCGCAGGTGCTGCATACGAACGACCCGTTCCGTACACCGGCGTTCCGTCCATCAAATACGTGCCCAGGTATCCAGGTGAAAATCCAAACGTCACCGTGTCCGGCGTTGCGCCAAAGACCCACACATACGTGCATGCGTACACCGGGCATGAGGTGGGGAGCGCGTAGATCGCACCCGGAACAGTCTCAGCGAGCGCCCACGGCCCGGTGACCGACGGCGCCATGAACCAGGCACCCGAATCACAGCAATAGGTCTTGCCCTCAAAGAGCAACACCGGCTGCGAAGCACCCGGCAACCACTTCACTGGCGAGCCTGCAATGGAGGCCCATGCAGTGTTGCCATCCGGCATGCCACCAGCAACGGAAAACTTCGGCTGCGCACCTGCGCGGTTGAGGGTGACAGTGCGAATCTCGCGAGCGGCAAGCGTCGCCTCATTAGCTTCATCAGTACCAGGCACCGCAGCGCGTGCGCCGTCGTAACGCTTGGTGTGAGGCAGACCGGCGAACTGCACCGGTACCGCGCCGGGTGACACCGCGCTCCATGCGCCCGTGCCAAGCGAAGCGGTCATGAACCATCGCCCCGCAGCCAACACATAGAACGAATTGCCATCGATGGTCAGCAGAATGCTGTTGGTGTTCTTGACGCACTGCACGCCGGGACCGGCATTACCAAGTACTGGTGGGCCATCAATGGAAACCAACACCGTTGGCTTGGTGGCAACCATCACCGTGGCGGGCTTGAGTGCGGGCGCCTTCACCAGTGGCGGCATCGCAGACACCGCCTTTGGGAGCGCAGGTGTTGTACCGAGTACAGCCACTACATCGGCCGCTGGCGGCGCAGACGCAGCCACATATCCACTCTCCATCACCGCGGACGAAACCCATGCTCCACCAACGCGCGTCCACCACGAGCCGTCCTTTGACTTGAGCAACACCGAAGCGGTGTTCGTCACCATGGTCCATCCCGTGGCACCAAGCGGAGCCATTCGTGGCGCACCGTCGACGGCAATGAGCACGGTGGGCTGCTGCGTCAGGGTGATTGCAGGCACTTCCGTCACCACGCCCGGCGTTGAGCTGCCGCGCGCATTCACCAGCCGCATGTTCTGCAGCAAGATGGGGCGAGTGGTGGTCATCGCCACCACATAGAGCGCCTGCGACAGGGCTTTCACATCGGCGTCAGAAGCGGGCTTGCCGTCGATCGTGAACGCGCGCACTGCAAACTGATTGATCTCAATTTCGCCAGGAACGTCAGCAGCCATCATCTCCGCCTGCAACTGTGCATTGCCAGTGACTGTCTTGCCATCAGCGCCGTCCATGGAAACCTGTGTGACCAAGTACGCACGCGCACCATCGATGCCGGTGACGCGCGGCTGAAAGACTCGGTAGGTCTTGCCGTTGGAAGTGATGTCCTGCGGCCAAAGATTTGGGTGCGCCGGCATGGCTGGATTTTGTGCGGGGGCAGCGCTGTTCCCAGCCGGAGTGGCGGGGGCGCTCGCCGGAGGCGCGGCGTTGCCAACGGCTGGCGCCTGGATGGGCGCAACGAAGGCGATGGAGAGGCTGACGAGAGTGGCGGCGATTGTGGGGATCATGTGGATCATGTTGTTCCAAGAGGCGCGGTGCGTGCGCCAAGCGGGACAAAGTCTACCTCCAACAATAGGGCTGACATTGGAACGGCCGGCATATGTCGAGGCGTTGCCTTGTTGGCGTATGCCTGACTAGTTTCAGATAGCCGGATGAAAAAGTTGCAGATAGACGCTCTCAAAGGTTTCACATAGACGCTCTCAAAGGTTACAACCAGCCGGATGGGCTCGATCCGACTCCACCCGCTCGCGCAGTGCGGCCCGGCTGATCAACGTGAGTGAGCTTGCAGCACCGTTTCAGATAACGCGACCAACGATCCGCGACTACGTCACGCTGCTCGAGCGCATCTTCATTCTGGAAGAGTTGCCGCCATGGCATCGTCCTGTACGACGGCGAGGTCACCGTGGGATTCGGCGACGGGATGTTCGCGGTCCCGATCGCCGAACTGTGGCGTTGATTCCCAAGTAGGTCGGCCGAAAAAGAACCAAGGCGACCCGTACGGGTCGCCCTGGTGTCATTCGTATCTCAGATCGTCAGTGCGATTTAGGCGCGACGACGACGGCTGCAGAAGCCTGCGAGTCCCAAGAGCGCAATGGCGCCTGGGGCTGGAACTGCGCTCACGCCGAGCAGCGTGATGGTGCCGGTAAAGGTACCGGAGGTGCCAGCGGCACCGTAGCCGTTACCGATCCAGATGGACTGGGTTGGATTGGCGGCCATGTTGATACCGGTCGTGAAGTTCACGGTGCCGGTCACGGTGGTGCCGGGAGCGTTGCTGCCGCCGTTTGCCCAGGCGTAGCGCTGGGTTGCGTTGAGGTTCGAGAAACCGCCGCACTGCAGCAGACCGCCGAGTGCCAACGGCGATGGTGCCACGTAAATGCACAGGTCGTCGGCGTAGGTGTAATTGGTGGATGCGTTCAACGTCGCGTTCACGGTCGCGCCAGTCAGGGTGCCGGTGAGGCTGCCTGCGGCGTAGGCTTCGTTAAAGTTGAAGCCGGTCCAAACTTGGTTGGTGAACGTGAAGGTAACGTTCGCTGATGCGGCTGAAACCAAAGCGGCGGCGGCGATGCCGGAGGCGATCAGAGTCTTCATGATGTAAGTCCTCAATAAGGGAAACGAAAGGGAACGCAGACAGAAGGGATTCGTCAGGGGTGGGAAACCGTCTGACTTGAGTAACTATGCCCGGCGCCCGGTCAATTGCAAGGAACTTTCTTAATATTTCTCGTCTGGGGCACGGTAAAGTCCCTGACGCCAATGGCTTTCCCCTCTGAAACCCCTGATCTTGAGGCCCTCCTGACCCGTGGAGCCTTTGGGGAAGTCCTGCTGCGAACCAGCGCAAGCCTGCGCCGAAACCCCCGAGATTTCCGCTCCTGGTACGCCAACGCCCGGGCAGCCTTTGGTCTGGGGCGCCTGACCGTTGCCGACGAGTCCATCGAACGCGCCATTCGGCTCAGCGGAACCTCCCCGGAGATTGCCCTGCTGCGGGCCATCATCGACCACCGGCTCGGCCGCAGCGACGCCGCCATCGACCGACTCCGCACTCTCATCGCCCGCGGGTCACCCAACACCACGGACGCCACCATGGTGCTTGCGGAAGTGCTCCACCGCGCCGGGCGCCGGCAAGAACTGCAAGCACTGGTGAGCGGCGGCGGCGCCTGGCTCAACGACCCGCGCGCGCCGATCTTCACCGCACGGGTGACCGCACTCACGGACCCCACCGGCACCGCCGACCGACTGGAAGCCTTCGCACGCAGCGACGCGCTTGCCATGGCGCGCCGCATCGCTGGCTTCGATGCGGTCCGCATGCTTGATGCCGCGGGCGAGTACCGCCGCGCCTTTGCACTGGCGGAACACCTGCACGCCACCACCGGCGAACGCTTTGATGTTGAAGGAGTGATTGCCGATGCCAACGCACAATCAGTGCTGCTCGCCCGCGGCAAGCCATGGTTCACGCCGCGCGCGCCCGCAGTCAATGGCGTTGCGCTGGTGGTTGGCATGCCCCGTAGCGGCACCACCCTGCTTGAGCAAATGCTTGATCGCCACTCCGCGGTGACTGGTATCGGCGAGTATGACGGCATCAACACACTCGGTACTGCAGTGATCTCCGCGGGCGCATGGCCAACCGGTCTGGCAATGCTGCCCACCGATGAGGCGCTGGCGATGCAGCAGGCATATCTGTCAGGAATCGCGTCCATGCGGCGCGGCAATACTCCATGGATGTTCGACAAGTCACTCAACACTTGGCACTGGTTGCCCGCTGTCGCCGCTGTCATGCCGGGCGCCGTGTGCTTCCACATCATGCGCGAACCGCGCGATACGGCGGTCAGCCTGTTTCTCTCCAATTTCCATCCGAAGAACGTCGGCTGGACAAGTTCATTGGAAAGCATCCGCCGCATCATCGCCGCCGAACGGGCGCTGGTGCCGCAAGCCCTGCATACGCTCGGAATCCCGCACGAATCGATCGTCTACGAAGAGTTGGTTGCCGACCCGCGCAGCCACATGGAGCGGTGCCTGCAGCGCATGGGATTGGCGATGGAAGATTCCGTTCTTGCGCCGGAAGCAAACGCGCGCACCGTGCTGACCCTGAGCCATGAGCAGGTGCGCAAGCCGATCAACCGATCGTCCATTGGGCGCTGGAAAAACTATAAATGGGCGTTCGGCAAAGAGTGGGACTGATCGATCATTTCGCGCAGCGGCAGCACCGCTGTGACAAGTAGCATCGCTACTCCATGCCACCTCCTGTCGATCAGCGGGCCGAACTTCAGCGCCTATTGCAGCGCGGCGACTTTCTGAGTGCCAAGCATCTCGCCGCAGACATGTTGCGCCGCAACCCGCGTGACGGCGAGGCATGGCTTGGTGTTGCACGTTGCGCGATCGGCATGAACCGCCTGCGAGTGGCAGAAGAAGCACTCGAACGCGCAGAGCGCATGATCACCGGCGACCACCGCATTGCCATGGCGTGGGCGATTGTTGATCACTACCTCGCTCGCAGCGATAAGGCCATTGATCGCCTGCGCGTGTTGATAAAGCGCAAGGCGCCGAACGCGCTGGACGCGACGATTTTCCTCGCTGACATCCTGCACCGCACCGGAAAGCGCGCAGAAATGAAAGCACTTGTCGAGCAAGGTGGTATGTGGCTCACTGATGTGCGCGGCCGGATCATGGCGGCACGCGTGCGCGCGAAAGATGACCGCGAAGGCGCCGTGAGTGAATTTGAGGCCATCGCCCGCGAACCAGGCGAAGTATCCATGCGGCGCAACGCCGGATTTGAAGCAGTCCAGCTGCTTGATTCTGCTGGCGAGTATCGCCGCGCGTGGGAACTGGCAACGTACATCCACCAGAACACCGCCTCGCCGTTCAACCTTTCGGACATGCAGGCGGATGTGCATGCGCAGCGACAACTGCTTGCCAATGGCAAGGCATGGTTCAACCCGCGCGTTCCGCAAGTGGATGGCATTGCATTCATTGTTGGTATGCCGCGCAGTGGCACAACGCTCCTTGAGCAAATGCTCGACCGCCATTCATGCGTCGCTGGAATCGGCGAGTACGAAGGGATCACGGCGCTTGGAGATTCGTTGGTACATGCTGGCGCATGGCCGCGGGGACTTGGCACCATCAGTGCAGAGGATGCTGTTGTATTTCAGAGCAACTATCTCTCCGGCGCACGGACCCCGGAAGTGGCAGGCAAGGCGTGGCTGGTAGACAAGTCGCTGCAGACGTGGCACTGGCTGCCTGCAGTGGCGGCCATTCTTCCGGGTGCGCGCTGCATGCACATCACGCGTGATCCGCGAGACACGGCGGTGAGCTTGTACCTCTCCAGTTTCAATCCCAAGCACTTTGGGTGGACCGGGTCGCTTGGCAGCATCCGTGAGGTGATGACTGCCGAACGCGCGCTCTCCATGGAAGCACTCTCGGTACTCAAGATCCGCCACGAAGAAATTGTGTACGAAGACTTGATTGAAGACCCGGACGGTCATGCGCAGCGCGTCACTGCACTGCTTGGAATTACCCCGGAATCTGACATGCTGCGCCCGGAGGACAACACCCGCACGGTGCTGACGCTGAGCCATGAGCAAGTCCGGCGCCCGATAAATCGGACGTCGATCGGCCGCTGGAAGAACTACGAATCCGCGTTCGGACCGGAATGGGACGCATTGGTGGCCACTCACAATTCTCGCCGGCGCTGTCCCTGAGTCGCTGCGTTGGGCAACAGTGGTTGCAATGACGCGCACTTCCCACACAGCCGCCCTCGCCGCCCTCGCTATCGCTCTGCCCGCTGTTGCGCAGAGCGGCTCGTTTGTGAACTGGGAATCACCGCAATCGCACCCGATTGAACTCACGCCAAACGGACTCGTCCTGCTCGCCGTGAATACTGCCGATGCGCGCCTGGAGGTGTACGACGTTGTGGGTGGCTCGCCGGTGAAGCGCGGCTCAGTGCCGGTTGGTCTTGACCCCGTGTCGGTGCGCGCGCGCAGTGCTACCGAAGCGTGGGTGGTCAATCAGATCTCTGATTCGATCAGCGTGGTTGACCTTGCCACCATGCGCGTGACCCGAACCATCTTGATCGGCGACGAGCCATCGGACGTGGTCTTTGCAGGCACTCCGCAGAAGGCGTTCGTTTCACTGTCACTTGCCGAGCGACTGGCAGTGGTTGATGCTGCAAGCCCGGCGACTGTGACCACGGTGGCGATTGCTGGCAGCCAACCACGCGCACTCACCGCAAGTGCTGATGGCAACACCGTCTACTTGGGCATCTTTGAATCAGGCAATCACTCCACCATGTTGCCGCACGCAACGGTGAGTCTGGCAAGTGGTCCGTACGGCGGCGTGAATCCGCCTCCGAATTCTGGCACCACCTTCAGCCCCGCGAAAGCTGCATCGAACGGCACTGCGCCAAGGGTTGGTCAAATCGTTCGCAAGAACACCACCACCAACCAGTGGCTTGATGGAAACAATCGCAACTGGACCAGCTTTGTCACGTGGGATCAGCACGATAACGACATTGCTGTCATCAACGCACAGACCAACTCGGTGAGTTACGTGAAGGGTCTCATGACGATCGTTGCCGGCATCGGCACCGCGCCCAACGGCGATGTGGTTGCCATCGGCATGGAATCACGTAACGAACTGCGCTTTGAGCAGAATGTCAATGGCGTGTTTGTGAAGTGCGTGGCTGCACGCCTTGCTGGCGGCGCAGGCCCCGGCACGGTGATTGATATGAATCCGCACCTCACGTACACCAGCGCCACCACATCGGTGCTCAATCGATTGCAGTCGATTGGTGATCCGCGCGGCGTGGCATTCAGCCCCAACGGCACGGCGTGGGTTGCTGGTCTTGGTTCCAACAATGTGATTGGCTTTGACGCAAGCGGCGGACGCACCGCCACCATCAATGTTGGCGAAGGCCCCACTGGTCTTGTCATGAATGCTGATGGCAGCCGGCTCTATGTGTTGAACCGATTTGAAGGATCGGTGTCTGCAGTCAGCACCGCCACCAACTCTGAAATTGCGCGGATTGCGTTCCATGATCCAACGCCCGCCACCGTGAAGGAGGGACGCAAGTTCCTGTTTGACACGCATCTCACCTCCGGCCTTGGGCAGTCAAGCTGCGCATCGTGCCATGTGGATGCGCGGAGCGATCGCGTGGCGTGGGACATTGGCAATACCCAAGGCACCGTGCAGCTCTTTGATGAATCGTGCCAAGTACCGGGTTGCACAAGTTGGCACCCCATGAAGGGCCCGATGACAACGCAGACGCTCTTTGGAATCATCGGCACCGAGCCGTTCCACTGGCGCGGCGAGAAGAATGATCTTGCTGAGTTCAATGAGGCGTACACCAACTTGCAGGGGCGCGATAGTCAGATCACCACCACTGAGATGGCCAGCATGGAGCACTATGTTGCGTCGCTCACCTTTGGACCAAACCCAAACCGCAACATTGACAACACGCTGAAGACTTCTATTCCGATCGTTGGTGGCGTGGTCACCGGTACTGGCGGCACCGGTAATCCAACTGCTGGCCAGACCATCTTTAACACCTCGCAGCTGTTTGGCGCGCCTCCCGGACTCACGTGCATCAATTGCCACGCTGGGATCACCGGCACCAATCAGAAGGTGGATATCCCTGCCCCGCCACCGGCAAATGAGCCGCAGAACCGCAAGAATGCTCCGCTGCGCGACACGTATCGAAAGATTGGCGCCAACAAGAGTTCGCTGGTGAACAACCGCGGCTTTGGGTTCGATCACGGTGGCGATGAAGCCACCCTACAAGATGTCCTCAACATTGGCTTCCGATTCCCTGCCGGTGCCACCGGTGCCACGCAACGGCGCGATGTGGAGGCCTTCCTCTTGAGTTTCGGTACCGACACGCATGCTGGCGCGGGCCAGCAAGTCACCGCGCGTAATGCGGGTGGAAGTGGCGATGACAGTGCGCGCATTACGCAGCTCATCACTTTGGCAACCAGTCAGAGTACGCAGGTTGGCTTGATCGCCAAGGGAAATCGTGACGGCGTAGCACGCGGCTGGCTGCTGCAATCCGGAAGCTTTGTGAGCGACCGTACTGGCGAAACCATCACCGCTGCGGCGCTCCTTGCAGGTGCCACCAGTGGCAACGAAGTCACCTACACGCTGGTGCCTCCGGGCATGGCGCGTCGACTGGGTATTGATCGCGATGGCGACAACGCGCTCGACCGCGATGAGGTGATTGCGGGTACTGATCCGTCGGATCCAAACAGTTACCCAGGTGCGTGCCCAGCAGACATTGCCCCAATCAACGCGCGGAACGGCGTGGTCGGTGGCGAGGACCTTGGGTTGATGCTGAGCTCTTGGGGACTCGCTGGCCCTGGCGACCTTGACGGCAACGGCATAGTGGATGGCGTGGATCTTGGGGGGCTCTTGAGCGCCTGGGGTGCATGCCCGTGATATGACGAACGCGTTCGGAACGAACGCACAGTTGGTGAATTCTTAACCCCCACGCTCATCGCGCTCGGCCTGTCTGGCGAGCGCGTGAGTTTTTTTATTGTTCGCGTCGCCGTGCGCCCTTCGTTACTGAAACGATCCAAACGTCCTTCTTCGGAACTGGTCCGTTGGCATAACTGATCGTGCCGGTGACGCCGTGAAAGTCAGTGGTGGCGGCCAGTGCAGCGGCGATGGCTTTCGGGTCATCACTGCCGGCGCGCGTGCGTGCTTCAATGGCAAGGCGAGCGGCGTCGTAACCGAGTGCCGCAAACGCGTTGGGCGGCGGGGTTCCGTACGCGGCGGAATACGCAGCAACAAAGGCCTGTGCGGCGGGCGAACAGCCGGCGCCCAGCCACGCGTGGGTGGTGAACCACACGTGATTGCTTGGGGCAGTTGCGGCAGCGGCGTTGGTGCTTGCTTGGCCAGTGGCAGTGGGCGTGTTGAGTACCGCGTCGCAGTCGAATGAATCGCCGCCGATGATTGGCGTTGTTGGCAGTGCAGAGCGAACGGACTTCAGCACCGCCGTGATGTCTTCTGGCATGCAAGCAACAAAGATGAAGTCTGCTTTGTTCGCTGCCGCAACAAGGTGCGGCGCGATAGCGGGCGCGGGGGTGAAGCTGAGGTCAAACTCCGCAACGACAGTGCCGCCGAGTTGGTTACCCATGTGGCTGCGGAAGAAGCTTGCCAATGTGCGTGTGTATTCATGGCGCGAGTCAAAGATGACCAGTGTGCGCTTCCCGAAACGTGCGGCGGCAAAGTCGGCGGCGGCGATGGCTTGTGCGTCATCGCCAAAGCATGCAAGGAAGGTGCCAGCACCGCAGCGGGCAGGCAGCTTTGGATCAGTTGCGCCGATCACCACGAAGGGTTTACCCAAGCGTGTGAATTCAGGAACGGCAACCAGCGCGGGGTCACTGTCGGTGAAGCCGATGCCAATGGTGTTGCGAGCGGCGGCGGCGCGGGCGATTTCCGTGGCGCGCGGGGAGGAGCTCTGCGTGTCGATGCACTCGGCGTCGAAGCGAAGTGTGGATGCGCGATTGTGTTCAGTGATGGCCAGTTGCGCGCCGCGCATGGCGGTGAGACCGACGGGCGACATGGGTCCGGTCTCCGCGGCGAGGACGGCGATGTGGGTGGACGTGGACGCTGGCGCGGGCGTTGCGTTGGGCGTGTTCTGGGTGTTGGTTGCGTTCGGTGTGCAGGCTGCGGCGAGGCATGCGCCGGTGATGGCGGAGGCGCGGATGATGGTGACGACGCTGCTGCGAACGGCGGACATTGGGGCTTGCATGTGGGGGATCGTATGAAGCGCGGTGCCGATGCTGTTTGATGCCGAGGGGCTAGGATTTTTGCAACGTCCGCTGTGTTATCAAGTTGCAGTCACCCCTTGCGCACGCTGTCGGGTGTGACTACAATCTCTCTTTCCGAGTTCGGGCGCGCGCGAAGTTCGAAGTAGCCGGTTGCGCGCCCGACCGGAGGTTTTGCGGGTGTAACTCAGTGGTAGAGTGCCACCTTGCCAAGGTGGACGTCGAGGGTTCGAGTCCCTTCACCCGCTCTTAAGCTTGAAGCCGAAGGTCTGTGCCTTCGGCTTCTGTGCTTTTTGGGGTGTCCGATGCACTCCAGCCGACGCCCAATCTCCACACATCCACGCCGCCCTAACCGCCAATCCGCCAATCAGCGCTGCGCCTGCGCCGCATCCGCGAGTACCAATGCCAGCCGCCATCGGTCGCGCGTGGGTTTGGCGTACTCCAATGGGTAGTTGTCGATCAGGCTCTCCGCGGAATCGGTGATCACCGGCCGCATGACCGGATCGCGCGCGTACTCGACGAGCATCTCCATCGGCACGCGGAGTGCCCACCGGGACGCGAAACCCAGCGATTCAACCGAGGTCGGGTCGCCGGCTGCCTTGTGCTCCAGGTACAGCCGGATGGCGCGCGGGTGGTGGTGGAGGTCGAGCTCCGCGCAAGCCTCCCAGCCGATGCTCGAGTTCGCAAGCCCGAGCGAATCGGCGAATCCCTCCGCGGCAAGCTCGCGCGTACGCCGGAACCAGCGGATCGCCTCCGCGGGATCGTCGAATTGGTACGAGCGACCGATCATGAACGCAGCCCATGTCGAGCGCCACACCCGGTCGGCGGGCGGCATGGCAAGGAGCGCGTGCCACGTCGCCCGCGCGCCGGGCAGGTTGCGTGATTCCGCGAGCGAACGACCCGCGAGGTAGATGGCGAACTCTGCCGCCGCCGGCCCGCAGCCGTCGAGCTCTTCGCCCAGCGGCTCGCCAAATCGGCCCTCGACGATCGACCACAGCAGGCGCGCGATGCGGACGTCGCTCACATCGTCACGGAAGAGCGGCACGTAGCGGTAGTCCGCTGGCGGGAGATCCACCAGCGTGCCCACCGGCCCAGGCGGCAGACCGCCGGACCAGATCACCCTGCCCATGAGGCCGGTGGCCGGAACGCGGCGCGGGTCCTGTGCGCCTGTTAGCGGCGACGTCTTGGAATCCGGCAACGGCGCGCCAATGCGCTCGCCCTCCGAAATCGCAGGCACACCCACCAGCACGAACCACGCGATCAGCGGAAAGACCACCGCGATCAGCGGCAGCAGATGCCATCGATGCGACGTACCCCAAGTTGTGTGCGGATGCTCAGTGCCCATGGTTCCCTCCTAGCGCAGGCGCGGCGTCCCATCCTGGAACGCACTCATGACAGCATCGGTCGCCACGCGGGATGCAGTTGAGTGAATGCGATGGTGAAATTCCTATCTGCCAGTTGGTGCAAGAATCGACGGCGGCAATGAACACGCCACGAAATCTGCGAACGAGATTCCGCCCCGCCCCGCAACCTCCCCCGCCCGCCCTCCGTATAGTGCTCACGTCCAAGCACCCCTCCGGAGGCACCATGGCAAATCAACGATCCGGGCCCGTCCAGTTGCCCTCGCTGCTCGAACTGCAGGCACCCACGCTGAACCACATGTCAGAGGCGCCGGGCCTGGCGGCAACGCTTGCGCGCGCGGTGCAGGCGAGCCTGGAGACCGGACCGCGCTTCCCCCACCTGCTGCTGATCGGGCCCGCCGACAGCGGCAAGCAGACCATCGCCGCCACCGTGGCCCGGGAGCTGGGGGCGCCGCTCGTCTGCATCAACCCTGCCTCGCTCCAGGGGTCGGACGAACTGCATGACATCCTGATGACGGTGCCTCACGGGGCGGTGGTCCTGGTTGGCAACCTCGAGGGACAGTGGGCCATCTGCAGCGACCTGTGCCGCGTGGCGCAGGGCGACCGGGTGCGGAAGAGGCCGACGCCGCCGTGGGAGCTTTCGGGCGAAGACTGGAAGCGCACGGACGCCGACGAGCCGTACCGCCAGTTCACCATCATCGCCACCACGCGCGACACCAACGCCGAGGGCTATGGATGCACCGCGTGGGCGGAGATGGTCCTCTACACGACCCGCACCGCCAGCACGGAATCCTTGCGCATCGACCGCACGCTGCGCCGCGTTGGGCTTTCGTCGGACACGGAAGCGCTCGCGAAGCTGGCCGAGTTCGCGGTGAACTCTGGGGTCCGCACGCTGCGGCTGGCGCGTTCCATCGCACTGTGGGCCGGTGAGCGCAACGCCACCACGCTGAATGCGGAACTGGCGACGGTGGCCCTCGGAGAGCTCAGCGATCAGCTGGTGGAACCCGCACGGCTCGTACATCTGCGCAGCGGAAAGCCGGCGAACGCAAGCAAGTCCGCCGCATCACCCACCGGCGAGTGGAGCGACGCTTCCGCCACCGAAACCGCCTCGCGAGAGACCGGCCCGACTACCAAGCAGCTCCTCGCTGCATCCGTGCTCGTGGTGGCCATCGTGGCCTCGGCCATGTTCCTGGCGATGGGGACGTACCACCTGATCTTCGGCCGCCTGCCGAGCCCGTGAGGGCGGGCCGCACCACCGACGGAGTCACAAAACGACCGATCCCGCGAGCCGCACACGCGACCCGCGGGATCGGATGTCAAATCACACCAACGTCAGCATCAGGCGCGACGACGGCTGCGGATCGCCAGCGCGAGACTCGCGAAAGCGGCCACGCCCGGGGCGGGGACCAAGATCGCAGTGCCGAGCG
>Ga0209500_10001319_pt1 | contig 18720 bp, 20 predicted proteins | sample S_140212_EF_Meta_FD_187323 | JGI IMG/M metagenome (GOLD analysis project Ga0209500, IMG submission 187323) | Freshwater microbial communities from Lake Simoncouche, Canada to study carbon cycling - S_140212_EF_MetaG (SPAdes) (version 2) | ecosystem: Environmental > Aquatic > Freshwater > Lake ... | reverse complement strand
ACATCGCGCGCGAACTGAACAAAATATTCCAGGAGCATGGCCTGCTGCAGTACCGTACTTTTGGATACGGCCATTCCTTTGGAACCCTGAGCCACTACTACGGTCGCGAAGCGGGACTCGAGTTGCGTGAGGACATCGACACGGTCCTAGAGCCGGACATGGTGATCTCCATGGAACCCATGATCATGCTGCCTGAAGGCATGCCGGGTGCGGGCGGTTACCGGGAACACGACATCCTGGTGATAACACCGGACGGCAACCGCAACCTGACAGGTTTTCCCTACGGCCCCAAGCACAACATCATCCCGGCATAGCGGGGCGCTTCAGGGCCGGGCGTAGTCCACCGCAACCCGGGCCTGACTTTTCTCACTTGCGGTGCGCTTCCAATACTAAAGAGACTTCAAATGAAAAAAATTGACACAAACGAGACCGATGTTTTCACGCGTAGGAAATTTCTAAGTACAACCACCGCCGTCGTCGCTGTGCCGGCCCTCTCGACCAGCATATTCATTGGCGGCTCGGCCCGTGCGCAAGCACCGGTAACCGTCAATATGCTAGCGTGGTATGGGCATGCCGAGCCTGATGTGGTGGCCGAGTTCGAATCTCAGCACAACTGCAAAATCAAGGCCAAGTACTACACCGGCGGCGACAATATGCTTGCCCTGATATCGCAGTCGCCAGTTGGCACCTATGACCTGATACTGTCAGACGCCGAGTTCGTGCCCCAACTGCAGAAGGCGGGCTACATCGAGAAACTTAACCCTGCGGACTATGCCTTTGACGACTTCTTCCCGGAGTTTCAAAAATTTCCGGGCCACTGGCAGGGCAATGACCTTTACTCCGTCATCACGCGCTTTGGATTTTTGGGCGTTTCCTACAACACTGAAACCGTGTCCGAAAAGAAGGCACGTTCATACCGTGTGTTTTGGGATCAAGAGTACAAGGGCAAAGTCGGTCACTTCGATTGGTACTTGCCCAGTATGGGACAACTGAGTCTGCTCAATGGCAACAAGAGCCCATATGACCTAAACGCTGCAAATTTCTCCAAGCTCAAGACCAGCATTAAGACACTGCGTCCGCAAATCGCTGGTTACTTTGACTATGGCGGCACTTTCGGCGGGCTCAAGAGCGGTCAACTGCAATTGGTGTGCGGTATTGGCGATTGGATCACGGGCGTCCTCAAAAAGGCAGGGGCCAAAGTGGATTCGATCGTGCCAGAGGAAGGCGGCCTGCAGTGGACCGAGTCTTTCTCCATCGGCAAGTCCAGCAAGAACCACGAATTGGCAAAGAAATTCATTCAATACATCACCTCAGCCAAGGGCCAGGTGGTGTCTGCGCGGATGGGCGCTTACCCGGCCATGATTCCAAACAAGAAGGGTTGGGAGCTGCTAAACACGGTGGACTCTGTTGAGGCCAAACGCCAGGGCATGGTGCTCAAAGGCGCTAATTGCATGGACGGAATTCGATCCGGAAAGATTCGTTTTCGGGAGTTGCCGCTACAGCAACCCATTGAGGACTGGAACGACTTCTGGTCTGACTACAAGAAACGGGTGTAACTCACTTAGGTGGCGCAAAGAGGCATCCGAGCACTTTGCGCCACGTAGATTGCGGCGGTTCGCCCCCTATGGGGAAAAGGCACAACATGAATATAAATATAAATAAAGTAGCTCTTCGTTGGTCTTTGATAGGCGCACCACTGCTGTGGCAATTGATGTTTTTTGCGTTGCCCTTGTTGTTTTTGTTGGTGATTTCTTTCTGCTCGGTTCAGAACTTCCAACTCGCTGCGGACTTCACGTTCAAAAACTGGTCCACCATGCTGGGGCGTGACACCTTCTGGTCGGCCTACAACTACACATGGGCTCTGGCATTGGCAACAGCGTTTAGCGCAAGTCTGTTTGCGCTGCCTGCGGCCTACAGCATCTCCTTTCACATGAGCCAGCGAATGCGCACCATCGCCATTATTTTGCTGGTCATTCCTTTTTTTACCAGCTACTTGGTGCGTGCTTATGCGTGGCAGATTTTTCTCGCGGATAACGGTGTCATCAACGCACTGCTGTCGCCGCTGGGTTTTTCGACGATCTCCATGTTGAATACAACATTTGGCTCCTGGGTTGGCTACCTAACCCTGTGCATGCCACTGGTCATCCTCATACAGGTCATGGGCATGATGCAAATCGATCCTTCCTTGATCCAAGCAGCGCGCAACCTAAGTGCCGGGCCCTTTCGCTGCCTGTTTGAGGTTGTTATCCCATCGATAAAGGCATCCCTCGTGGTCGCGTGGCTATTCGCCTTCATACTCACATTTGGCGACTTTGTCAGTCCCACTTACCTTGGTGGCGGCGCTTCACCCACGCTAAGCAACCTGATTATTGACACAGTGAAATCCGGGCAGCAATGGCCGCGTGCCGCGGTGGTTGCCATCGCAATGATTGCCACGCTGGTTGCCACCTCGCTAGCAGCCATGGCCTATGCCTACAAAGGTAAAAAATGATCTGGAAAATTACTCGATGGGGAGGGCGTCTGTATACGCTTTTCGTCTTTTTAGTTATTTTGGCACCGCTGGTGGCCAGCTTGATTTTCTCCTTCAATTCAGATCGGTTCCCCTCTTTGCCGCTGAAGGAATTCACAACTGAGTGGTACCTACTGACCTTTACCGATCCGCTGGTACTTGAGGCCTTGCAGCGCAGCTTTCTTGTTGCCATTCCGGTCGGTCTTTTGTCCACGGTGCTTGGCTTTGCCGCTGCCTACAGTGACTACCGCTACAGCTTCAGAGGAAAGAATTTGTTCAATCTGCTCATGATGCTACCGCCCACCATTCCGGCGGTCATCATGGGACTAGCGATGTTGTCGTATTTGTCTCGTATCAATCTGGCTGGCAACGTCTACTCCATCTTTATTAGTCACGTCGTGATCAGCTTGCCATTCGCCATGGCTTTGATACGGCTTCGCCTGGCGCAGATGGATCCCTCACTTGAAGAGGCGGCCTGGAACCTGCAAGCGAATTCCGCGCAATCGCTGCGCTATGTGGTTGTGCCCTATTGCGCCCAAAGTCTGTTTGCCGCGTTTCTGATCACTACCGCCGTGTCATTTGACGAGTTCGCAGTGGCCTGGTTTGTTTCCGGCCTTGAGGAAACCGTGCCAGTGCGCGTGCTGGTTTTCCTTCAGGGGCAGGTTAGCCCACGCATCAATGCCATTGGAACCGTTGTTTTCGCCACATCCATTTTGCTGGTCGTGCTGGCCATGGCGGTCTCTGGAGTCGGCAAGAGCATCCGCCCCAAAGCGACGGATCAGTGATTTAGAAACCAAAGTCGAGACTACAAATGGAAAATATTTTGATTGAGGTGGACCGCGTCACCAAACGCTTTGGCGATTACACAGCGGTTACGCAAACGTCCCTCAGCATCGAACGTGGTGAGTTTCTTGCCATCATGGGCTCGAGCGGTTGCGGCAAAACGACGCTGCTGCGCATGCTCGCAGGCCTGGAGGAGCCCAGCACCGGTGAAATTCGTCTGGATGGAGTATTGCAAAACGGACTCCCCGCTTGGGAGCGTGAGTTGCCCCTTGTTTGGCAAAGCCTGGCCTTATTCCCATTCTTGAGCGTGCTCGACAACGTCGCCTTTGGCCTGAAGATGCGCGGTGTTCCCAAGGCCCAGCGCCACGCCCAGACCTGGGTTTGGCTGAAAAAGCTCGAACTCGAGGAATTCGCCCATCGCAATGTTGCGCAGCTCTCTGGTGGGCAGCGACAGCGAGTAGCCCTTGCGCGGGCCCTTGTCACCGAACCAAAAGTCCTGCTACTGGACGAACCCCTGAGCGCACTCGACGCCCATCTGAGCGTGCGTATGCAGGCCTTGCTGCGTTCGCTGCAGCGCGAGCTGGGAATCACGTTCATCTATGTCACGCACAGCCAGAGCGAGGCATTCTCCATGGCTGACCGTGTTGTTGTCATGAGCAGGGGCAAGGTGGAGCAAGTCGGCGCACCCAAAGATATTTACCGCCACCCGGCAAATCGATTCGTGGCGGAGTTCATCGGCAACGTAAACATTTTCAAAGGCCGCATCGAGGGCTTAAGCAACGGAGTCGCTACCTTGCAAACATCACTGGGCCGAATGACGGCATCCATTGGTGACGTGTCTGCTCGGCTTGGGGCGGAGTCTGATTTCTTCGTTAACGCTGACCAGATACTTTTGAACACGGCCGACTATCCCGGCAACAGCATCAAAGCCAAGCTTCTGAGCTACAAATTCGTCGGGAACATGGTGACCTTGTATTTGGAGCGCGAAGGCGGGGAGGAGCTGAAAGTCACGCTGCCGGAGCCCGCCTATGACAGCGCAGGTCTAAAAATTGGCGATCTGATATGCGCCAGTTGGCCCACTGTTTCGGCGCATTTATTCCCAGAATCTCACTAAACCTCAACAACCTAAATCGGATAAATACCATGTCGCAAAGTGTAATGATCGGTGAGCTGTCGTGGCCTGAGTATGACCACCTTGTCAGGGACGGAAAGACCATGGTGCTGTTACCCATTGGAGCACTGGAGCAGCACGGCCACCACATGTCGATGAACCCAGATGTGCTGCTACCCACGGCCATGTCGGAGCGTGTGGCCCGCAACATCAGCGCCTTGGTAGCGCCTGCAATTGCCTATGGATACAAGTCACAGCAAAAGAGCGGTGGGGGCAACCATATGCCGGGAACGACAAGCATGGACGGCTTGACCCTGACCAGCACGGTGAAGGATGTTCTCAAGGAATTCGCGCGCCATGGCGTGCGAAACGTGACCATGGTCAATGGTCATTTTGAAAACTCCATGTTCATTTCCGAGGGGGTCGATCTGGCGCTACGCGAATTGCGCTGGGAAGGAATCCTGGACTTCTCTGTGGTGGCTCTGTCCTATTGGGATTTTGTAACCGAGGAAACCATACGTAGCATTTATCCTGATGGGTTTCCAGGCTGGGCGGTGGAACATGGTGGAGTCCTGGAGACATCTCTCATGCTGCATCTTTACCCGCACCTCGTTGATATGTCCAAAGTCGTGGACCATCCGCCTGCGAGTTTCCCCCCGTATGACTTTTTCCCTGTCAAACCGTCCTGGACTCCACACTCCGGATGCCTCTCCTCTGCCAAACCGGCGTCTGCCAGCAAAGGAAAGCTGTTGTTTGATGTGTGTGTAGAGGGTATGTCCCGAGAATTGGCAACGGCGTTTTTGCCTGCTTGAAGGGTTTCAAGCTTGGGCTTGACTTTGCATTTCCAAATCGAGGAATCCATAGATCTCAGCGCAAAGTGAAACCGCCAGCGCTGTTTCCAACGATTTCCGGGGCCTAACGCCCTCCTCGACTCTGAGCATTTGGCTTTCTGCCCAGTGCTTTGTAGCGCAGACTGGTATTGAGCTGTTCGGCCTGGTTTAGGAAGCTGCCCCACGACGATTTTTTGTCCAGCGCCCGGTACAGGCCCTGGCCAGCAGCCGCTAAACCCCCGCCCCACCCCGTCCAGCGCCTTGCGCAAAGCGCGTGGCGCCCGCGCTGAATTCTCCGCTGGCCAGTGTGGTTTGGCCATGGGCAAACTCGTTGCGCAGCGCGGCGTCCAGCGTCAAGCCGTCTTGTTCATAGGCGCTTAGACGGTCATGGCGCAGGCAGGTTTGGGGCAGGTCGGCGAGTTGCTGGGCCAATGCCAGGGCGGCGTTCAGGGCCTGGCCGTCGTCCACCACGCGGTTGGCCAGGCCCATGGCCAAGGCTTCGTCGGCGCCCACGGCGCGGCCGGTCAAAATCAAATCGAGTGCGCGCGACAGGCCAATGAGGCGCGGCAGGCGCACCGTGCCGCCGTCGATCAGGGGCACGCCAAAGCGGCGGCAAAACACGCCCAGCACCGCCGAGCGCTCCACCACCCGCAAGTCGCACCACAGCGCCAGCTCCAGCCCGCCCGCTACGGCGTGGCCGCTGATGGCCGCGACCACGGGCTTGGACAGCAACATGCGCGAGGGGCCCATGGGCGCGTCGCCCTCGGGCTCTAGGCGGTTGCGCCGCGCGGGGTCGTTCATGGCTTTGAGGTCGGCGCCCGCGCAAAAAGTGGCGTGCGCACCGTGCAGCACTGCCACGCTGGATGAGGCGTCAGCGTCAAAAGCGCGAAACGCGTCGGCCAGCGCTTGGGCAGTGGCGCCATCAACGGCGTTGCGGGCCTGCTGGCGGTTCAGGGACACCACGGTGACGGCGCCATGGCGCGTCACCAAAACCGTTTGGTCTGACATAAATGGCCTTTGCACGCTCTTGCAAGCTTTGGCGCACTGGAACCAGCGCTGCGCGGGATTGCGCCACGCTGCCCGGCGCTTTGCCTGGGGCGTGGCCGCAGTATGGCAGCGCTGTGAACTGGCTCTGGTAGCTTAGGCCAGGGCGGGGTCCAAGCCCATTTGGTCGAGCTTTTTAAAGTGCTTGCGCGCCAGCGCTACCACTTGGGCATCGCTGGGGTGGTCGCTGGCAATGCTGGCCGAGATGGCGGCGGCCACCTGCGCGCTGTGGGTTTTTGCCCAGGTCGCGAATTCGTCGCGCGCCATGCCGGGGCCGGTCAGCAGCACTTCGTGCACGCCGACCAAGGCGGCCGCTACGTCGACAAACAAGGGCTTGCTGTCGTGCGGCTTGCCCTGGTGTTTGTGGTGGCTGCGCGAGTGGATATGCTGGGCTTGCATGTGTTCGCGGTCAAACATCATGACGTGGGCTTCTTGGTGGTCGATCCAGACAACAGCGTGGAAAGTGGACATGCAGGCTTTCTTAAGAGTGAAGTGAATGGCTTGGGTGCTCGGCTTTTTCTTGGCAAGCAATGCAGCGGGGCGCTTGCGGCGTGGCGCGCAGGCGAGCGGCAGCAATCGTGGTGCCGCAGTCGGTGCAAGTGCCGTAGGTGCCCAGGTCCAAGCGCGCAAGCGCCTCGGCAATCTGGCCCAGCTCGTCGGTTTCACGTTCGTTCAGGGCAAATTCCACATCGCGCTCGCTGGCTACCTGGGCGGTTGGGTCTTCGGAATGGGCGAAATGCTCTTCGGCCACCTCGGCCCGGCTGCGCGTGCCGCCGCGCTGCTGCGCGATTTGGGCCAACAGTTCTGTGCGCTGGGCCAGCAGGCTCTCGCGGTAGCTTGTGAGTAGGTTGGGGTGCGTCAAAACAGCTCCTTTGTCATAAGGAGCCCATGCTAGGCCGATGGCGCACACGGTCCTAGACCTAGGTCAAGTGCGGGCTAAAAAGCGCCTCGAGAATCGCAGCTTGGCGCGCACCGCGCATTGCACGCCAGTTCCGAGTTGCTGGCATTCCTTTGTGCTGGATCAAGGCCACGTTCTGTGCGCGGCGCACCATGGAATCTTTCACAGAAGGAGACTCGCATGCACGCGCTCAAAGACTTGTTCACCACCGATTACGGCATCATGAGCATCGTGGGCATCGCCTTCATGCTCGGCATGCTGGCGTTCTTTGTCCGCTACTTTTTCCACCATATGCACGAAGACGAAGCCATTGAGAAGGCGCGCAACGCCGCTTAAGGTTTGCCGCAAAGCGGCCCTGCATCCTCTCATTTTCTTATCAAAAACCTTAATAATGATATGATTTAATCTATCAACTCAAAATTAAGCGGAAAACGAGAGGATAGCCATGTCCAAGAAGGGAATTAAGCAAAGTATCAGCCATTACTTGGAGCGCCTGGCCCGGCAGGGCGAGGGGCCGGTGGGCGCACAAGACATCACCGCGCACATCGCCGAAAAACGCCCGACGGTGAACCGGTATTTGGCGTCACTGGTGCAAGATGGGAGCATTGAGTCGCTGGGCAGCGGGCCGGCCACCCGTTACCGGTGGGCCAGACCCATCGCCGACAGCTTGCCAGGCACCACCCAAGCGCAGACCAGCGTAAGCGCGCCTCTCGCCCCCACTATTGCATGGAGCGCAGACGCACTGGCCCTGCGCGCGCAACTCGAAGTGCCGCTGGCCATGCGTAGCCCCGTGAGTTACCAAAGGGAATTTCTAGACGGGTACATGCCCAACCAATCGTCCTTGCTGCCATCAGCGCTTGCCGCAGATTTGTTTGCAGCCGGGCGCAGCCCGGGCCAGCAACCGGCCAGCACTTATGCGCGCAAGGTGCTGGAGCAGCTCTTGATCGACCTGTCCTGGCATTCATCGCGATTGGAGGGCAACCGCACCAGTCTGCTCGATACACGCGCGCTGTTTGTCAAAGGGCGCACCCACGCGGACGATATCGACGCCACCATGCTGCTCAACCACAAGGACGCGATCGAGTTCATGGTCGAAGCGGTGCCCGAGTACGGCATCACCGATGCTGTGGTGCGCAACATCCAGAGCTTGCTGATGCAGGGTTTGCTGGAAGATCCCGACACCGTGGGCGCAATTCGCCACACCATCGTCACCATCACCGACTCGGTTTACTTGCCCACCCAGGTTCCCAATCTGCTCGAAGAGATGCTGGGCGTGCTGATCGCCAAGGTCCGCCAGATCAAGAACCCGGTGGAATGCGCTTTTTTCCTGTGGGTGCATATCGCCTACCTCCAACCTTTTGAAGACGGCAACAAGCGCAGCAGCCGCTTGTGCGCCAATCTGCCTTTGATGTTGTCGAACTGTGCGCCCATTTCTTTTCTGGACGTGGAACCCCAGGACTACGCCGTCGCGGTGATTGGGGTTTACGAACGCCAGGATGTGCGGCTGGCGGCGGAGCTATTTGCCTGGACGTACCGCCGATCTATCGACAAGTACAAAGTGGTGCGGGAGTCCATGGGCGCTCCCGACCCGTTTCGTGCCCGCTATCGCGAACACCTGGGCGAGGCCCTGCGGCAGGTGGTGCAAGACCAGGCCAGCGCCAGCCAAGCTTGCACGGCCCTGGCTTTGCCTCCCGAAGACCAGGCGACCTTTCTGGCCCTGCTGCGCCGGGAATTGCAAGCCCTGGAGCCTTTCAATTGCGCCCGCTACCGCCTTGGCATTCGCAGTACCGAAGCCTGGGTCGCGCGCGGTCGCCCGCTCTAAGTCGGCAGCCGCTCAGCGCTGCAAAGCCGCATTCACTCCATCGAGCTGCGCATCGTCCAGCGCCCCGGCCAGGGCGCCGAGTTGCAGTTGGGCCAGCAGCAGTTCGCTGCGGGCTTGCACCAGCGCCAGAGCGGCGCCGGCGGCGTCGTTCTGGGCTTGCAACAGGTCTAGCGTGGTGCGGTCGCCTACCTGGCGGCCCAGTTGGGTAGCGTCCAAGCGGGCGACGCTGGCTTGTTGCGCGGCGGCGAATGCAGCAAGGCGGGCTGGGCCGGTTTGCAGCGCCAGCCAGGCGCTCTGCACTTGCTGCGCTGTTTGCTGGCGCGCGGCTTCGAGTTCGGCCTGGGCTTGGTCGTGCAGGCGCAGCGCTTCTTGCCGGCGCGCGTCGCGCATGCCACCGGTAAACACCGGCATGGACCATTGCACGCCCACCATGCGCTGGCCGCTGGTGTTGCTGGCGCTGCCAAAGTCGCCGTCGCCGCTGATGCGGTCTTGGCCGATTTGCGCCACCAAATCGAGCGTGGCGCTGGCTGCCGCGCTGTACTTGCCAGCCTCTTCTTGCGCGCTTTGCACACGCAGGGCTTGCAGGCGCAGGGCCAGATTGTTCTCCAGCGCCAACGCCTGCCATTGCTCCAGGCTGCGACTGGTGGCGGCGTCTGCGCCGGCCCCACTGGCGGGCGGCAGCACATGCAACTGCGACTGCGGCACGCCGGTGGATTGGGCCAGCACGCCTTGTGCCACTGCAAGGGTGTTTTCGGCGCCCAGCACCTGGGCTTGCAAGGCAAAGGCGCGGGCGCGCGCCTCATAAGTATCGGTCACGGGCTTGTCGCCCAGGGCAAAGCGGTCTTTCGCCTCGGTCAGGGCGCGGTTGACGGCACCTTGCTGCTGGCGCAGCAGGTCAAGCTTGTGCTGGGCCAGCACCAGGTCAAAGTACCGCCGGGCGGTCAGCAGCAACAGCTCGCTGCGTGCGCTATGCGCTTGCAGTTCGGCCATGTCGGCGGCGAGCTCGAGCTGGCGGGTCTGCGCGCTGCGCTCGCCGCTGCGCAAGGGTTGGCGCGCAGACACATTCCAGCGCGTGCTGATGCCCGTGTTGACCGAGGTATTGAAGTCAACCCCGTTGGACGCCGGGATGCCGGGCGCAGCAAAGTGCGCACCGGTGCTGGCCGAATCGGCGCCCGCCACGCCGGCGCTCGCGCCCAACAGCACTTGCGGACGCCACAGCGCGGCGGCCTGCTGGCGGCGCGTGGCACCGGCTTGGGCAGCGGCGTTGGCCACAGCCACTTGCGGATCCGTGGCCTGCGCGGCGTGCCAGGCCTGCGCCAGGTCCAGCGCGTGGGCGCTGATGGCGCTTGCCGCCAATAGCAGGGTCAACGCGGCCTGGGCCACGGGTTTACGGCTTGTCATGGGGGGGCTCCTGGGGAGACATGGGCTTGCACCCAGGCTTTCAAATCAAGCGCGGGCATGGCGCCTGCCATACGGGCACGCTCCACGCCGCCTTCAAACAGCAGCAAACTGGGAATGCTGCGAATCCCATACTTGCTGCTGGCCTGGGGCGCGGCGTCGGTGTCAACCTTGGCAAAACGCACCAGCGGCAGTTCGCGCGCCACGCTCTCAAATGCAGGCGCCATGGCTTTGCACGGACCGCACCAGGCGGCCCAAAAGTCCACCACCACGGGCAACTCGGTGCCCGCGATAAAGCGCTCAAAGGCAGAGTCGCTCAGCGCCGCCGAAGCGGCCGCCAAAATGTCTGCGCCGCACTTGCCGCAGGCCACCTCGAAATGCAGCTTGTCAGCCGCCACGCGGTTTTTGGTGCCGCACACCGGGCAAACCAGTTGCATGCTGGGTCTGCCTTAGTTGCCCGCGCCAAAGCCAACTTTGCGCATGATGGTTTCCATCAGGCACCAGCGGGTAATTGCGCTTTGCAACAGGTTCAGGCCCACAAAGGCGGTAAACGACAGCCACCATTCGCTCAAAAACACTGGGCTTGCGGGAATACCCATTGCCAGCGAGGCCAGGATAAAGCTACCTGCCACCAAACGAACCATTTGCCATGAGGTCATAAAAATACTCCTTGAAAAAACACTTGCTAAAAACGAGTTAAACCGACGCTTGCGCCGGCACCAGCACTTCGGGGCGCTTGCGATAGGCGGCGTAATAAAGGGTAGGAATCACCACCAGCGTGAGCACGGTGGACACCAAGATGCCAAAGATCAGCGAGATGGCCAGCCCGTTGAAAATCGGATCGTCCAGAATGAAGAAGGCGCCCAGCATGGCCGCCAGACCAGTCAGCATGATGGGCTGGGCCCGGGTGATGGCCGACTGCACCACCGCTTGCTTGAAGGGCAGGCCCTGGCGCACCAGCAGGTTGATAAAGTCCACCAACAAGATGGAATTGCGCACGATGATGCCGGCCAGCGCGATCATGCCGATCATGCTGGTGGCCGTGTACTGCGCACCCATCAGGGCGTGGCCAGGCATGACGCCGATGATGGTCAGCGCAATGGGCGCCATGATGATGAGCGGCGTGAGGTACGAGCCAAACTGCGCCACCACCAGCAAGTAAATCAACACCAGGCCCACGGTATAGGCGGCGCCCATGTCGCGAAATGTCTCGTACGTCACCTGCGACTCCCCGTCCCACTTCAGCGAATAGCCGCGCAGCGGGTCGCTGGGTTGCGTCACAAAAAACTCGGCCAAGGTGCCGCCTGCGGGCGTGGGGATGGCGGCAATCTGGCTGCGCATCTGGAACATGCCGTACAGCGGGCTGTCGAGTTGCCCCGCCATGTCCGCCACCACCATGTTCAGCGGCAGCAAATCCTTGTGATAAACGGGTTGCTCACGCAGGCTGTCGCTCACGGCAACCAGTTCACGGATGGGAACCAGCGCGCCGCTGGCCGAGCGCACGCTCAGGGCCAGCAAGGCGTTGAGATCGCCATGGCTCTCGGGCGGCAATTGCAGCACCACGGGCGCCGGGTACTTGCTGGCGTCGTGCAAATAGGTGGCCGATTCGCCGGACAGGCCGGTGCGCAGCGTGCTGACAATGGCTTGCTGCGGCACGCCTAAAAGTGCGGCCTTGCGCCGGTCCACCAGCAAGAGCTTGCGCGGGGCGCTGGCAATGCTGCTGTCGTCCACGTCCACGATACCCGGCGTTTTCTCAAACACGGCGCGCACGGCTTGTGCCACTTCGCGCCGGCCTGCCGCCTCGGGGCCATAGATTTCGGCCACGATGGGCGAAAGCACGGGCGGGCCGGGTGGCACTTCCACCACTTTCACATTGGCGCCATAGAGCTTGCCAATGCGCTGCAGCTCCGGGCGCACCCGGGTGGCGATGGCGTGGCTTTGGGCCGCGCGCTCGTGCTTGTCCACCAGGTTGACCTGCAGGTCGCCCATTTCGCCGCCGCTGCGCAGGTAGTACTGACGCACCAAGCCGTTGAAGTTAATCGGCGCGGCTGTGCCTGCATAGGCCTGGTAGTCGATCACCTCGGGCACGGTGGCCAGGTGGGCGCCCAGAGCATGCAACACGGCGGCAGTTTGTTCCAGCGGCGTGCCTGCGGGCATGTCCACCACCACCTGAAACTCGGACTTATTGTCAAAAGGCAGCATCTTGAGCAGCACCAAGCCCGTGGCGGGCAGCGCCACAGAGACCGCAATCAGTACCGCCACGCCCAGGCCCAACAGGCCCCGGTTGCGGCCACCGCGCTGCTCATCGAGCAAGGGCTTGAATACGCGCTCAAAGGCGGGCGCGAGCTTGGCGCTCAGGCCGCTGTGGCTGTGCCCGCCGTGGGCGACAGCGCCAGGAGCGCTGGGCTTCATCCAAATGCGCGCTAGCCAAGGCGTGACCACAAAAGCAATCGCCAGCGACAAGAGCATGCCCATACTCGCATTGATCGGAATCGGGCTCATGTACGGGCCCATCAGGCCGGAAACAAAAGCCATGGGCAGCAAGGCGGCAATCACGGTCAGCGTAGCCAAAATCGTAGGGCCACCTACTTCGTCCACCGCGCCGGGAATGAGTTGGGCCAGCGTCTTTTGCGGATAGAGCTGCTGATGCCGGTGGATGTTTTCCACCACCACAATGGCGTCGTCCACCAAGATGCCGATCGAAAATATCAGCGCAAACAGCGACACCCGGTTCAGGGTAAAGCCCCAGGCCCAAGAAGCGAACAGCGTCACGGTCAGCGTCAGCACCACGGCCACGCCCACGATGGCCGCCTCGCGCTTGCCCAGCGCCAAAAACACCAGCACCACCACCGAGGCAGTGGCAAACAGCAGCTTTTGAATCAGCTTTTGCGCCTTGGCGTTGGCCGACGCGCCGTAGTTGCGCGTCTCGGCCACTTGCACCTGGTCGGGCACCACGGTGTTGCGCAGCTCCTGGACGCGCGCCATCACGGCATTGGCCACGTCAATCGCGTTTTCGCCGGGCTTTTTGGTAATGCTCAGAGTGACAGCCGGATATTCACCGCCACCGGCCTTCTCAGACTGGCCGTGCCAGACGTAGCGCGCGGCAGGCAGCGGCCCGTCTTTGACTTCGGCCACATCGCCTAAAAACACGGGCCGGCCATTGCGCACACCCACCACCAGGGCGGCTACTTCGCTGGCCTGGCTCAGGTAGGGGCCCGACTCAATAGCCACGGATTGGTTGCCCGCAATGAGCTCGCCCACGGGCAGACCCAGGTTGGCGGATTGCAGCGCTAGCTGCATGTCAGCGGCGGTCACGCCAGCGCCGGCCATGCGCGCCGGGTCCAGCGCCACCATCACGGCGCGGCCGAGGCCGCCTATGGTTTGCACCTCGCGGGTGCCGGGCACGCGCTTGAGGTCGGCTTCCATGCTGTGCGCCACGCGTTCCAGGTCAAAGGCGCCGGTGTCCGCGTCTTTGCTGAACAAGGTCAGGGTGACGATGGGCACGTCGTCAATGCCCTTGGGTTTGATGATGGGCTCCAACACGCCCAGATTTTTGGGCAGCCAGTCGGCGTTCGAGCGCAGCGTGTCATGCAAGCGCACCAAGGCTTCGGTGCGCGGCACGCCCACCTTGAACTGCACCGTGATCACCGCCAGGCCCGGGCGCGACAGCGACATCACGTGCTCGGTGCCCGCCATTTGCGAGAGCACCTGTTCGGCCGGAATAGAGACCATCTGCTCCACATCGGCCACGCTGGCGCCGGGGAAGGGAATCAGCACATTGGCCATGGTCACGTTGATTTGGGGCTCTTCTTCGCGCGGTGTGACCAGCACGGCAAAGGCGCCCAGCAGCAGCGCCATCAGGGCCAGCAGCGGCGTAATGTGCGCGCGCTGGAACAGGGCCGCAATACGGCCTGAGGCGCCCAGGTGGTGGATGGACTTCATATCAACGCACCTGTGCAGCGGCGGTGGGGTCGGTAGCGACTTTGTCGCCTGCGCGTACGCCAGTCAGCACTTCCACCCGGTCACCCTGCACCCGACCTAAGCGCACCTGGCGCAGTGCGGGGCGGCCTTGGGCGTCCATCAGGTAGACGGCGGTGAGTTCGGCCCGGCGCACCACGGCGGCGCTGGGTACAAACAGACGCTCACCGCTGGTCGCCGCGCCGCCTGCGGCAGGCAGCCATACGCGGGCAAACATGCCCGGCACCACACCGCTGAGCGCTGGCAGCTTGAAACGAATCTGCGCACTGTGCGTGGCCGCGTCCACCAGGGGCAGCAGGGTGGCGCCGCCGGCGTTCATCAAACCGCTGGCACCGCTCCAGCCGGGCAGCTCAAACTGCAGCTTGGCCAAGCTGGCAGGCAAGGCGCTTTGGGCCACACTGGCCGTCACTCGCAAATCTGAAGGGTCGTGCAGGGTGAGCAAAGGGCGCCCGGGCATGGCCATGTCGCCCAAGGCCACCGGCACCTCGCTGACCACACCCGCGAACGGGGCCTGGATCACAAAAAAGCGTTGCTGGGTTTGTGCCGCGTCCGACTGCGCTTGCAGCGCCTTGACCTGCGCTTGCGCAGCGTCAAACTGCGCTTTGGATCGCTCCAGCGCCGCCTGGCTGATGTACTGCTTTTGCAGCAACTGCTGCTGGCGCTCCAAGTCTTTACCGGCTACTGTCAGGCTGGCGCGCGCAGCGTCCACCTGAGCGGCGCTGGCCTGGGCGTTTTGGCTGGCAGCGCGGGCGTCAATGCGCACCAGTTCTTGGCCCACGCGCACCGTGTCGCCCGCCTTGACTGACAAAGACACGATGGAGCCGGCCACCTGCGCGGCCAGCGTGGCCTGTCGCACGGGCTCGACCACGCCATCAAAACTCTGCAAATCTGCGCGCTGGCTGGCGCCGCCCTGCACTTGCGCTGTGGCCAGAGCGGTGGCCGCCGTGCCCGTCAGCGGCGCCAGCAGGCTTGCGGCGCAAAGCAGCGCGGCTCTGGAGGGAATTTTCCAAGTGGTGGTCATGGTGGGGATCCTTGGTATATGAAGGCCTGCGCCTTATTTCATATTTAACTAATTGCGTAATTAAACAAATAATACACTAAAATCAGGCTCTTGTTCTGTGTCATATCAAACGCCGTCATCAAAACTTAAGATTTAGGACGCCCAACCATGGAAAACCTGCCCCCCGAAGCCCTGCAAGACGTGGCCACCTACTTTCAGGCCTTGGCCGAGCCCACGCGGCTGCAAATCCTCAACATCCTGCGCGAAGGCGAGCGCAATGTAGGTGAGCTAGCGCAGATGTGCGGCTCCACGGCCGCCAATATTTCGCGCCACCTGAGCTTGTTGACCAAGCACGGCATGGTGCGGCGCGAAAGCCGGGGCACCAGCGCCTATTACTGCATTGCAGACGAGGCGGTCTACGCGCTGTGCGATCTGGTATGCGGCAATATTGCGCGCCAAATGGAGCGGGCCAACAAGTCCCGCCAGGCCTTTACCCTGAACCCCTGAGCTTCCAAGCCCCCAACGCCATGCCCCGTTTTGCCGCCAATCTCTCCATGCTCTACAACGAGCACGCGTTTCTGGACCGCTTTGCTGCCGCTGCCGCCGACGGTTTTGGCGCGGTGGAATACCTGTTTCCCTATGCGTTTGAGGCCCAGGTGCTGCAAAGCCGCCTACAAGACCACGGCCTGCAACAAGTGCTTTTCAACGCGCCGCCCGGCGACTGGGACGCAGGCGAACGCGGCCTGGCCTGCCTGCCCGGGCGCGAAACCGAATTTCGAACCGGCTTTGCCCGCGCGCTGGACTACGCACAGGCCTTGGCCTGCCCGCGCATCCACGTCATGGCCGGTATTGCGCCGAGCGGCGCCAACGCCGCAAGCCTGCAAACCACCTACCGCGCCAACTTGGCCTGGGCTGCGGCCCAAGCCAGCGGCGTGGGCTGCGATGTGCTGATTGAGCCCATCAACACCCGCGACATGCCGGGCTTTTTTCTGCACCACCAAGACGCTGCGCACGCGCTGGTGCAAGAGATTGGTGCCCCTAATTTGAAGGTGCAGTTTGACCTGTACCACTGCCAGATCATGGAAGGCGACGTGGCCACCAAACTGCGTCACTACCTGCCCACCGGCCGCGTGGGCCACATCCAGATTGCCGGCGTGCCCGAGCGCCATGAGCCCAATGTGGGCGAACTTAATTACGACTACCTGTTTGGCGTGATCGACGCGGTATCCGCCCAATGCGGCTGGGACGGCTGGGTGGGCTGCGAATACCGCCCGGCGGGCGGCGCGGTGGCGGGGGCGACCACGGCGGGGCTGGGCTGGCGCGGCGCGCGGCGGTAAGCGCGCCTGCGGAGCCATTGCGGTAACCGTCGCCCAAGCCTATTCATAACTCCGAACACCGCCGCCAGCGCTTGTTGCCTTCAAAGCGCACGGCGCCGCGCCCAATCAAGTTTTCCAGTGCTCCTTGGGTCCCTTGGACGCGGTGATGCTACCGACCAAGGCACAGCACGCCCACGTTGGTAAGGCCCCAGTACCGCTAATGGTCAGCCAGTTCGCCGCTAAATAGGAGGAATTTGCCTTGCTCATCGGGACAGCACTTCAACGTAGGCTTGGTAGCTATAGCTACGGTTTTTTTTCTGCCCAGTCATTTCCACCGCGATGCCCAGGTCCACCAACACCTTTACGGCAGCTGTCGCGGTGGGAAAGCTGGTGCCCAATTGCTGGCGAACGTGTTCAATGGTGAAGCGCGGCATCACCGGCAGCATCTCGAACAAACGATAACTGGTCGGACCTGCCTTAATGGACTGCAACAGCCGTTTACGGTCAGCGGCAAGGAGGCTGGCAACTTCCATGATGGTTTTCTCTGCCTCGCCAGCGGCGCTTGCCACCCCCTCCAAAAAGAAAGTCACCCAGGATTCCAAGTCGCCGTCGGTACGAATGGCCGACAAGCGGCGGTAATACTCAGCCTGGTGCTGCTTCAGATAAGCGCTGACATACAGCAAGGGCTCCGACAGCACCCCCCAATATTCGAATAAAGCCGTGATGAGCAGGCGTCCGATGCGCCCGTTGCCGTCAAGAAAGGGGTGGATGGTTTCAAACTGGGCGTGGATGAGCGCCACTTTCACCAAGGGAGGCAAATCCGTTGCTGTATCGTGAATGAAGCGCTCCATTATCGGCCAGCAATTCGGCCACTCGCTCTGGTGGCGGCGGCACAAACAGGGCGTTGCCAGGACGTGTTCCGCCGATCCAATTTTGCGACCGACGCAGTTCACCAGGCTGCTTTCCTGCGCCTCTCGCGCCATCGAGCAGCCGCCGATGGGCATCGCACAGCAGCCGTACGCTGATGGGCAGCCCTTTGGGGTCACGCAGTTGCGCCTGAACCCAGCGGAAGGCTCGGAGGTAGTTCGTCACTTCTTCGACGTCGTCAGAGTTGCTGACCTTGAAACCAGCCTCTTCGTCGAACAAGTCGGTCAGCGTGGCCTGCGTGCCTTCAATCTGGGAAGTGAGCAAGGCTTCCTTGCGGATGGCGCTGTACAGCAGCCAGTCCACCGACGGCACCAACCCTGACACGCCACTTAAACGGGCGAGCGCAAGTTCTGCCCGGCGATTGCGATCAGCGAACACCGAGGCTGACAAGACAGGGGCAGCCGGGGGCAAGGCATAAGGTACGAACGCCCGCACCGACTCACCCAGAGTTGTCGAAATCACGTAGGTGCCGGTGGTTCGGGTCATTGAAAGCAGGCTTTGATTTGAAAAATCACATTGAACCATTCTTTAATTTGACCTGCAAGAATTAAAGTAAGTTTTCATATCACTGACAAGTCAGAAGTCACTTGAGTTATCCGAGCCCAGCCGATACCCCCTTACCCGATAACCAAGCTGCCGCTTATCCCGCATACGCAGCAGCGCTGGGTGGCGGGTATCGACAAAGTCGATGGTGCGCACATCGGTCTTGGTCGCGTGCTCGCGGTGCAATCGGCCCGCGCTCGTTTTCAATCTTGAAGCCCACCACGATGATGGCCAGCAGGCTGTAGTAATCCACCTTGCGCTGAACTTCGCGCTCGCCCTCGGTTTGAACCATTAAGAACTGCTTAACAGTTGCCTCGCGCTCGAGCTCCTTGTCGGCATAGATGCGCTTCAGATATTGGCTGAGGGCTGGAACCGACACATCGTAGAGCGTGGCCATCACGCCTCTGTGCAAGCCAGAGGTTTTCATCCTCACAGCGCATTTCAACGCTACTGCGCCTGAAACCCGCTGGCCTTGATGATCTTGGCCCAGGTTTGCGCATAGGCTTGTTCACGGCTGGCCAATTGGGCGGACGGCATAAATCCCACGGCAAGGCCCATGGC
>Ga0209500_10001318_pt1 | contig 18721 bp, 21 predicted proteins | sample S_140212_EF_Meta_FD_187323 | JGI IMG/M metagenome (GOLD analysis project Ga0209500, IMG submission 187323) | Freshwater microbial communities from Lake Simoncouche, Canada to study carbon cycling - S_140212_EF_MetaG (SPAdes) (version 2) | ecosystem: Environmental > Aquatic > Freshwater > Lake ... | reverse complement strand
GTACAAAGTTTCAGCAATAGAGCACTTTAATTACATCAATGTGAGGATTCAGATGCCTTGGGATTATGATAAGGTCAATAAATTTAAAGATTATATGACAGCTAAAGAACTAGCTGAAATAATTTAAGCCCTTAGGGGCTTTTTTTGTGCAATGTTAAAATGGTCCTTACAACTTTGCACAAAAGATTGCACATAAAATAACATTGATTATCAGTATTTTAGATTGATTTGTGCAAAGTTTTGAGAAAAAGCCCCTACCCTATATATACTATAAGACCAGGATGAAAAAAAAAAAGTAAAAAAAAAGACCAACTTTGCACAAAGCCTTGGTACTGCTAACTTTTTTTGTGCAAAGTATGTGCAAAGTTGTAATTTGTAAAAAAAAGATTGCACATTATGTAAAGTATTAATAATTATTATTACATTTGCAAATAACATAACTGCCATGATAAAACACATTAGAGAGTATAAATCCCTGCAATTCCTCCTGGCGGTTGTGTTAAGCAGGGACTCTCACCTTTATTTATACTTATGAATCTAATAGATGTAGCACATGAATTAATAGCAGAGGGATTGAATCCTCTACCACTTTGGAACAGCAAAGCTCCAATGCTTGAGGCAGGTCATAACTTTCTCTATGAAACTATTACAGATGTAGATAGTAGATTCTTAAAAGCTGAGAAAATAGGGATAGCCTGTGGATTAGTTAGTGAATTTTACTGCATTGACTTTGACTGCCATAATGGTGAGCCTATTAAAGATACATTTGATGACTTTATTAGTGTGCCATCTATTAAGATGCTAATCAAAGATGGGATGCTATCCTGTTACACTACAGCAGGAGGTGGATATCATGTTTATTTTAGATCAAAAGAGAAGTTTAATGGTAGAGTATTTGCTAAATATCCTACAGGAGCTACAATGGTAGAGATGAGAGGCAATGGTCAGTACTGTGCCTGCTATCCATCTAGTGGATATAGTCATATCGGTGGTGAGGAGTACATAAAGCTGAGCTATTTTGATGATGATATTAATAATGTCTTTGATTTAATTACATCTTACAATCAGCATCACACTATTAGTCTACCTCACAAAGATACATCTGATAGAAAGTGGGCAGAGACCTGGAAAGATACTACTCCTGATGGTAAATATAACCTAGAGAATGGAGATGAGGCTAAGGAGCTGCTTAAGGGGATAGGATGGCAGTTCTGCAATAAGAGAAAGGATGGCTCAGAGTATTGGACTAGACCTAACAAAGATATTAAAGATGGATTCTCTGCTACTTTTGGCTTTCAAAATAATATGTTCTATATATTTAGTGAAGATGGAGGAGCTATAAAGCCATTTGAATCTAAGCAATCTTATTCACCATTTAATATCTATACTTTAGTCAAGCATAATGGAGATTGGAATGCTGCTAAAGAGGCATTAAAAAAGAAGTTTAAGATGGTAGATGATGACTTTTGGTCCACTACTCAGAATGGAGCTTACAATCTTAACAACTTTAAGTTCAAAACTTTTTTAGATAACAATGATTTCTTTAAGCATTCCCCTGAGAAAAATGGCACATTTCAAATGATTAAAAAAGAGGGTATATTTTTAAATGAGGTATATGAGAAAGATGTTAAAGACTTTGTATTAGATTACATCACATCAAATGATAAGCCTGAGGGAGTTTATAACTTGATGAGTGGCAATCTTAAGTTTTTTAAAAGAGAATTTTTAGGGATATTAACTAGTAAGAATGTAAGCCTATTGAAAGATGACAAAGATAGTGCATATCTATTCTATACTAATTGCATAGTAAAGGTATCTAAAGATAAAAAAGAGGTACTATCTTATGCTGATATGGATCTATCTATTTGGAGAGACCAGGTCATCAATAGAGACTTTAAGAAAACAGATCACCATAAGTCAGAATTTAGAACTTTCATATGGAACATAGCAGGTAAAGATAAAAGTAAGTACAAAGCATTTCAAACAGTAATCGGATACCTCCTGCACAGCTATAAGGATAGAAGTAACAACAAAGCTATTATCTTTAATGATGAGGCTATCTCTGATGTGCCTAATGGCAGAAGTGGAAAGGGCTTGTTTTGGAATGCAATGGGGCATCTTAAGAAAGTTCAGAGCTTAGATGGTAAGTTGTTTGACTTTCAAAATAAATTCCCTTACCAAAATGTCTCTACTGATTGTCAGATATTAGTATTTGATGATGTTAAAAAGAAATTCAACTTTGAGAGCTTATTTAGTGTTATTACTGAGGGTATTACTATTGAATACAAAGGTAAGGATTCTATTAAACTAGATGTAACTAACAGCCCTAAGATTATTATCACTACCAACTATACCATATCAGGCAATGGTGCATCTTTCAATGCTAGAAAGTATGAGGTAGAGATGGCTAAGACATTCAATGATAAGTTTACTCCTGTAGATCTATTTGGTCATGAGCTGTTCGTTGATTGGGATGATGAGCAATGGGCAGCCTTTGACAATTACTGCCAGGAATGCATACAAATATATCTTAATGTAGGTCTTATTGAGATGCCTACTATAAATCTAAACTTTAGAAAGATATTAGATGAGATCAGCAGTGAAATGTACTATTTCTTTGAGGATCTAAAAGAGGATACTTATTACTCAGTGAAAGAACAGTTATACGATTCATTCTGCAATGCATTCCCTGATAAAAAGAACTACATAACACAGAACAGCATTACAATTAACTTTAAGAAGTACTGCGAATACAAAGGATTTATCTGCTCTACCAATAGGAATGGAGGCAGTACTAGATTATCATTTGTACAGGAGGTAAAAGAGCTAGATATATGGGATGAATTAACAATTAAAGCAATGAATATATGAACAAAGAAAACAAAACACTACTCAAAGCCCTAGAGATTAACTACCTCACACTTAAGCACCCAACCATGCCATACATAACAGCATCAGATTGGAATGATAACTCTGCCAATGCTCTGACTAAATGTATCATTCACTTTCTAACCTATTCAGGCTTTCAAGCTGAGAGGATTAATACAATGGGAGTATATAGAGAGGGTAAGAAGATACAGGTAGGTGAGAACACTAGACAACTCAAAGGCACTTATACTCCTAGCACAGGTACTAAAGGATCTGCAGATATATCTGCCACCATTAGAGGTAGATCAGTTAAGATTGAGGTGAAATATGGTAAGGATCGGCAGTCAGAAGTGCAGAAGAGGTATCAGCAAAGCATAGAAGCTGCAGGGGGTACATACTTTATTGCTAGAAATTTTGATGAATTTATGATTTTTTATTGTAATTTCCTTGCAGATATAAAATAATTGATTATCTTTGTTGAAATAATAAATTTATACACATGGAAACAAAAACAAAAGCTGTAGTATCAGCACCTGTACTAACTCTGCACCAAAAGCTACACAAAGCTAAGCAGTCAATCGGCAAAGTAGCTAAGAATGCTACCAATCCCCACTTTAAAAAGTCTTACAGTGACATCAATGCAATCACTGAGGCAGTAGAGCCTATCTTATTAGAGAATGGTCTACTATTATTACAGCCTATTCAAGGCAATTCAGTATGTACTCAGATAATCTGCATAGATTCTAATGAGTCTATTGAGTCATGTATGGAATTACCTGCAGGATTGAATCCTCAGCAAATTGGATCTGCTGTGACTTACTTTCGTAGGTACTGTTTGTCTAGTCTTTTGTGTTTGCAATCTTTAGATGATGATGCTAACATGGCTAGTGTACCTGTTAAGGCAGCTAAGCCTGGACTATCTAAGGAGAGATTTGAGGAGGCATTAGTATCTATTCAGGAGGGTAAGTTTACTATCCCTAAACTAAGAGAGACCTTTGAGCTTACAGATTTACAACTTAAAGCACTCATGTTACTATGAAATGGCATCCATCTTCACTCGGAAAACTAATGACAGCATCTCGAACTAAGTCAGAGGTGCTATCTGAAACTACTAAGAGCTATATCAGAGGTGTAGCTAAGCAGGATTTCTACGGTTACAATGTAGATCTGAATAATAAGTACATTAATAAAGGCAATCTACAGGAGAATGATTCTATAGCTCTATTCAACTCGGTAATGTTTAGCAACTACTCTAAGAACACTGAGAGACTAAACAACGAATGGCTCACAGGAGAGGCTGATATAGTAGCAGATGACCAAATCATAGACATTAAGACATCATGGTCCTTAGAAACATTCCCTGCTACCTCAGAAGAGGGTATAAATAAACTGTACGAATGGCAGTTGAGAGCTTACATGATGTTATATGATAAGAACTATGCTAGTCTAGTGTATTGCATGGTCACTACTGATCCATCTCTACTCAATGAGTGGGAGAACTTATCACTACATCAGGTAGATCATATAGCTCCTGAGAAGAGAATCACTACTCTATCATTTGAGAGAGACCTAGAGCTTGAGGAGGAGATAAAGGTACGGTTGCATCACTGCACTGAGTACTATGTTAAGTATATTAATCAATTAAATAATAAATAAGATGAGAGAACATTTCAAAGAGTCTGCTATGATAGCAGCAATGCAAGCATTAATTAGTAACAATCCTGGCATCAGTGCCAAGTTTGCTGCTAAGAAAGCTCAGGAGTATGCTATGGAGCTAGAGACACTACACTATGGTGAGATTATATTTGCTGAAGATGACATAGATCCATTTAGTGAGCAGGTAGTATGACAGAAAAAACAATGGCAATAATCCTGATGCTGATAATTTATGGATTGATAATACTAGGTATGTATAATTAATAACTATAATAATATGAATGAGTACAAAGTAAAAGGACTTATCAAAGTGATAGGTGATACCGTACAGGTGACTGAGAAGTTCTCTAAGAGAGAAGTAGTAATAACAGTAGAGGATGGCAAATATCCTCAATACATCACCCTACAGGCTACAGGAGATAAGACATCTCTACTAGATGGCTGTAGAGTAGGTGAAGAGGTGGAGGCATCATTCAATCTGAGAGGTAGAGAATGGCAGGATAAGCATTTCAACTCACTAGATCTATGGAAGATTGAGCTATCAACTCTTACTCCTCCTGCAGCTGCAACAGCTCCTGCTCATGTACCTGATAATCCTGCAGATGATCTCCCTTTCTAAGGGGCAGAGCTTAAAAGACTTTATGATTAAAGAGACTAAGTCTAAGCTCACCCAAAGATATAAGCTCAGTCATTATGCTGAGGATATCGGAGTCTCTTACTGTAGTATTTGGAGATTCACCAATGGTAAGGCTGTAAATGAGCAGTTCTACCTCAAATGGTGGAAAAATTATCTAAAAAACTAATAACTTTATGGCAGTCTTATGGCTGCCTTTGTTATTTTTGGCAGATGAACATACTAACCTATATCGCAATATCATGGTTTCTAGTAAACTTTGAGCCATTACAGCTACTGATTGACTCAATCTTTAGCAAATTCAAGCCTAGCATTCTAGCAATGTATCTGCATTCCTCTGCTACCTGTATCAAATGCATATCTTTTTGGCTAACATTAATCTGCACCTGGTCTTTTATTGAAGCAACTATTGTAGCCTTACTATCGTTTATATTACAGGAATGTTTACTGAAGCTGAGCAAGTAATAATACAACAGGTATTCAGTTTAGCTGAGAAAGAACAATCCTATAAGATTAATCTAATAAAACTCAAGGCTATAAAAGATAGGTTGCTTGGTTATGAAAAGGAATGCTTCTGTGGTAGTGTGAGGAGAAAGATATGGCTTAAGGATTTCAAGCAATGGTATGAGACCTATACTTGATAACTACATATCAGCTCACTACAAAGAGATAAGGAAATATACTAACTATTTTCTAGTAAGAATGAAGTCTACTATATCAGCCGATGCTGTAATAAATAACTCTTTTTTATATTTATGTAATATAGATATAGAGGTGACTGATCCTGGTAAGGTGAAAGCATATCTATTAAATACTATTAAGATGCAGATCCTATGGTCTACCTCACTAACTAATAGACAGGAGAGAGTGACAGCTACTGATAATACTATGCCTATAGTGATGGATGATGATACGGATTTGTGGGATAAGATTAGAGAAGATATGCAGTATCAGAACAACATGGCAGTGATAGAGACATATAGAGGGAGGATAACAGATAGAATTAAGCTGATAGTGTTCCAATGTTACTTTGACAAAGGATACAGTACAGCTAGAGCAATGGCAGAATATTTCAGAATACCTGTAACATCTGCTCATTATTGGATACAAGAAATTAAAAACGATTTAAAACAACTAAGAGATGAAAATTAAAGATGAATTTATTGGAGTAAAAGTATCTCACAAAGGTAATAATGTGAATGTCTCAACTGAGAATTACACTTTTTGTGAGTCTATAGGCTTAGGCTATATGTTTGAAGAGCCTACAGTATCTGAGCCTAAAGTAGTGAAGTATAAAGCAGTCAAAGGACCTATTCCTGCTCCTGAGCCTGTAGTAGAAGATACAGAAGATGGCACAGAAGCAGAGTAGCATATCATTCTGCAGAAAGCCTAAGGTGAAGAGACCAGGTGTTCATGCTAAGAGTAAGACCTCTAAGCTGAAATCAAGTAAAAATTATAAGAAAACTTATACACGACAAGGATAATGGCAGGTAGACCGAGAACACTAGAATCCCCTGAGCAAATGATGGAGCTTTGGGCTATATATAAAAAGAAAGTTAAAGACAATCCTAGACATTCTTACAGCTTATCTAATAAGACAGGAGAGATAGTAGCTATACCTTTAGAAGTACCTTTGACATTAGATGGATTTGAGGTATGGGCATTTAAAGAGTATGGTGATATCCATAATTATTTTGATAACTCAGGAGATAGATATTCAGAATATAAGGTTGTCTGTACGCATATAAGGAGAGAGATTCGTCAGGACCAAATTAATGGTGGCATGGTTGGTCAATACAATCCATCCATCACTCAGAGACTAAACAACCTAACCGAGAAATCAGACATCACTACCAATGGTAAGGACATCTCTGAAATTAAGGTGAACATCATTACTAGTGCAAAGGATTGAGATGATGTGTCAAGCTGTTGAGGCTTACATCTATTCTAAGAAAGGGGTAGCTATAAAGATAAACAGGATAGCAATTATCAGTGATAGTAGGCAGATGGAGATGTTAGCCTATGCTTATGCTTATGCCAATGGAGATAGATAGTACCGTTATATTCCAAAAGAACTATGCAGCTCTCACTGATCCTGCACTAAGATTCATTATCAATGAGGGAGGGAGTAGGTCCTCTAAGACCTACAGCCTTTGTCAGATGCTAATAGTCTACTGCTATCAGAATAAGAATAAGGTAGTGTCAATCATTCGTAAGACATTCCCTGCACTCAGAGCTACAGTGATGAGGGACTTTCTAGAGATCATGAAGAGCATGGATATCTATGAGGTTAGCAATCACAACAAGTCAGAGCATATCTACTCATTCCCTAATGGATCTATAGTGGAGTTCTTTAGTGTAGATGATGAGCAGAAGATAAGGGGTAGGAAGAGAGATGTGGCATGGTGCAATGAGGCTAATGAGTTATTCTATGATGACTTTACTCAGCTGAACATGAGAACAGAAGACAAGCTAATCTTTGATTACAATCCATCTGAGTCATCATCCTGGCTCTATGACCTACCAACTGAGGAAAGCATACTGATTAAGTCTACATACAGGGATAATCCATTCTTACCTGATAGCATTAAGAAGCAGATAGAGGATTTGAAGCGAACTGATGAGGCAATGTATCAGATATATGCATTAGGGGAGAAAGCTATCTCTAAGAGTAACATCTATTCTAATTGGACCTTTATAGCTCATAGACCTGTTAAGTTCGTTAAGTATGTCTATGGCTTAGACTTTGGATACAATCACCCTACAGCTCTAGTCAGAGTCTACTACTGTGACAATGATATCTTTATTGAAAAGATAATCTATGAGAGCTACCTTACCACTACTCAGCTGATAGAGAGAATGGATGCATTGAATGTAGATAAGCAGATAGAGATAATGGCAGACTACTCAAGACCTGAGATAATAGCAGAGATGAATACTGCAGGGTATGATGTGCATAATGCTAATAAGGTAGTTAAGAAAGGCATAGATAACATTAAGACCTTTGGAGTATTTTGTCAGGAGGATAAGCAGATAATGAAAGAGTATGAGAATTATAAGTGGAAGAAAATAGGTGACCAAATCATGGATGAACCTGTGAAGCTGTATGATGATGCTATGGATGCAATCCGATATGCTACCACTTACATCAGGCAGGAGTATTACACTGATGACTCCTACTATTCGTTCTAAACAAAAAGCAACTTTAATATAATATAGTTATGAGTGATACATTAAAACAAATAGCCGATAATCTAGGAGTAAGCACCATCAATGGCAGCTACCTTAGTGGCATAGCAGATTACTATGGAGTAGACCTAGCCACCTCTACTGATCTAATGAGAGATATCTTAGTTGAGGTAGGAGGCAATCCTGCTACATCTACTGACTATCTTCAGGACATAGTGCTAGAGTTAGGAGGGACAGTCATCAATGATAATTGGATGGAGGGATGGCAAGCCATTACATCAGGTCCACCTGCTGCACCTGTTAATACTGTACTACCTAATGTTACAGGAGTTGCTATAGTAGGTGATATACTCACTACTGATGATGGAACTTGGACAGGCAGTCCTACTAGCTATGCTTACCAATGGAAGAGGGGAGCTACTAACATAGGAACGAATGCTAACACTTATACATTAGTGAATGCTGATGCAGGTCAATCTATTACCTGTGTAGTAACAGCTACGAATGCAGGAGGCTCAACACCTGCAACATCTAATGCTGTTCAAATACAAAATTTCTTTACTACACAATGGACTACTACATCTACATTTGAAACTATTGCTTTACCTTATTTAAGTGGAGGTACTTACTCAGGAACTATAGATTGGGGAGATGGCAATACAGATGTCAATGATGGTACTGTAACAACACATACTTATACAGAACAAGGTATTTATACAGTAGTAATAAATGGAGATGTTATAGGGTGGAATTTTGGAAATGCATTTGGCTCTACTTATATTACATCAGTAGTGCATTGGGGACAGTTACAATTAGGAACAAATTCAGGGTCTTATTTTTCAGACTGTCCTAACTTAGACCTATCATCAGTATCTGATGTTATTGACTTAACAGGGATGTATGACTTAACTTTTATGTTTGGATTTTGCACATCTCTTACTAGCATCAATAGAATCGGTGAATGGAATACTTCAGGCATTACAGTTATGAGTGCTATGTTTCAAGGATGCGACCAAATTAATTTCAATATAGGGACTTGGAATGTAGCAGCTGTTACAAATTTATCAGACTTTATGGATTCGGCTACACCTACATTCTCTACTACTAACTTAGATGCTATCTATAGTGGATGGAGTACACAAGCAGTACAGCCTTACTTAAGTATAACTTTTGGTACAGCACAATATACAACACCAGGAGGGGGATTAGGTAAATTGGCATTAGAAGTAGCACCAAACTTTTGGACAATAACAGACGGAGGACACATATGAGATACTTTATAGTTTACAACAATGACAAATTAGTATTCCATTATGGAACGCTAACTGAAAAACAATTCTTATCTACAGGGCTTGATAACACATTCTTAACTGATAATAAAAAAGAGTTTGTTAAGAAGTTAAAGGATGACTTTGATACTGAAATCAAAAAAAAGAAATAGATGCCTAGTACTACTATCATAGCACAGCCTGCAACGTTAATGCCTGCTTACAATCCTATTAAGTATATCATTAACAATACTAATAAAAATGAGCCTGGCTTCAGATATATCTTCACGATATATCCTGCTGCAGGATCTCACATCCCTGCCAATGTAGTGGCTCAATATAAAGTGCTACCGGTATATGGCACAGGATATGGTGAGCAGGATATCTCACTACTGATGCAGTCGTTGGTTACTTTTAACCTTACAAATGGACCTGTACCTGAATCATGGTATCAATATGATGTTGACTTAGGTTATGAGTATATTTATAATGTAGACTATTTTTCAACCTTACAAAATAATGGGGGTAATGTAAGGATAGTATTAACAGGCACGCCTAATCTTTTTGTTGCAGGTGATCAGGTAATAATTGCTCAGACAGGTACAGGTCCTACAGGTAATCCTGCACTTGAGGGATTGCATACTGTTATATCTGCTACAGCTAGTACCTTTACTGTCAATGTACTTTGGTCTACTATTGGTGAATCTACAGCTAACGGCAATGTAGCCTATGCAGATCAGAGAAAGATAGTAGTATTGAATGATTCCTTAATAACTAACAAGGAGGTATTTAATGGAGCTTATAGTTCAGGCATCTATGCTAATAATGAAGCGTTTCCTGTATCTAGCTATGATGGAGTAGGAGGCACACAGATAGGACTATCATCATTGACTAATAATTCTCAAAGTTCAGCAGCTCTCACTAGTGGTTTATATAGTGAATATTTTTTATTAATGTGTAGAGTATATAGTGGAGTGCCTTACAATATTACTTTTTATGATATGGGAGGGAATATATTAGCAGGACCTTTTACAATTAATATAACAAGTGATGGCTTATATAATTTTAATCTAGCACCATCTCAATATGGTATCACTGAAGACTATCATGTAGAGATAGAGGGTGATAGTGGAGGTATTCCGTTTTGGAGTTATTGGTTTAAGTATGATGATAGATGTGCTATCAATCAGGATACACTTGTCTACTTAGATAGAATGGGATCATGGCAAACCTTTACATTTCAATTAAAGACCTACGAGAAAGGACAAATTACTAGAGAGCAGTACAATCAGCATATAAATGGATTTGTGGCAAGTAGTCAATGGCAATCTGGTAATAGCGAAACAGGCTTCAGAACATATAACACTAATGTAGCCTATAGCTTAGACTTGAATACTAATTGGATGGACCAATACAATGCTGATAGATTCCAGGAGCTATTGACATCACCTCAGGTATATTATGGTAAAGAAGATGGATTCCCTTTATATGCTTGCACTGTAGAATCTACAGGCTTTGAAAACTTTAGACAAAGAAATAAGAATCTAATTAAGCAATCAGTAACTATTAAGCTAGCAAAACAAGTCCCTATCAATGGTTAGAATACAACTTAGCACAGGATACCTAGATGTCAAAGAGGGTACATCATTCCCCCTGAACTTTAGTGTAGGGGATATTAGAGATATATCTAAAAGAACAGGCTCATTCTCTAAGACCATTACACTAGTAGGCAACAGCAACAACAATACTCTGCTTAATCATTATTATGATGTAAACATTCAAGCAGGTACTTTCAACATCAATACAATCACTAGCTGTGATGTCATTGAGAATGGTATCCCTGTTATGACTAATGCTACTCTTCAACTCACCAACATAAAGAAGTCACAAGTGACAGGAGCTTATGAGCAGATGGTGGAGTATGAGGTATTGATTAAGGAGGATAGAGGTACATTCTTTACTGACATCTCTAATAAGTATCTGAATGATATAGATTTCTCAGACTTAGATCACTATGTAGATGCTACAGAAGTAATCAATAGCTTTGACAATACTGTAGCAGATAGCTATAAGTATGTGATGCCATTTAACATAGACAATCAATATCAGTTAAATTGGTTTAAGCCTGCTATCTACGCTAAGGTATACTTTGATAGAATCTTTGCTACAGCAGGATACTCATACACTTGGGCAGGATTAGCAGAGGCTAACTTTGATAAGCTACTTATCCCTTACAATGGTGATCAGAATGTAGTGGATTGGCGTGACTATGAAGTAGTGGCTAGTAATAGTGCATATAGTGATACTCAGACTATGACTCAATCACCTTCTCCTATTGGTTGGCAAACTGGGTTAAATGGATTAGTTACTACAGGATGGACTGAGATATCAGATCCTCAAAATTTATTTGATCCTAACAATGGAGAATACACTACTCCTCAATGGGTAGGATTAGGCTCAGGAGATTCTTATGTATTTGAGGCTACAGCTCAGGGTAATATTAGTATTAATCCATCGCAAAATATGAAGTATGCTTCTGCAACTTCAGCAGGTCTTTCTACAATTAACTACGTTCCTTATTTTTTGGTAGTTATTGGTAATACCACAAATATAAAATGTGTAGGTACTCCTATATTATTACCTAGCTCTACAACTACATATGCACCTGGAGTACAACAGATAGGAACTTTTAATCAAGTATTTACTTTTAATGCTTGTTTTGGTTCATTCCCCCCAGCACAGGGTATAAATGTAGGTGATATACAGGTAATACAAGCAGGCATAGATGTTTATGAAACAGATCCAAATGGTGCACTAGTAGCTAATAGTATTGAAAATGTTGGTTGGGTTAATGATACAGTAGTAGGACCAACAACTGCTCCTGCTTTAATCCTAGACATCACATCCATAGACCTCACAATCAGACCATCTGATAACATTCCATTAGTAAGTGGTGTCACTACTATGAACAGCTTTATCCCTGATAAGATTAAGCAATCGGATTTCATTAAGAGTATATTTACAATGTACAATCTTTATGCTACTCCTGATACTAACAATCCTAACAATCTAATTTTAATTAGTAGGGATGAGTACTTTGATTCAGGTAAGGGAGTAGATTGGACTAACAAGCTGATGAAAGATAAGGAGCAGTCAATCATCTTTATCCCTGAGCTTAACAATAAGAAACTAAGACTAACATACAAGGCAGATACTGACTCACCTAATACAGTCTATACTGATGTCACTAATGAAACTTATGGACAAGTAGAGGTAACCTTTGAAAATGAGTATGTGAAAGGCATAGATATCAAAGAGCTTATATTCTCACCTACTCCTGTACAGCCTACAGTATTTGGTGCATTCCTACCACTACTAAATGGTGCAGCACCTAAGACTAATATAAGAATCTTATTTGATAATGGGCAGGTGACTGCTAGTAATGTAGATATACTTTCAGGCTATGATGGTGTAACATCCACAAATGGACTCTATCCCTACCTCTCACACTTTGGAGGAGATGATCCCTTGAATCCTACCTTTGATATTAACTTTGCAGAATGTCAATACTACTACTATCAAGTAGCTCAGAACACTAACAACAATCTATACAATAGATATTGGAGGAGGACAGTAGCACAGATAAATGGTGGTAAGCTATTGAGTGCCTACTTTAGTCTTAGAGAGACTGACATCCAACACATGGCACTGAATGATAAGATAAGGATTGACAATTCATGGTGGAGTATTAACAAAGTTATAGACTATAATGCTAATGATTGGCAGCCTACTAAGGTGGAACTGATTAGCCTAGAGACTGAGATAGACCTACCTCCATTTTTTGCTTCACCTGTTATACCTGTAGGTCCAGGTAATGGTTATCAGGTTGCAGGCATAATGCAACAGTATAGATCTAATACTAATGTCACTACTAATAACAATGACTCTATTATCTTAGGCTCAGGTAACGTGGTAGGAGATGGAGTAAGAGCTATGATAGTAGGAAATAACCTAACTGTAGAGAAGGATGGCATGGCTACTACTAACATGACTATCACTAACACTTTGAATGGTAGAGCAGTCAGTGATATCCTACCTACCTATAAGAAGTACATAGCTTTGATTACTCAGACTAGCACCTCAGCACCTACAGTCATAGAGCTAGAGAATACTATAGGACCTATAATTTGGACTCGATCAGCAACAGGTGTATATTTTGGTACACTTACAGGAGTATTTACTGCTAATAAGACTTATGTAACGCTTAGCCAAGTAGTAAATGATGCTATAGTAATGGCAAATAGAAGAGATGCTAATTCTATTCAGATAAGTACTACCAACCTACACAGCCCTACTGCAGTTTATCATGATGGACACCTTAATAAAAACACCCTAGAAATCAGAGTATATGAATGAAGTAGTAATACCACTTAAGATACAAGGCATAGCTCAGATGAAAGCTGAGTTAAGAGAATTGAAAGGAGCTATAGCCAGTGCTACTGATCCTGCACAGATGTCTGCACTTGCACAAAAAGCAGGTGAGGTATCTGATAGGATTAAGGATGCTAATGAGGCAGTCGCTGTCTTTGCTACAGGCTCTAAGTTTGAACAGGTAAGCAATGGACTAGGAGGGATAAAAGACTCATTGATGTCATTGGACTTTGAGGAGGCAGCACAGAAGTCTAAGACTTTTGCTACTGCATTAGGTGGTATCAATAAGACTGATATCACTAAGTCATTGAAAGGAATGATGGAGATGACTAAGACATTAGGTGGTGCGTTTATGAAGCTATCTATTACGATATGGAGTAATCCTATATTTTTAATAGCAGCTGCAGTAATAGCCATTATAGCTGTAGTGGCTCTAGTACTTAAATCTTTTGGAGTATTAGATGATGTAATGAATGCAATGATGATGCCTATTAATATGCTGATTGCAGGATTCAAAGCTATGACAGATTGGTTAGGACTTACAGCATTCGCTGCTGAAGATAATGCTTCTAAAACTTTAGCAGCTAATGAGAAAGTAACAGAGTCATCTAAGGATAGAGCAGCATCAATGACTGCAGATTTAGGTAGAGAGATAGCTGAGGCTAAGGCAGCAGGTAAAGATACTACTAAGCTAGAAGAGCAAAAGAGTAACGTACAGATAAAAGAAGCTGATAACAGAAGAGCTACAGCTTATAAGGCTCTAGCTGCTCAAAGAAAACTTGGTGAGGATGCTGACCAGGAGACTATCAAGAAATTAAAGAAGCAGATAAGAGAAGAGAATGAACTAATCAAGCAAGGATATTCTGATAAGAAAATAGCTAAGCTAACTGATATTAAAGCTGATTCGGATGCTGAAGATAAAAAGCAAGCTGAAGCAGCTGCTAAACAAAAGGCAGCTAATGAGAAATATGCAGCTGCTGATAAAGCATCAATGCAACAGATTGCTGAAGCTAGAAAGATAGTAACTGATTCTGCTAAGACTGCTCAACAGGTAGAGCTAGATGATTTAAAGGCTGCCTATGCTGTTAAGATAGCTGAGGCTGTTAAATATAAGAATGATACTACTGCATTAGTAGATGCTCAGAAGATTCAAGAGGCTGAGATTAATAAGAAGTATACAGATGCAGCTAAGGCTATTCAAGATGAAAAAGATGCTAAGAAAAAAGAAGCTGATGCTAAAGCCATTACAGATGCTATAGCTGCAGAAGATTTTAAGTACAATGAGATACAAAGATTAGCAGCAGAAACTGAAACGGATGCACAGCAAAAGATTCTAAAGGATGCTGAGTATAAAAAGCTAATAGAGCAACAGGCATTTGAAGCAAAGACAGCAAAGCTAAAAGAAGATGATGAGCTGTATCTTTTGTATAAGAAAGAATTTCAAGGTAAACTAGATGCTATTGATACTGAGGCATTAGATAAAACTAAAGCACTTGAAGCTGCTAAAAGAGCTGAGCAATTTGCTACTATTCAAAAAGGATTTGATGCTGCAAAACAAGGTCTATCAGCTATTGAGGGTATAACTAGTTTAGTTCAAGCTAATAAATTAAAAGGAGTAGAGAAAGGTAGTAAGGAAGAGGAGAAGATAATGAGAAAGCAATTTAAGATTAATAAAGCTATGCAGTTAGCAGGTGCTGTCATTGATGCAGGTAAAGCTATTACAGCATCCCTAGCATCATCACCTATTGCTATAGGTCCTGTACCTAATCCTGCAGGTATAGCATCACTAGCATTCGCAGCCATTACCTCAGCAACTAATATAGCTAAGATAGCAGGTACTCAGTTTACATCTAGCTCAGCTCCATCTGCTGATACTCCAGGTAATATTGGAGGAGGTGGAGAATCCACTACAGCAGTAGCACCTGCAGCAGGTCCTCAATTATTTGGGCAAGCTAACACAGGTAGCCAAGTGAATGCAGGAGGTGCAGCATCTAATAACATAACAGTAACAGCAGTAGTATCTGAGACTGAGATAACAGCATCACAGAATCACATTAATAACATTCAACAAAATTCAGTATTATGATAAGCTATCAATCTATAGTAGATAAGATTACTACTTTCTATGACAATCACATGCAGGTTAAAAAAGTAGGCTCAGACTTTAAAGAGCAAATGGGTAACTTTGCTACTATAGATGAGAAGTATCCACTAGTCTACATAGTACCTACAGGAGTTACTCCCTATGAGAATGTTACAACCTTTAATTTAGAGCTGTATTGCTTTGATATCATACAGATGGATAGAGCTAACATCACTACTATTTTAAGTGACACTCAGCAGATACTCCAGGACCTTTACCTAGAGTTTACATTCTCAGATGACTATGACTTTGATATAGATGGACAGCCTACATTCATACCATTGAATAATGATCTATTAGATTATGCTGCAGGGTGGCAGATGAATATCTCAGTAGTGATTAAGTCATGGACCAACTGTCAAATTCCTGAACAAAATAACTAATTAAGATAATATAGTTATGGCATATAAGAATACAGGTGAGTTTAATGTAAAGTATCCTACTCGTAGGAGAATGGCTAACATCTTAAAAAGAATCTTAAGGAATGATATTGTACAGAACAATGGTACACTAGTAGAATCTATAAGAATCAATGCTAAGGTTACAGGATTCGGTAGCTTAGAGATTGAGATAGTAGCCATGTATTACTTTATCTTTTTAAATAACGGTGCTTTCTTATGGAATGGTGGAGTAATTACTCCTAGAGATTATGTTGCTACCTTTACTAGAGAACTAGCATCAGCAGGTATCACTAATGAAATCTATGGTCAGTATGTTGAATGGATATCTCAGAACTATCCTATCTTAGAGGTAGCTGATATATTAGAAAGTGATCAGAAATTAACTTATACATTCTATGCATTAGATCCTCCTGCAGGATTTACTCCTAATTATCCATTAACTGTCTAAAGTTTTTTTCATTCCTAAGATATTAAAGACTAAGACTGCTGACATATCTAGGATGTCATTGAACTTACTTAAGTCATCATTACATAGAGCCATGATAGTAGATTCCCATGCAAATTTCTGCTTCTCCTGTTCTCTCTTCTGCTCCTTAATCTCATCAGCATCATCTAGCACCTCATCATCAGTCACTACATCTACCAATAAATTAGTATAGGTATTGGTGAAGTTCTCCCTAAATTTAATATACTCAGGTATCAATCCATAGACATCAGTAATCTTATAATCTAAATACCAATCTAATCTATCTGAGGGGCTGTAATTGTAAGGCTCAATGATATCATCACCATAAACATTCTTAGATGTTCTCCTGTACAGCAATGCTAAGATGTGGCAGAAGTGGTCTAGGTAGTTGTTAGAGAAGTAATGCTCTAGGTCTATAAATTCTCCTAGACTAATCTTAGTGAATGGCTTAAGTACATACTTATCTAGCTTATTCTTATACCTCTTAGATGGCTCTGAATTAATCCATTTAATCTGCTCAGTCAATACTGTAAGCTCATCTATATCTAGCTCCTCAAATTCAGAGATATCGCTATCAGTTAAAGCAGAAAGTACATCAATCTGATAGTTGAACATTCCATCCTCACTGCTCAGCCTCCTGATCTCCAGGAACTGCTCCACTGATATCTGACTCCAATTCTTTGGTAGTTTGAGATTCTGCATGGTTAGTAATTTTATAAGTTACAAAGGTAAGGTAAGGGATAGAGATATCTGCTTTGAGCTTGCTGAATAGTTTAGCTTTGTGCTTGAGATGTGCAGAATCATAATGCTCAGTATTGGATAGGTCAGTTCGTTTGAACATCAGAGCCATGATGTCTGATATATATTCTTTATTATCTTTCTTAACTATTTTTTCAACAATCCTACTATCTTTCACTGAGAGCTTCATCTCAGCCTTATAAGTATAGCCATCTATCTCTATCTCTTCAACAGGATCTTTCTTATCATAGTTATTATTATTGAACTCCTTAACATTAGCTAAGAACAGGTCAAAGTCTACATCCATCTCCTCCTCTGTAATACCTAAGTACTCAAAGACTTTACAATGTTTCTCAAGAGTATCATACTCATCACTGTTATGGATAGCAGATATCTTTTGGAACTGCTCCAATGTTAATTCATCCATCTTAGATGGGATTTCTTTGCCAAATAATTTTATCATAATTTCTAATTTTTGAACAAATATAAAAAAAATATAATATAGTTATGACAAAAGATATACCAATCTATAAAATTACTATAGAGCCTGAGTATTCAGATGGCGAAGAGTTAGGGATTGAGCAAATTGCTTTCACCTCAACTCCTGCTATTGTTACTAAAGGGATGGCATTTGATGAACACAAGAAATTGTTTTTCTCAGATGACTTAAAGTATAGAGTAGTAGCTCCTGCCATGATACCTATGGAGATATATAGGAATGATGAGAATGATGAAGAGTACTATGTACAATTTACAGCTGAGACTATTGAGCAGATTCATTCTAAGTTCATGCAAGACCTTACTAATCGTAATGTCTTTAACCTAGAGCATGATACTGATCAGACTGTACCTGCTTATGTACTTGAGGCATGGATAGTAGAAGATCCTAAGAAAGATAAAGCCTACTCAAGCTATGGTATTGAAGTA
>Ga0209500_10001316_pt1 | contig 18748 bp, 23 predicted proteins | sample S_140212_EF_Meta_FD_187323 | JGI IMG/M metagenome (GOLD analysis project Ga0209500, IMG submission 187323) | Freshwater microbial communities from Lake Simoncouche, Canada to study carbon cycling - S_140212_EF_MetaG (SPAdes) (version 2) | ecosystem: Environmental > Aquatic > Freshwater > Lake ... | reverse complement strand
GAACTAGCGGAAGCAGCGGAACCAGCGGAAACAGTGGCGGATCAGGTAGTTCTGGAACTAGTGGAAGCAGCGGAACCAGCGGAAGCAGCGGAAGCAGTGGGACTGCTGGCACTTCTGGAAGTAGTGGAAGTAGCGGAACAAGCGGAAACAGCGGAACCAGCGGAAGCAGCGGTTCTTCAGGAACTAGCGGAAGCAGCGGAACCAGCGGAAACAGTGGCGGATCAGGTAGTTCTGGAACTAGTGGAAGCAGCGGAACCAGCGGAAGCAGCGGAAGCAGTGGTTCTTCAGGTAGTAGTGGATTAAGCGCACCAAGTGGAAGCAGTGGAATTGGAACTAGTTCTTTTAATAATACTAATCGTTTAATTTATAGTTACAGCTCTACTACTATACAAGATGCAGGTTTCTTATATGCTGATACTACAAATACTAGATTAGGAATTGGAACAGCAGTTCCCGCTAACACTCTTGAACTTAATACTGGAGGCACTATTAGTTACGGTGGTAATGATATTGCTTACCGAAATGCAAATGGACAAACATATTTAAATAACGCTAGTGGACTATCTTACTGGTATAGCAACTTGAATCTGGGTCTTTACGCTCAAGAACAATTGAGAGTGTGGATTAGTAATTTATATGTTGGAATTGGAACTTCTGGACCAGCTTATACTTTGGATGTTAATGGTCAATGTCATGCCACTTGCTTTCCAACTTCATCTGATATTCGTTTTAAAAAGAATATAGTTCCATTAGAAAATGCATTAGAAAAAGTTTTAGCTTTACGAGGGGTTTCATACGAATGGAATGAATTTATTCATTCTGTAAGAGATGGATATGATTTGAATGTTCCTATCATTGGAATGATTGCTCAAGAAGTGGAACAAATTATTCCTCAAATTGTTGGAACATGGAAATTAAATGATGAATTGACAGATGCAAAATCATTAGAGTATCAAAGAATAGTCCCTTATCTGGTAGAAGCTATAAAAGAACAACAAAAACAAATCGATCAATTAAAATCAGATGTAAAAACGTTAATGAACAAATAATATATTTGTGGCCGACATCTTCAATTCTTTTGATAAAATATACTGTATAAATCTGCCAACTAGAAAAGATAGATGGCAGAATTGCTTGCTTCAGTTTACAAAATATAATATATTAAATAATGTAGAAAAATTTCATGGAATCATTTACAATTGTTTTTCTTTCGATAAGAAGCAAAATGCTCATTTGGGATGTTGGTTTTCTCATTATAGTATTTTAAAACACGCTCAAGCTATGCGTTACAATAAAATATTAATATTAGAAGACGATTTTGTTTTTAATATTGAGCCTGAAGATTTAAATTTAAAACTAACTTGTTGTATAAATGAATTGCCGCAAAATTGGGACTTGTTTTATTTGGGGGCTTATTTTGTTAAAGGTTATAATTATGAAGCTAAAACAAATTATTCTAAAAATTTATACAAAACTAATACTGCTTTTTGTACTCATTCCATTTGTTACTCAAAATTAGGAATTGATAAAATGATACAGTGTATGGAAAAAGTTTTTTTAAATTCATCTTCTATGGTTTTGAATTATGAAAGTATTGGATGGTTTTATGTTAAAGAATTCTTGTACAAAAACAATTGTTATGCTAGTAAAGACTTTTTATGCGGACAGATGAAAGACTTTTCAGATATAGAAGATAGAGTGGTTGATTATAATGATTATTTTTTAAAAGGATACGCTTCGTAACAAGTGTAATATTTTATATGCCGATTACTAGAAACAGAGTTATATATGCTGGAACTGATGTTTTAGTTTCTGATTCGCCGTCATGGACTGGGCAAACAGGTGTTGCATCTTTAAAATTATTAAAAAGAATTCAATCAAGTAGTATATCAGTAAGCAATCCAATCACTCGTCCAAAACAAATTGGTAGTTCTGATTTTGCCTTTGAAAAATATATAACTATTCCAGAAATTACTGTTGATTTAAAATACCTTGTTTCTGATAACTCTAATGAATTGCTTTTAGGGTTAAATGCTACTGGTAACGAATCATTCTTGAAAAACATGGCTGTTTCTGGTCAGGATAAAAATTTATTCTTTTTACTATCGGATACAAATTCTCAAGATGCCGACAGTTTAACTGATATGGTTGGCAATGATGTTTTTGCGGTTGGCAATACTTTTTTAACTAATTATTCTTTATCTGCTCAAGTTGGATCTGTTCCAACTGTTTCTGTTTCTTTTTCTTGTTTGAATATGACTTTTCAAACTTATAATGGAACTGGAGCAAATGGCAGTGATGTTCCAGCGATTAACTTAACAAATGGAATAAAGTCAACAGGAAAATATTTGCTTACTGGAGATAATATGTCTACATCAAATTATCTATCAAATCAAACTACTAGACCATACGCTATTAGACCTGGAGATATAGTTCTGCAATTACCGCAAACGTTTATGGGTGGTATCAGGTATTCTGGAGATGTGCCAGCCACAATATCTTCTTTAGAAATAACAGTTCCAATAGAAAGAAAAGATTTATTAGGTTTTGGTAGTAATTACCCATACGACAAAAGAATAATGTATCCATTAATTGGTACAGTTAGTTTCAATGGAATTTTTGATGAACCAGTAACAGGTGATTTTAGCAATATTTTTAACAACGATACCGCTTACGATTTAACTTTTAATTTAAAAAACTATGATGGCGCAACTGGTTTAAAGGTAGAAATTTTAAACGCTAGAATAGATAGTCAATCTTTTGATTTATCAATAGGAGATAATATGAATTTTCAATCTAGTTTTTCATTTAAGATTTTTGAAACAGATGGAATGAGAATAAGCGGTGCGGCAAGAATAGTTTCTAATTTATCTACAACAGTGGAAGAAACTGTTAATAATATAATATCTATACTATGAGTACACCTACTAATATAATGGCTGTATGGAATGGTGGAACATCTTTTACTAGAAACACTAATTGTATCATGACTAAAAATTATAATGGATATGATACAAGTGGTATTTCTCTATTAATAAATGGTTTTGGCGGTATTGGTGCAACTTTAATTAGTAATAGACATGTTTTATTAGCTAATCATGTATCAACAACTTTCACTCTTCCTCAAACAGTTTATTTTGTTAATAACTCTAATGTTACTTTTACTTACACAATAACATCTTTATCTCGTATAGGAGCTTCATATGGAACTGGATACACAGATATTTCTATTGGATATTTAAATACAATAGTAGATTCATCTTTAATATATTATAAAGTATTTCCATCTAATTTCTTAGATTATTTAAAAAAGGGAGCTTCTTATCCTTCATTCCAATATTTAAATCCGTATCTCGCAGCTTTTTACATGGATCAAGAAAAAAGGTTTTTGTGTGGAGATATTAATGGTTTGTTTTTAACAGACGCTACTAGTCCAAAATTAAGTTTAGTTTTTTCAGAAAACACTGAACGTTATGATAATTCTGAGTTGGCTATTGGTGGAGATTCTGGAAATATAATTTTTCTTCCGGTAGATAATGAAATTGTATTATTGGGATCGTGGTTTACAGGATCTCCCTCTATTAAAAGCGTTGGCTATCAAATAGGTGTTTCTTCTTATATATGCGCTAATATTTCCGCGATTAATAGTGCAATGACTAGTTTGGCGGGAACTAATTACTCTTTAACAGAAATTGATTTATCAAATTATAGTAATAGTTTTGCGTGATATAATATTAAAATTCAATAGTAGCGCCTTTAGTTTCTATTTTTTTCGGCATGTCTTTTAAATGTTTTTTACCATTTGTTTTCTTTTTGTAATCATCAAAATATTTGCGCTTCAGTGGATCTTCGCCACCAGCCAAAGCCGCTCTTCTATCAGAAAGTTCTGAAGAATAGTCAAGAAGATCGCCGTATTTTCCTGACATATTTCCTGTTTTATTTACAAAAGCTTTATTATCGAACGGATCGATAACTTTAGCATCTCCTAAATTTACTTGCGGTACGTCGTAAATACGTTCCCAGAAATTATCATTGCCGCTTTCGCCGCGATATGGCTTATAATCTTTCATAGACATAACTACATCTACGATTTTGCCAGTCTTTTTATTCTTGAATTGATAAACCATATCTATTATACGATATCTAGAAAAAATTAAAGCGCGACTTTCGCCGCGCTTTGTTTGTTTATTCTATTTCTATTTGTTTTTCTATTTTTTTAATTTGTGGAACAGTGATGGTTAAAAGGCCATTTTTCATCTTAGCTTTCGGATTGTCAAAGTCGTACTTCGATCTTAGAAGATAATCTTCATAGCTAATTCTATATTTATTATCATTAACGTTGATGGCTATAGAATAATCTTCCTTAAAGATTTTTACATCTTCTTTAGATTTTCCAGCGAGTTCGACGTTGAATGTTAAACCGTCTTCTGTTACTTGATATTTATATGTTAATTTATTATACATAGTTGTTTGTACTGTAGCAAGAATCGTGCCAACTTTTTGCGGCGTTTAAAGCGCCATTAAAGACGCTTTAGAACGTTTATGACACATAACGCGTCACATCTGGCTACTTATGGCACACAGTATTGTCTCAACTGTTTTTTCATAAGTGAATTGTTTTTGAAGTTTTAGTCCTTCTGGATTTGGTTTCTTAGCGTAAGAAACAGACTTTAGAATAGCGTTTTCCATTTCTTCATCAGTGATATCAAAGAACTGGCCTTGATTAAAAGGCTGTCCTTTATTAAAAAATACTCCATCATAGCATTCCTTGAGGCTAGAAGGTTCTATAAGTATGCTGTTACTGCTGATTGCCCAATCCTTGTGGGCTGTTGCATTAATAACGACACTCCATTTACCAAGCGCAGTAGCGTTGAATGATGGCAGATTCCAACCTTCCGCTCCACTTAATCCGCCAAGATCGATATCTATACTGTTTAAATAGTCATTGACTTCGCTGTTCGTTTGCATGTATGGGACAAAGTTTAAATTATTGTACTGTTTTCCTTCTAAAACTTTTAATAGTTCATTTTGGAATCTGGCTTTATCGAGGAAAGGATTGGTGATCGCGCAGCTAAGTTGATATTCTGGCTTGTTGCCGAAAAGCTTAAGCCAAGACTTGATGATGCGAGCGGTATTTTTTCTGCTTTCAAACTTACCAAGAATTCCAAAATGGATTTTATCTTGAAGATAATTTTTATTGGTGATATGAAAATCATTATCAAAACCCAATGGAACATAAGTTACGTTTTTGACACCGTTTAATTCAAAAATATTTTTAGTATAATTTGAGCTTACAAATATTGAATCTTGCAAACTTAAAAGGTTCTTTTCAATCGCCGTCACTTCAGAAACTTCATGAAAAGTGAACAAAGACTGATTCTTTACATATCTAGTCTCACTTCCAAAAATATGCCATAATTTTAAAGAAGGCGTATTTTTATCTATTTTTTCATATCTGCTATTAGTAGCTGATTGTAGATATTTAATGAATTCAGAATCAATCTTATCATAAGCTTCTAATTCAGCTTTGTCTCCGATAGGAAAAAAAACTAAATCTATGCTTTTCTTGTGCAATTCTCTAAGAATGTTTACAGATACATTACCGAAAGATAATGCATTAATTGGAGCGCTGACTAATAATTTCATATTTGGATCTTATGTTTTTAGAAATGGAATTTAAAGCTGCGTTGTGTATATTTATGCATCCTTGAATGCTTAAGTTCATTGTTTTACTTATTTTCCTCCAAGGAGTAAGCTTTTTATTACCAGAATAACGCATTGAAAAGATTTTTTGTATTCGCTTGTCTGGGTGTTTAGATATGTGTTCGTTGAAATCTTTTAGTATCTGATCTTGAAGATTTATAGAAGTTTGTTCGTACTCATCTTTTATGCATTCAAAATCGTAAGTGTTGTCGTTTAATTCTACATATTTTTTATTCTTATTAGAAGCGTTTAGGCATATCCATTTAGCTTCATTGCCGAGAAATGTAGAAAACTTAGTACCGCGATTCTCGTCATACTTAAGAACTGAATTATAAATCGCATATTCTTTGTCGTTTATTATTTCATGCCTTAAAGAATCGTTGTTACAATTTTTGAGAAAAGAATTTACTATGTCCAAGTAAATCCCCGAATGCCTGTCTATAAGTTCTTGTAGACATTCATTTATTTTATTCTTGTTTTTAATGCTGTTAATTAAATCTAAATCACTTAAAGTCTCCATATGTTGACCATCCTTTCTGATAGAATAACTTGCTTAGATGATAATTGCAAGTTTCTTTTTCATCGGTAAACGTTTTCCACTTGATTGTGTAGTCTGAGTTTCGTTTTACAATCGGATCGTTTAATCTTTCTTGAAAGTTAGAAGGTTTTTGACCCATTCTGCTAAGATGAATCATGAAACCGCCATTCTCCTTTATCCATTTAGACTCGTTTTCGTAACGAACGTCTGTTATGACGACTATGATTTTATTGTTTATAGAAGATTTTATCTGCTTTTCAACTTTCTTTATCCAATAATCAGGATCAATTTTTCTGCAAACGTCAGTTCCCCAGCAAACTAGAATTGGTCTAATAAGATCTTTTTCAGAATTAATTTCTGTAAAAGCTGAAACATTGAGTTTTTCTTTTAAGAAAGGCTCTAAGTCTCTTTTTAATTCCATAGCGAATGAGATATTCATCGCTGGGAATCCAGATTTATTAAGTTTACTTATGAGATGTTTTCCAAGTGTATCTTTGCCGCATCTTGCTACGCCAGAAATACCGAATATTAAAGGCAATTCTTTTGAAATCATTTTTTTTCTTCTTCGTATTATAAATTTATGAGTCTTGTTCATTTCTCTTAGGTTTCGCTTTTTAGGTTTCGCTTTTTAGGTTAACCTTATTTTTTATTAAGACATTGTTTAAGATTTTGCGTAAGATCTTCTTAAGATTAATTAAACTCTTTCGCTTCGCTTCAGAGTTTAATGAGAATTTTCTCCTTTGTCAAGGAAAAAATCACTCAAAGATTCCAAATCTTTTGCCAATTTAAAATAACCAAGGTCATTTAAAATAGACGAAGTGTGAAAAATGGACGTTTCTATTTCATGATTATTTATTAAATCGACACTGATTAAGAAAGAAAGATTAGTTTTTAATCCAAGTTTATTTAATATATTTTTTAAACCGTTTGTCGCAGCTTCTTCGAACGAATTGGCTAAAACCATACACTCTATATCAGCGCATATAACCAAGTAAAAATTATCTTGAAATCCTAAAGATCTAATCATAAAATTACTATACTAATTTAATAAAACATGTCAACAAAAAATTACAAAATTAGTTGTTTTTCTATCATATACGAAGCGGAAATTTTTATGCAAGGGTTGATAGACAATATTTTAGAACAAGAAGATTTTGAAAATATAGAATTTATTTTTATAAACCCAAAATCGCCAGACAAATCAAAAAATATATTGCTTCCATATTTAGAAAAATATATTAACTTTAAATTAATAGATCTAGATTTAGATCCTGGGCTTTATGAATGTTGGAATATAGGAGTGAAAGAAAGCTCTTCTGATATTATAACTAACTGGAATCCAGACGATAGAAGAACCGCAGATTCTATAAAAAGCCTAGCAAATACTTTAATTCTTTTGAATGATTACGATCTCGTTTACGGTTTGACGTTAATCACAAAAAATAAAAATGAAAAAACTCAAAATTGTGAATCTCGATCTATTTTTTCAGCAGAATCTTTTTCTATTAAAAATTTATTTTTTAACAACTCTCCTCATTGTATGCCTGTTTGGAGAAAAAATATTCATGAAAAATTTGGGTACTTTGATAATTCTTATGCTTCTGCTGGTGATGGAGACATGTGGTTAAGGGCGGCAATTAACGGTTCAAAGTTTTTCTTTTTAAAAAAAATAATAGGAAGTTACTATGAATCAGACTCAACAGTTTCTAGGAATAAAGATAAATTATACTTTTTGGTAAATGAGGTGTATGAGATGAGATGTAAAAATTTAAAACTTTTAATGAGATTAACATGAAAAAAATAATATCTTTCTGTGTATGGGGGAATAACCCAAAATATTGCATTGGTGCAATTAAAAATTCAATTTTAGCAAAACAAATATATCCTGATTGGATCAGTAGATTTTACATTCATTTTGAAACGAATGAAAATATAAAAAACGAATTGATCAAAAATGGTTCAGAAGTTATAGTTATTAACGATAAGATAGGAAATTGGTCTAATATGTTTTGGAGATTTAATCCAGCCTATGATCCCGAAGTTGAAGCGTTTATTTGTAGAGATACTGATTCTAGACTTGATGAAAGAGAAAGAGATGCCGTATCTGAATGGATGAATAGCAGCAAAGACGTTCATATAATGAGAGATCATCCATATCATGGATTTGCCATGTTAGGAGGTATGATTGGATTTAAAAAAACAAGTTTTGATATTTTAAAAAATAGCTTATCTGAATTTCCTCCTGAAAACATTTACGGAACCGATTACGTGTTTTTTCAAAAGATTTTATATCCGAGAATTTTTAATTGTTCACTAATTCATGATGAATTTTTTGAAAAAAAATCTTTCCCCACAAAGAGAGTTAATTATGAATTTGTGGGAGAAGTTTTTGATGAAAATGAAAATACTGTTCCTGAACACACCGAAATTTTAAAGAGGTCAATTTTAAAATGAAATTTTTTAATATAGATTGTCATATATCGGTTATAGCGGATATAAAAAATATATTTGAAAATCTAGGTCACCAAGTCGATCAATGGTCAATATCTGGTCATAGGCATATCTTTAATCTCCCTAAAGCTAAACACAATACAATTAACGAAGAAAATTGGATAAATTTAGACGAAAGATTAGTTGATGAATTTTACAAAAATCACAAAGACGAATTAGATCAATATGACGCTTTTATATGTTGTTATCCACCTTGCTTTTTAAAATTATATGAAAAATTTAATAAACCAATAATAGTTGTATCTGCTACAAGATATGATCATCCATTCACAAACAACATTGAAAAATTGAAGTGGCTTAATGATTCTTTGAATAACAATGATAATTTGATTTTAATCGCTAATAATGAATTTGATAAAAAGTATTGTGAAAAATTCACAAAAAAAGAATGGAAATGGATTCCTAGTTTATGCGCTTACACAGAAGCCAAACATTCTAACGCAATAAACAAAACAGTTATTTTTAGTAAATTTGATTTCGATAAAAACGAAAACTTTATTCATCAAAATAAATTAGGATTATACAAATGGAATGATTTGTATTCGTATAAAAACATAGTGCATTTTCCATATAACACTTCAACCATGTCTATATTTGAACAGTATGAAGCTGGCGTTCCTTTGTTATTTCCTTCTCTAAGATTTTCTTTAGAATTGATACTTAATAGTGTTCCTATTTTTTCTGAAATAGTTTTTAACAATAACGATTCAAATAAGCAAAGACATTTATTTTTAAACGAAGAGTGGTTGAAGTTAAGTGATTTTTATAATGGAACTATAAAATGTCATTATTTTAATTCTTTCGATGATTTACAAAAAATGACATCTAAAACACTTTCTAATATAAACGCAAGCAATAAAGATTTTATATACAATCAATGGATTGAAGTGTTTAACGATAAATTTAATAAAAAATAAAAAGTATGGATTTAAATCAATTTATCAATGGAGAAAATTTGAAACAAATATGCGATATTGTTGTAGATCAGAACACAGTAGGCTTAAGAAGAAATTATAAAAACAAAGATATAATTTTTTGTAAAACAGACTTTATAGAAATCGTTTTTAATGAAGTTAAAAATCATACCAATACATACACATTGATCACCCATCAATCTGACTACGAAATAAACGAAAGAATATTTAATTATAAACCAAAAAACATAATAAATTGGTATGCACAAAATGTTAATTATAAACATGAGAACTTAATACCAATTCCTATAGGTTTAGAAAATCATTTCGGCCCATCTAAAGGTTTGTCAATTGATATAAAAGTATTGGAAAATTATAAAATTCAAGATTCATACATTAAGAATAATTTACTATATACTAATTTTAATGTTAACAATCATCCAGATAGATACAATTGGCAAAATCAAATTAATTCTTTAAATTTAAACATTATAAACAAAAAGAAATCTTTTTCTGACTATACCGACGATTTAAAAAATAGTTATTTTTGCGCTTCTCCAAGAGGAAACGGTATAGATTGCCACAGAACATGGGAAAGCTTGTATTATGATTGTATACCAATCGTTCCTAAGCATTTCATATATGATTCTTTTGGGGCTCCAATAACACAAATAGAAAAGATATCAGATTTAACATTAGATTTTTTCAAAGATTCCATGATTGAATATAAAAATAAAATAAATAATTTTGATAAAAATATTCTTACTTTACAATATTGGAAAAACAAGATAAACGAAACTATTATATTAAATTAAAAATGAACAAATTAACTCAAATAGGTATATATAACCACACAGACAAAGCTATTTTTGGCTATTTAGATGTGTATGAGGAACATTTTAATAAATTTACCAATAATGATGCTATAACAATTGCAGAAGTTGGAGTTTTAGGCGGATCATCCCTAAGAACATGGAGATGTTTTTTTCCTAATTCTAAAATAATAGGAATAGACAAAGTTAAAGATTCTATAAATGAAAGAGGAGAAACCGTTCAAAATGATTTTTTCAGATCAGATTCTAACTCAAAATTTTTTCTTTGTGATCAGAGCAAAACAGAAGATCTCATATCATTAAAAAACACATTAATTAATGAGAATATCGGAATTGATGTTTTTATTGATGATGGGTCTCATTTTCAAAAAGATATGATTCAAACATTTGAAATCATGTTTCCTCTTTTAAATAAAGGGGGCATTTACATAATTGAAGATATATGTACAACTAAAAATTTATTAAGAGGAGACAAATGGTGGGGAGATACAAAACTCACAAACATTGAAAATTGTGTCGAACAAACCATATTGAATTTTAAAAACACCAAAAAACTAAAAAGTGATTTTTTTATTTCGAAAGACTCTAATGAATTAGAAAACTCTATTCAAGATTGTTTTTTTTATAAAGACCAAACACACCCTTTGACTATACACGGCACAAGCAGTTTGGCGATTTTAATTAAAAAATAAAATAATATCTGATATTGAATAAAATAAATTAAAAAAATAAAAAATTAATTAAAATGACTAGTTATTCCCAATTTAACATAGACCTATATTTATACCAAATATTTAATAAAAAATCTTCAGGATTTTTTATTGAAGCTGGTGCTAACAATGGATACGACCAAAATAACACTTTTCTTTTGGAGAAAGAATTAAACTGGAATGGATTGTTGGTAGAACCTAACACACATTGTTTTAATACTTGTAAAACATTTAGAAAATGCATCATTGAAAATTGCGCTTTAGTATCTTGTGATTTTAAAGACGAATATATAGAAGGAGATTTTAATCAAACAAGTTTTGAAGGATCTATGACTGGCGGCTGCTCAACCATTCATTCAAAAAATTGCAAAGCAAAAGCTGAAAAGCTATCAAATTTGCTAATAAAACACAATATCAACAAAGTTGATTTTTTAAGCATTGATGTTGAAGGTTACGAAATTGAAGCTTTAATGGGATTAGACTTTAATATGCATTCTCCTTCATATATTTTATACGAAGATCATGAACATAGAAATATTAAATACAGTGAAAAATTTGAAGATTTTTTTGCAAATCGAAACTATTCATTAGAAAAGAAATTTTCAAATAATCATTTTTTATTCAAACTGAATCAATGAAAATTTTTATCGCCGGTCATAAAGGAATGGTTGGATCATCTATTTTAAAAAAATTAGCAAGCAAAACAAACATTGAAATCCACACCGTCGAAAAAAACGCGTTAGATTTATTAGATCAAACCAGAGTATTTGAATATTTTTGTAGTCATAACTTTGATTTAGTAATTGATTGTGCAGCTAAGGTTGGCGGCATTCATTCTAACAATGTTTATCGCGCAGACTTTATTTATCAAAACCTGCAAATACAAAACAATTTAATGCACTCTTCATATCTTTCTAAGGTTAAAAAATTTTTATTTCTTGGAAGTTCTTGTATATATCCGAAATTTGCCGAACAACCAATAAAGGAAGAATATCTATTAACTTCTCCACTAGAATATACCAATGAGCCTTATGCAATAGCCAAGATAGCTGGTATAAAAATGTGCGAAAGTTATTACAAACAATATAGATGTAACTTTATATCAGTTATGCCAACTAATTTATATGGCCCAAATGATAATTTTCATCCAATAAATTCTCATGTTCTTCCAGCATTACTTCATCGTTTTTATTTAGCTAAAGTTAACAATGAACCATTTGTTGAAATTTGGGGAACTGGAAAAGCTAAAAGAGAATTTATGCATGTTGATGATATGGCTGATGCGTGTTTGCATATAATAAATAATTTAGAAGCGAAAGATCTATATTCTCAAAATATTTCTCAAATAAATATTGGCAGCGGTTTTGAAACGACCATTCATGAACTAGCAGAAAAGATATCACTTACAGTCGGTTACGAAGGATTAATAAAATTTGATCTATCTAAACCAGACGGAACAATGAGAAAACTATTAGATTGCACTAGATTAAAGAAACTCGGTTATACAGCAAAAATAAAATTAGAAGATGGATTAAAAGATACTTATAATTGGTATTTGAATAATCAAGAAAAAATTAATAATAAATAATTATGTCAGGACATATAAATTTAGATTCGAACGCTGGAAACTTACTTTATCAATATTGTAAAAAAGATGATGTAAAGATTATTTTTGAAATTGGAACGTGGAACGGCTTAGGCACAACTAATTGCATATATCAAGCCATTAAAAATACAAATAAAAAACTAATAACTTGCGAAACCAATCTTGAAATGTATGAAATAGCCAAATCAAATTTAAAAGATAAATCCGAAATAACTCTTTACAAAGGCAAAGTTACCAATGAAATGGTTGACGTAGATGATTTTGATGACTCATTTCATCAAAAATACTCAAAAGAAGAAAAATCAAAATGGAGAATAAAAGATTTTGAAGACGTACAACAATCAGAATGCATTCTTTCAAAAATTCCTGAAAAAATAGATTTATTAGTTTTAGACGGCGGCGAATTCAGCAGTTATCATGAATATCTACTATTAAAATCACGATCAAAATACATCTTTCTTGACGACACTGTTGCTCCATCAATTAAAAATCATAAATCAAGATTAGACATGATTAAAAATCACACAACAATAGTTGATTGCACAAATGAAAGATACGGATATTATTTAGGTAAAATTTAATATAAAATATGAAAATAATAGTAACTGGCATACTCGGTCAAGACGGCGCAAATATGATTGAGTATCTTCTAAAGAATACTGAAGCTAAAATCTTTGGAATGATTCGGCGTACATCAAATCCAAACTTTGTAAACTGCCAAGCTTTTATAAAAAACGAAAGGTTTCAATTAGTTTATGGAGATCTTTCAGATAGCGTTAGTTTAGATAATCTTGTAAGAGATATTCAGCCTGATTATTTTATTAATTTTGCCGCACAAAGTTTTGTTGGATGTAGTTGGGAAATTCCGCTTCAAACGTTCGATGCTAATGCCACTGGAGTCGCTCGATGTTTAGAAGCTGTTCGTCGCTTTCAACCAAAATGTCGTTTTTACTCTGCCGGATCTAGTGAAGAATTTGGAGATGTGCAGTATAGCCCACAAGACATTCATCATCCTGTGAGACCTAGAAGTCCATACGGAGCCAGTAAAGCTGCTGCCCGTCATCTAGTGAAGGTCTATCGCGAGTCTTATAATTTATATGCTGTTCATTCTATTCTTTTTAATCATGAAGGCACAAAGCGCGGCGAAGAATTTGTAACAAGAAAAATCAGCAAAGGCGTTGCTCGCATATACCATGCTATTAAAAACAATCAATCATTTTCTCCTATTGAGCTTGGAAATTTAGACGCTCAAAGAGACTGGTCAGATTCTGAAGATTTTGTTGATGGCGTTTGGAAAATAATGAATCAAGAAAAACCAAAAGATTACGTTCTCTCAAGCAATGAAACGCACACAATTAGAGAATTTATAAATAAATCTTTTGTTTGCGCTGGAATTGAAGGTATTTGGCATGGATGCGGACAAGAAGAACAGATGAGCGTGTCTACTGAATACGCCATTAAAAACGAAATTCAATCATCAATTCTAGTTAAAATTAATCCTAAATTTTACAGACCCGCCGAAGTTGAACTCCTTTTGGGAGACTCAACTCCAGCCAAAAAAGAATTAGGTTGGAATCCGAAAATTTCTTTTGACAACCTCGTAGAACGTATGGTAAAGTATGACATAGATAATTTTAAAATCTAGTGTATAATACTTTTTACCATGAGCGATAATTTAAATATTCTGTCTCCTTCTTTTTTGGCGCAATATAAAAACAAGCAACCCAACTGGGGTTTTAGCGGTCTTGGATATATTGTCTACAAAAGGACTTATGCTCGCCAGAAGGAAGATGGAACAACAGAAGAATGGAATGAAACAGTAGAACGTTGTATTAATGGCGCACAGAAGATCGGCGCACAATATACTCCAGAAGAAGCGGAACGTATTTATGATTACGTTTTTAATTTAAAGTGTAATTTTGCAGGTCGAATGCTTTGGCAACTCGGCACTTCAACTGTAGATCGTTTTGGGGCGAATTCTCTTCTAAATTGCTGGGCAACAGCAATGCGCGAGCCAAAGGCTTTTTTGTTTCTCTTTGAGAACCTAATGCTTGGCGGCGGTGTAGGTTATAGTATTCGTCGTGAAGATGTTCACGAACTACCAAAGATTAAGAAAGGTGTAAATGTTATTCATGAAGCCACTAAAGACGCTGATTATATTGTGCCAGATAAACGCGAAGGTTGGGTTAATCTACTTTCTAAAGTTCTGGATGCTTTTTACGTTACAGGTAAATCGTTTTCGTATTCAACTATCCTCATCAGAGGTTACGGCGAACCAATCAAGGGCTTTGGCGGAAAAGCTAGTGGTCCACAAATCCTTATTGACGGAATCGATAAAATCACAAAAATATTCCAAGCTCGCGAAGGCAAAAAACTTCGCTCGATTGATGTGTTGGATATCTGCAATATTATTGGCAGTGTTGTTGTCGCTGGCAATGTGCGGCGCAGTGCGGAAATCGCTCTAGGCGATCCTGATGATATTCTTTATCTTCGCGCCAAGAATTGGGGTTCTAGCAACGTCCCAAATTGGCGAGCAATGAGCAACAACACTATCTATGCAGACAGCTATGATCATGTTCTTGAAGAGGTCTGGAAAAATGGATACGAAATAAATAAAGATTCAGGTTATGCAAATGGTGAACCTTATGGATTCTTTAACCTTCCTCTTTCTCAAAAATTTGGACGCATTAAAGATGGGCCAATTTCTGAAAATCTTCTATATCCAACAGACGTAGATAATTGTGAAATGACCAATCCATGCGCTGAAATTAGCCTTGCAAATTATGAGTGCTGCAATCTTTCTGAACTTTATTTAAACAACATTACCTCTAAAGATGAATTAATAGATTGTGCAAAACTTCTTTACAAAACTCAAAAGGCTATTGCCGCATTGCCTTTCATACACGAAGAAACTAATCGTATTGTCCACAAGAACATGCGCCTTGGCCTTGGCGTTACTGGTGTGTGCCAGTCTCTTGATAAGCTTGATTGGCTTGACGATTGTTATGTTGCTCTGCGCAATTTTGATAAGTCTTGGAGTAAGCATCGTGGTTGGCCTGAAAGCATTAAGCTTACAACCATCAAACCCAGCGGAACATTAAGTTTGCTTGGTGGAGCCACTCCCGGTGTTCATCCAGCTTTCAGTGAATATTATATGCGTACAGTACGCATGTCTAGCTCTGACAGCCTCGTTCAAACATGCAAAGATATGGGTTATCATGTAGAGTTCATTATTAATTTTGATGGAACTGAGAACCGTGATACGGTTGTTGTCTATTTCCCATGCAAGACTCCTGAAGGATCTATTCTTACAAAGGATATGGATGTCATCAAGCAGCTTGATATGGTTAAAAAGTTACAAACCATTTGGTCAGATAACGCTGTTTCTGTAACTGCTTATTACAAACCAGAAGAACTTGAGTCTCTTAAAATTTGGCTAAAAGATAATTACGAAAACAATATCAAGAGCGTCAGCTTTCTTTTGTTCAAGGATCATGGATTCAAACAAGCTCCATATCAAGAAATTGATGAAGCTACATATTTAGCGGCTAACGCTAAAGTTAAGCCTTTAATTACCATCCTATCAGGAAACATTGAAATGCTAGATATGGCCGAATGTGCCGGTGGTGCATGCCCAATCAGATAAAAGTTGAAAAACATTTTCACAAATATAACATAAACTACATATACAAATATGAGCAAGACTACAGCAAAGACAATGACTAAGACCCCCACCGCTTCCGCTAAGGTTGCAAAGCCCACTGGAAAGCCTCCAGTTCCGGCCAAGCCTCCAGTAAAGAAGAAGTAATAGTCAATTAAAAACAAAAAAAGCCGCTCTAAAAAGCGGCTTTACTTTTTTCTATACATTGTTAAATTAGTGTAATTTTAAATATGAATTTAATATTAGATTTTTCTGAGCTTATTGCAAAAAAAAGACAAGGCCCAAAAAGCTCGGCCCAAACTCCAGCGAAGCCAGATGAACGCAAAAAAGGTTCTAGCGTAAATAAACCGGGATCTGCTGGGACAAGCCCAGATGCTAAAGAGAAAGCTAAAGAAGCGTTAAACAAAAAAAACAAAAAACAATTAGTAAGTAAAGCTGAAATCACTTTTAGTCAAAAGGTAACTAACGCTTTAAAAGAAAAAGTAAAAAATCACAACGCTAAACATTCTAAGAAAGTAACTCTTGGACAATTAAAGAAGGTATATCGTAGAGGCTCAGGTGCGTTTAGTTCTAGTCATAGACCAGGACAATCAAGAGCAGCTTGGAGTATGGCAAGAGTGAATACATTTTTAAGAATGCAAAGTGGCGGTAAAGTCAAAGACGCTTATCGTCGCGCAGATCAAGATATAGCTAACTAATAACATGAACGATAAAATAGTAGACATTTATTCATTTGATGATTTTGAAGAAACTGATTTTAATGAAGCTCTTTCTGATCTTAAACAATTTGGTGTAAATGAAGATGAATTAAATGTTAATTTCATTAATATAGAAGATTAAAAATGAACATCATAACTAAATTACTAACTTATCAAAATCAAGTAAAAATCCTTCATTGGCAAACAGCTTCTTTTTCTGAACATAAAACTCTTAATAAATTGCACGAAAGTTTGTCAGAAAACATTGATACATTTATTGAGACGTTCATGGGTAAATATGGCAGAATTATGGCTCAAACCAATTTTACTTTAACTTTACAGAATTACAAAGAGATGCCCCCTATAAATTTGATTAATGATATTGAATATTATTTAGTAAATGAACTGCCAACAATGCTCAACGCAAAAGAAGACACAGATCTATTAAACATAAGAGACGAAATGTTAGGATCTATAAATCAAACTAAATATTTACTAACTCTTAAATAATTTAAAATGAATATATCAGTTAATTTTAGCAATGAAATTAGAGCTTCAAAAGACAAGAAAGCTTTAAATAAACCTTTTAGAACTCCTAAAGGACCAAAGAAATTCTCTGTTTACGTCAAAAACGAAAACAACAATGTTGTAAAAGTTAATTTTGGTGATCCCAATATGGAAATTAAACGAGATGATCCTGCTCGTCGTAAAAGTTTTCGCGCTAGAATGAAATGCGACACAAACCCCGGCCCTCGTTGGAAAGCTAATTACTGGTCATGTAAAATGTGGGAATCTAAAAAATCTGTAACTGATTATACCTCTAAAGGTGGAGTCGATGATGTTATTCATCAGTGGGACGGTATCACCTTGTGGGAAGAGTCTGATCTTTTAAAACTAGCTCCCCATCTAGCTCAAGCCGAAGAAATCACTGAAGAAATAGAAGCCGATTCTTCCGATTTGCAAGAAGAAGGATATGAAATGGTTTTAGGACAATTAGCGTATGTTTCTGATTATTCTAAAGATTTATTAGAGAAACTTCGCAATCAACCTGATTTAGCTACAAAACTAGAACCTTGGGTTCAAAGCAAAATAACTATTATTGAAGATTACATGTCTTCTATACATAACTATATTACTTATTCTGAACAAAATGATGAAATAGAAATGCAAGATGAAACAGGATTATTTGAAGGAGCAAGAGTTTTAAATGTAAATGCATCTTGTAAACATTATGCCAGCGAAGGTATAGTTAAATCTATATCTGATCTTGCAGATGACATGGGCAAAGTTGTAACTTATGAAGTTATTAACGATGGAATTAATTATAAAAAAGGAGACATCTTAAAAAAAACAATTGATCAACTTCAAGTTTTAAATTCAGATGCCAACGCTCCTAGAGAAGGAATGAAAACTAGATGGAGCGTTAAATATAAAAAATCAATTGACCGCAACAATCCAAAAGGATTCAGTCAAAAACAATACTGCGATAGACAAAAAAATGGCGGAAACTATAAATAACAATTTTAAAAAAAAAAAAAAAAAAAAATAAAAAGAAAAAGAAAAAGAAAAATAAA
>Ga0209500_10001315_pt1 | contig 18767 bp, 21 predicted proteins | sample S_140212_EF_Meta_FD_187323 | JGI IMG/M metagenome (GOLD analysis project Ga0209500, IMG submission 187323) | Freshwater microbial communities from Lake Simoncouche, Canada to study carbon cycling - S_140212_EF_MetaG (SPAdes) (version 2) | ecosystem: Environmental > Aquatic > Freshwater > Lake ... | reverse complement strand
CTCCAACTATTATTGATGACAGTCTTCACGATGTCAGTATTCTGTATAGGATACATCCAGCAATCTCCAACTATTATTGATGACAGTCTTCATGATGTCAGTATTCTGTATAGGATACGTCCAGCAATCTCCAACTATTATTGATGACAGTCTTCATGATGTCAGTATTCTGTATAGGATACGTCCAGCAATCTTAAAACTATTATTCTATGACAGTCTTCATGATGTCAGTATTCTGTATAGGATACATCCAGCAATCTCCTAATTATAATCGATGACAGTCTTCATGATGTCAGTATTCTGTATAGGATACGTCCAGCAATCTCCTAATTATAATCGATGACAGTCTTCATGATGTCAGTATTCTGTATAGGATACATCCAGCAATCTCAAAATCTACAAAAAGATTATATGTATATAAAATATTATATTTATAATTGTATTATATATCATTATTTTATTTTTATGAATTATATATTCAATATATTCATTTTTATATTTGATACATTTAGTATATGGATATTTACTAATATAATTTGCTATATTATTTTTTATATTTTTTTTTATATGATTATTGTCTATATATCTAATGCATCTAAATTTTTCTTCTTTAAACTTTCTTATATCAAAATAATTGATATCATAGTGTTGTTTATCTATAACAAGATAGTAAGATATATAATATGATATTATTATAATTAATAATTTTTTTATTATCATTATATTATTTAAATATAATATTAAAGAATATTATCATTTTTTCATACAGATAATAAAAACTCACTCATATAACTAAAAAGTGATAATTTAAATATTAATATATATTAAATATGATAAATATTCATGCAAATAAGATTTATAATCCTGCAACAAAACGATATGTAAAAATAGATGGGGTTGTTGGGAAACGACTTTTGCAACAACAAAAAGTTCATTTATTTAATGCTATACCAGGAAGCGAAGAGAGCAGGTTTACTCTTATTACTTTTCAAAATCACTTTAGACCAACAAAGGGTGATGGAATTAAAGTTATATTTGCGGATTTAGATCATACTCTTATTACACCAAAAGGAAAGCATGTATTTCCTAAAACAATTGATGATTGGAAATGGAAAGACGATACGATAGTTCCTAAGTTAAAAGATATGTACAACAATATGGGATATGAAATAGTTATAGTATCAAATCAAAAGAAAATGACAAGGGAAGAAGTTAAAACAAAAGTTCAAATGATATATGATGATTTGCAACTTCCATTTGTATTTCTATCAGGACATAGTGATTTATATTACAGGAAACCACAACTTGGACTATGGGAAGTATTAATTGAATATATATTCAAAGATATAAATAATATTGACTATCCTTCAAGTATATTTGTAGGAGATTCTATAGCTGATTTATATTTTGCAAGAAACATTAATATTAAGTTTCTACATACAGAATTATTCTTTGCAGGTATACCTAATAAAGATTTCTTAAATATTGAAGAAAAAAAGCATCCTTTAACAGAATGGGTATCAGATACCTCTCAAAAAATATCACCGTCATTCAAAAAATCATCTAAGCGTATTGTTATTATGGTTGGTTCTCCTGCTAGTGGGAAGTCTTTCTATTCACATGAACTTGAAACAACATATGGATACCTTCGCATAAATAAAGATGATATGAAATCAGATGCAATTATGTTAAAAGCGTATGATGCAGGATTAAAAGAAGGACGTAATATAGTAATTGATGGAACAAATCCTACAAAAGAAAATCGCTCTAAATGGATAACAATTGCAAGAAAAGCATCGTATGAAATAACAATAGTATGGATGAATTTTCCTATGTATGTTGTTGAATTTCTTAACAATTATAGAATTGCTAAGAATAAAAATCAAAATTCACATGTACCTGCTGTTGCGATGAGGGTGTATTATAAGAAACTTGAAATCCCGTTGCAATCTGAATGCGATACTCTTATTGAAATAAATAAAATTAATACAAATGAAATGCTGTCGTTTTGGGCTTAGTATTGTATGTTACATTATATTGTTAAATATAATACTTATTAATCATTTTTATCTACGACGTATTGGCGTGCGGTCTCTTGCACCGCGTGGTCTTTCTTCAAGTGGAACTCTAGGAAAAGCACTTGTTGCAAGAGAACCTATTGTACCCATTACCCTTGACGTAGTAGCCCCGAGAGTTCCCATTATAGACGTAGTTCTTACAGGGGGTCTAATAACTGGACTAACAGGTCTTCCTGGAGACCTAATAACTGGACTAACAGGTCTTCCTGGAGACCTAATAACTGGACTAACAGGTCTTCCTGGAGACCTAACAGATGCACTATCTGCTCTTGATGACCTTAAATCAGAAACAGAACCATCATCTGACATTATTTTTACAGAACTTTCTCTTATTATGTCACCTTTATTATTAATATATGACACATTTGGTATTTTTTTATTTTCTGTATAGGTAAATTTTATATATTCTTCGTTCTCTATAGTTCTACTATTATCTAAATATTCATCAACATATGTTCTGTAAAAATCGCGTCTTGTCATACCTCGCAAATGCATATTGCGCGTTCGCATATCTTGTTCTTGATGGTATGGTTTAAAATCATACCAATTACCATCTTTATTGGGTGGTATATCAGTTGGTATAATATTATAAACAATATCATAAATTATAAGATACAAAGAGTTAATAGCAGAACATACAGTTTCTTTTTCATTTTCGCGTAAATTATTTGAAAAATTTAAATATTCTGTAATTTTTGGATTAGGTTTTTCCCAAGTTTTTGTTTTTGGAAATGGGCAATTTATAGTAAATACTTGCTCTACTTCATCAGAATAATGCGGTGCATCATATACCCAATCTTTAAACATTTTTTCTCCATGTTCTTTCATTATATCTAATACCTTTTCTAAATTATTAGCAACTAAGTATGTATGTGTTTTGCGTTTATGTATTGTTAACCCATTAACTGTTTTAATATTGTATTTTTCAATATCCTCTGATGTTATATGAATATGTTTTGATATATAATATGGTCGGAACATACCCTCTTTTTTAATTACACTAAAAAATAATGTAACATGAACAGGCATTTTAATCCATTTTCTACCACCGTAAGCACTTCCTGCAATACCTAACTCGTTCCATTTTCTAGATAATAAATCATAATTCTCCCATCGTCTACTATCATTAATACTAAAATAAAAATCTATTATAATATGGTCATATCTCTTGTATTTTATAAAAGGTCTTATACAAAAGGGTGTTCCATTTATATTGATATTATACCATAAATTATTTACTATTTCAAATATTGCATCATGATTTTCCACTACATCTATATCATCTATAATATCATCTATTTTATTATATTTAATTTCAATATTATCATTTAGTTGACTTAAAATTTCTCTTTGTATACCTGGGTCACTATTTCTTAGTACTTCAGTTCTAAAATCTCCTCCTCCCTTTTTATTATTTTCAGTAAATATATATATCTTTGCATTTTTTTTATAAAGTTTTCTTATTTTAAGGTCTTTTATATCATTAATATTATTAATTATTGTTACATTATTTTTATAATTATTGTGTTGCTTCTTCTTTTTATATTCTTTTAAAAAGGTAGTTAATTTAACAAAGTCACCTTTATATTTAATAAACTTTGTTTTAGTAATTCGTGAACTATTTTTATTCATTTTGATATAAATATTCCTTGTTTTGCCACAAATGTGATCTTTGCTTAATAATTTGAAAATTATATTATCCTTCATTATATCAGTCCTTCTTATAAATATAATGATAAAAAAATAAAATGATGTAAATTTAATATACTTATAACTCGTATAAGTATCTCGTGTTATTCGCGTTACTTGCGTTACTTGCGTTACTTGCGTTACTTGCGCATTCTATCACGAATAGCTACAAGATTTAAATCGCTAATACGATAATACTCTTTCTTTTTATTTGAAAGAACTCTCTCAATAATATAAGGCAATCGTCCCTCTTCTAGTTCTCGTAATGCTATATTACGTAGTTCCATATTACTACTAACCACTAATTTACCACCTTCAATATTTACAAAGGGAGGCGCTCCTGATGCTAACTGCTGTGTTCGCATCCCCATAATTTTATCAAACTCATAAATTGTCATAATTGGTTTTGATATTTTATCCTCTTTTTTTAATAAATCGTTGATTTTACTTACATCCTCTATATTCGCAGCTTTATATACAAGAGACATTATGTGTTTAATTGCTCTTTAAAGTCTATTATAATAATATCATTTTTTATTTTTATATATCAATTATTTAATAATAATTTCATTTAATTTGAATTAACTTGTTTCCACGCTTTACCGCAATTATCGCATACATATAGATACTTCATATTTTTTGAATCATATTTAATATATATAATTTGCTTATTAGCATTTTCTTCTATACATTTATCATTATTGCAAGAAATATGAGGGTCATTAATGCGACGCAAAGTAGGGTCAAAACGTAGATATTTATTTACATGCTGATTATATAACAAATCATCTTCGCTATAAATAGTTTTTGAAATTTTAATAGCATGAGTATTATTTGTTTCGACCTTTTCAAACTCACAGTGCTTGCAATATTTTACAAGCATATTTTTGTCATTAGTCTTGACATATAGCATATTATCGCATATTTCACAGAACTCCATTTATTATAGTTATAAGAAAATTATAAGGTTTATATAATCATTTTTTAATAAACTATTTATATAAATAAATTATTATTCCTTAATATTAATGGAACACCAATACTTCGCGCTTTAATCGCCTTTGCACTATCATCATTTAAGTCTGCAACTACAAGATAATCCGTATTTTTACTAATTGTAGTTTTTATAAGACCACCCATTCTTATAATGTTGGTCTCTAAAACTTTATCTCTAAACCCAGTAAATACAAATGATTTGTCTGATATTTTTGTATTAATTACCGCAACATTAGAACCAACATTCTTAGTTTCTCCTTTACACTTAAAACCTAAATTATCATAAAAATCATAAAACTTTGGCAGATTATTTAAAAATAATTTTGCTGAAACATCTGCTATACCTTCAACACCCATCAAATCTTCAACATTTAGTTTAGATGTTACTGTCCTACTCTTTTTATCATGAAGCAATATAGATGGGAAAGCGTCAGTTATTAATTTGATTTTTTTATAACTAAATCCACGTCCCATAATATTAGAAGCATCCATTAAAATTAAGCAATCAATATTCTTTATTTCGGCAAGGGCATTAATAATATTATCTGCGGTTTTTTCCTTAAAACCATTAATTTTTAATAAATCCGGTTTAGTTATATTTGCAATCTTTTTAATATTATCAAACCCAGCATCATATATTTTAGATATATTTCCAGGTCCCATATTTTCTATGCTAGCAGTTTTCATAAAATATATTAGATTTTTAATATCACAATCTCTATTTTTATCTCCAACCTTATTAATCATCATTATATCTACGTGCGTATCATTCCATTTATAATCTATTCCCTCAATCCCTGGCATACTAGGAGTTCCATTCGCAGATTGCGTTAAAACATTCTGTATATGAGGTATTACATTACCAGAGCGAATTATTATTATTCGAGAACATGGTCCAATAATATTCTTTTCTATATATGCGCCGTTAAAACCTGTTGCCTGCTTTATCTTTACACCGTCTAAATCAATTTCATTAAACATCACAATAGGTTTCATATACATATCCTTTGATACATTCCATTTGACTTTTGTAACTATAACTTCAACTTGTTCGAGTGTATGCATAGATTTAAAAGCGAAAGAATGTTCTGGGTTCTTATCTTTAATAATTTCATGATATTTGCTAATATCATTTACAACAATCCCATCTATTACATATTCACCATTCAAACGCCTATCTTGTAGTATATTTGATAGTAATGTTAAATCAAAAGTATTTAATTCTGTATTGTTAACAACCTTAAAGTTTTTTTCGAGTAACATAGGAAATCCATTACTAATTTTAGGATTAATTAGCGAATATGCTACAAAATCTATTTTTGACAATATATCTTTGTTTAGAATATCACTATTTATAGCACCAGATAAGGTATTGCGAGGGTTTGCTCCTTGCTTTCCTATAGTTCCTAAAACATCCCAATTACTCTTTGAAATAATTAATTCACCACGAACCGCTATATCCGCATTAACTAGTTTAGGGATACCATTAACATATTCTAATATATGCGTTATATCTTGCCCTTCTGTTCCATTACCACGAGTGTATATTTTAATTATATTATTTTCATATATGATAAGGCAACTAACACCATCTAATTTATCGCTGACTACATAAGGACCCACATATTTTGCTTTGTATTTTGTAAGCTCTTCTTCACTATCTTTGATTTTATTTTGCGAACCCATATAATATGGAAGCATTACCTTGTTTTTAACATCTGCACCAACCCGCTTAAAATATTTATCCTTCGGATATTTACTTTCAACATACTTTTTAATAATATCATATACATCATCTTTAATTAAATCCTCATCATTATTAAAAAAAGCATCATCTGCCATTATTAAAAACTCTATGATATCTTTCTTTTTATTTTTTTTAATAAATCCGATTGGGTCCTTATTTATATCTGGTATATTAAAATTCATATTATTTATATATATATAATATAATTTTATATATTATCATTTTTATAATATATATATAAAAATAATATATATAATATATATTATAAATATGCTCAAACAACTCAAAATATTCTACTATTTTTATGAAACTGAAATTGCGAATACTAGCAATTCGAATGCTAATTATACAAAAAAAGAAGATTACGCCGATTTATCAAGTGATAAGTATAGTTTCTAATATGTAAATTCTATTAGATTATAATATTATATTTTTTAATTATTTTTTTAATTAAAATTGCTTATGCATTCTTAACAACGCAACTATTATGTTCATAATTATTTGGCATATAGGAATGAAGGTTTGAAACATCATCTTTAAATGATTCGCGTTGCAATCGTTTGCTATATTTAAAATTTACCTTTGAAATTCTACTGCTATCATATAGAGATAGAATAATTGTTTGTAAAGGAGCATCTCCCCATCTACAATAAAATATATAACCTTGTTCATCAATCTTATCTACAATATCTTGTATCTCTTGTTTATTCCAAATATTTACATCTATAATATTAAAATTATTATAATACATAAACGGCATATTTAATTCGACTGATTCTTCTTCATATTCAATATTATTAATTTTTTTATAAAGTTTCTTAAAATTATTAAAATATTCACTATCATTTGATAATTTATGGTTCATAAATAATTCGTTGATTTTTTCCTCTTTACCTTCGTAATGTTTTAGAAAAAAATCTTTCATTCCATAATTGCAAAGACTACAATCGAGATGTATTATATTAGATAAATAGATATATTCTTTGTTACTCATTAATTCAAATAAATCATATTTAATTGGTTCTTCAATAATACTATCATCGTCAATACGCATTACATAATCATATCCTTTTGTATATTTATAAAAGTGTTTCAACCAAAAATAGCACATAGAACGATATGTTTGATTGCGCCAATAAGGAACAATATGAAGGTCTATAATACTATTCATTTTATCATTATCAATATGTTCAGGAATACAAAAATCTTCTCCATCTATTTGTTTAAATGATACTAAATGACGACATTCACTTCGTATTCCAGTCAAAATTTCTTTTTTTGCATATTCTGTATAATCTCCTTCGTGTAAGATAATTACAGGATATTTATATTTTGCATTAAAGTTTTTAAAAAGGAAATACAAACTTGTTTTTAAATATACCTTCCTTTCAATAGTGTTTTGTGTTAAAATAAAAATAGCAGCCTTAATCATTTATTTATAAATAGGAGTTTTAGTTTTATATATTATTACTTTTCATATTACATTTATTTTTTATCTATATCTATTGCAATTTATACATATTTAGTTGTATCAATCCCGTGCAATTTATATTTATTATATAGTTTGAAAGTTTCCAAATCTTTATTGCTAATTGCTTCATTTAAATAAGCAAAACTGTATAAAACAATCTCACAACTTTTATTTTTATTAATTATAAAAGGAATATTGCTAACTTTAATTCCCTTTGCAGTATTTCTTTTAAATTCATATTTTGTATTATTCAAGTGAAACACGACATCATCCATATTCATAGTTAGACCAAAGAATATTATATCATCCTTTAATGTTTCCAAATTAATATCATGAATATTATATAAACTGTCGTCTATTATGATTTCAATTGTATATAATTTTTCAAAATATGAAAGTTTATAAGATTTTTGCTCTTTGGCATTCTTTGATAATATATCATGATTTTCATAATAATGATAATTGTTTAATAAATTTATACTTTTATTAATATTATTTGTATCATAATCATCATTTAAATCACTATTATCATTCATATTATTTTTAATTTTAAAATAATCATTATTATAATCCTTCTCTTTAATATTAATTACTATATTTTTGCTATCAGCACCATAAATTATAAATAAATTATTAATTTTACTATGAAATTTTTTATGAATAAACATAAATAATATTGAAAATTTATTTATGATTTTTTCATTATTATACATTATAATATTTGATGGTCCTTCTATGCTTACATTTTGTATATTGTATCCGTTGACTAAAGGATTGAGATTATTGAATTCTTTTATAATGTCATCGTTGCTTAGTTTAAGCATAATATTATTATTGTATTTTTTGTTATCTGTATACCACTCTAAATTATTAATATTATCCTTGTTATACGAGGTAATCAATACTTTCATCTCTCTTTTTTTCAATAATTTAATAAAATTAAATTTATCAATAATATTACTATTATTTAATACAACATTTGCATCATCTGATTCTTCCTTAATAGATGTGCTATCTTCTTTAAAAATAGATACCTTAACTAAATCTGTTTTTATAAATTTATCAATATCATTCTTAACATTATTAGCAGATACCATAACTATATCTGTATTTTCGTATTTATCATTAAAGTATTCTTTTGAACTTTTAAATAATGTTTTAAAATCTCCCTTATCAGATATTATAATAAGTATTAGAAAAATACCAATCAAAATACCTGTAAAGTATAAGAAATAATTAAACATTATTAATCTCTTAATATAATAATTTATAAAAAAAATATATATAAGAAATATTATCAATATAATAAAATAGGAGAATATGAGCAAAGAAAATTTGAATAATATTGATATTATGTCATTTTTAAGTAGCATGCAAAATTTGCAAAAAGTGTCTAAAAAAAATAAAAAATCTTCTAGATGCACTATCAAAGAAGATGATGAAAGTGTAGATATTTCAGAATGTTCTGATAAGACAGTCAATAAGATTCAAGAAGAAAAAGATAAAATTAAAAATATCGAAAATATTGAAGAAGAAGATGACGAAGATGACGAAGATGACGAAGATGACAAAGATGACGAAGATGACGAAGACGATGAAGATGACGAAGATGACGAAGACGATGAAGACGATGAAGACGATGAAGACGATGAAGACGATGAAGACGATGAAGACGATGAAGATGAGTATGATGAACAAGGTTTGACATCTGAAGATTTATATAATGTTTTTAATAATTTCTTAACTGATGAATATGGGGTTTCTATTGCAACATCATTATCTAATATAGCATTTGAACTCAATAAACTTAATAAAAATCTAAAATCTAAGAAATAAATTTATATAAAACTAAATAATAATTATTATACTAAGATATTTTAAATGTATTATGAATTATTAATGAAAGAAATAAGTGAATTAATTGAAAATGATACATTAGACATTCCTAAAAGTCAAAAACTTTTATTAAATCCAAACTCATTAATATATATGTGCGACCATTATTATAAACCAGAACATCAGTTACCTGAACAAGGTGTAATTAATAAAAATGATTTATTAATTAATAAAGACTTCTCGCAAATTAAAGACTATGATATTGTGCATTGCGGAATAGATTATTTGAGTAATTTTTTAAATGAAATATTAGAGAAAATAGATAAAAAAATAATATTAACAACAGGTCAAGTTCAAAACCCAACTCCTAATGAACTAACTGATAAGATTTTGGAACATAAAAATGTTTTACTATGGGTATCTCAAAATCCTATATATGATAATAGCGATAAATATTTAGCATTCCCTTTTGGGCTAAATATTGATAGTGTTTATGCATATGCAACATTTTTATATTATTGCAAAATTGAAGGTAAACCTAACAATTTAATTCATTTACCTCTAAATTATACTACAAACCCGTGTAGACTGAAATTACCAATAATTCCTAGAATTTCATCTACGCAATTTTGGATAGAAATTGTGCAAGCAAAATTTATACTTTCTCCTATTGGAGATAGAGACGATTGCTATAGAAATTATGAAGCAATAGGTCTAGGAACTATACCTATATCAAATGTAAATGAGTTATATAAAAATATATTTACAACTAATATGATTTATAGTAATATTGATGAAATGGCAAATATGCTACATGATGATAACTTAAATTTAGTTTACAAAGAACCCAATAAAGATTTAATATGTTATGAATATTGGAAAGATATAGTGTATAAAAAAATAGCAGATATTAAATATGCAAATGGTATCTCCATCGTAATTTAATGCAATTAGCATTCAAACATAAAAAATAAAGCATTTAAATATATATTATATATATTATATATATTATATATATAATAATATATGAATAATAATTTAAAATGGTTTTGTAAAAAATGCGAAAAGATGATAGATAATTGTATTGATATTGATTATCATAATGATACAATTCATCCTAATTTTTCAGATAAATATATTACATCATGGTTTAAATATGGCAAGAAAGGATTGTCAGCATATGATTAACAATAATTATTCCATAATTTTTTATCTAGTTTATGATTATTGTTTTTATTATCTTTTAAGTAAATGCCATATTTACCTAAATGTAAATTATATTTTTTTCCTAAATATTCTATTGGTTTTGGGAGAGAACCTATAAATTGTATTTCTTCTTCTGTTAATTCATCTTTACTTTTCTTTTTCCATTTAAGATAAGGTTCAATATTAGTATATTTATCTAATTCCTTATTGTAATAACAGATGCCATAACGTGTTGTAAGAATACCTGTTTTCTTCTCCTTGTTTACATTCTTTTCTTCTCCGCCTATACCACCACACACATTCGCAGTTTCAACAGAAAACTTGATTTTTCCATATAATTCATTCAAAATAACATCTTTGGTCATTTTTGCATTTATAATTTTATCTAGTTCATCCTCCATTTTAGATGTAAATTTTAAATCGCATAAATAAGGAAATATTTCATATATATATTTTATAACTTCTAAACCTAATTCTGTAGGAACTAGCAGGTCTTTTTGTTTCCCACCAAGATTAATTTTCTTTGTAGATATAACAAGGTCCTTCTTCTTTTTAAAACATTCAATCTCATATTCTTGTTGCGGGTTTGTTCCTATTTCAACATACTTTTTTTCTAAAAGTTTGTCAATAATTGATGAATATGTAGAGGGTCTTCCTATTCCTTCTTTTTCTAATTCTTTAATTAACTGAACTTCATTATATAACGAGGGGATATTATCTATTGTTCCTTGTGATAAATACTCTTTTGCAATTGCAGTATAATTATTATTTTTAATAATATTTAGAAACTCTTCTTGACTCTCTAATTTATTATTATATAATACAGTAAACCCTAACTCTTTCAAAAATGACTTAGTAGCGCAAAATATATATTCGGATTTATCAGATTTATCAGATTTATCTGATTTATCTAAAATAAATTTAATATAGATATCAATATATACCGCATCTGTCATAAGTGATGCAACTGTCCTATTCCATATAAGTTCATATAACTTATCATGATTTTTTGTAGAACCTTCAAATAATATAGTTTTGTATTTTGGGTTTGTAATTCTAACTGCCTCGTGTGCTTCTTGTGCGTTCGCTATTTTAGTTTTATAAGTTCTATATTTTGCAAATGATGAAGACGGCGTATCATACGTTTCTCTAATATATGATAAAATCATCTTTTTTGCATCTTCCCCTATAATTGTAGAATCGGTGCGCATATAAGTGATATGTCCATGCTCATATAAATCTTGCGCTAATTTCATAGTAGTCTTTGAATTAAATCTGCATTTATTATAAGCATCTTGTTGAAGTGTTGTTGTAGTATATGGTGGAGGAGGACTTATATTTCTTATTTTTTCTTCATGACATATTTTATATTTTGTATTAATTCTCAAATTATTTAAAATTTCCTTAACAGTATTTATATCCTTGATTTTATATTCTACTAATTTATCCTTATTATCTTTCTCATCTGCGCATACATTTAATGTTCCTAATATTTCTAAGTCTTTGCTAATACTAAATTTACATTCAATAGTCCAGTATGGAATTATTTCTTTGTTAATAATTCTTGTTCTTTGATTAATGCATATAATAAGTCCAGCAATCTGAACTCTCCCTGCACTAAGATAATTTTTGTTAAACTTGCTCCATAATACAGGAGATACCTTATATCCAATTAATCTATCAACTATACGTCGCGTTTCTTGTGCGTTCACTTTATCCATATCTATACTTCTTGGATTTTCTATAGCATTTACAACCGCATTTTTAGTAATCTCGTTAAATGTTATACGGTGACATACTTTGTCTTTAATAATATTACTTAAACATTTTTTTAGACTATATGCGATTGCTTCCCCTTCTAAATCGGGGTCGGCTGCCAAATATATAACGTCTGCATTTTTTGCTAACTCTTTAATATTCTTAATAATGCTTGGATTTGTTGGAACATAACTAATATCCCAAGTATTTGTATCAAATCCTAAAGTATCTTTAGGTAAATTATAAATATGCCCTCCTGAAAATGTAACAACAACATCAGAATCTCCTAAATATTTCTTGATTGTTTTTGTTTTTGTGAAACTTTCAACAATAATTAGAGATTTCATTTTAAGTTTATGTATTACAATTATGATATAGTTAAATATTTAAGTTATCTATATCATTTTTTTATTAGACAAATCAAATATATAAAAAATGATTATAATATCAATATCAAAATCTATAACAAAGATACTATATTAGTATAATATGTCAGAATATTTTAATAATATTTTAACTGATGACCTTAATAATGCCATTATTAAAGAATATCTTGAAGAGCAAAAAAATATAAATGAAAAGGATGAAGTATTTGAAGATTATAATAATTATATTGCAAGTTATGAATATGAAAAGGCGCTAAAAGTTGAAAGTATATGTGAAGATATTGAAGCATATAAATTGGCGCACGGTGACTATTATGAATTAATACTATTCAATATTAATGAGTTTATGCAATCATTCAATTATAAAAAATATATATATTTGAGATTTTATAATAATTTCAAAAGTGATGTATATTACTCTACAAATAACAACGGTTCTATTGAATTAAATGTTTGCAATCTTCTATCTGCTATTAATAATAATGATACTTTAACTATCTTTAATAATAAATATAAGTCACAAGAAACATGCAAGATTTTATATGAAATTATCATAAAAAGAATTAAAGATACTTTCATAATTGATAATTATTATCGCAATACCATAAAGCAACCATATAGACATAAATCAAATATTCATAACTATTTAATGAAAGATATGATATATGATTATACAAATATTTTAGACAATTTAATATTATTATCACCATGTGAATATGATGATATATATATGAATAGTATTAATATTGCAAGTATTACTTTAGATATTGACATCGTTAATACTATATCTAATAGTATATATAGCATAGATTTTGAAACTTTTATTGAATTGTCATTCATTATTAAACATTACAGCGAACATTTTTCAAGAGATGGCATAAAAACTCTTCATACTTTCTATAGTGATAAAATGCGAAGTTTGATAATTCCTGAATTATACAAAACATTTTTAAGCAATATTAAAAAATCAAAATATATCTATGATTTATATGAGAAAACCAAATATCTATATAGCGTTGATTTGAATAATGAACTAAGATATCTGAGTAAAGATTTGTGCCCTAATGTATCTGGATTAGTATTTATTTGCAAATGCAATTATGTATCTAAACTATGGCGAATGATATTTAATAGTAATTATTATCATTATTACCCTGAAAAAGGAATAAATAAAATAAAAGAATATATCATATCTGAATATAAAATGCTTAAAAAATGATATAATTATAATATGATTTAATGTAATATTGAATACTATGAAACGTTCATCTAATTCATTAACATCTTTAAAATCTATAAACTCTTTGTCATCTATAAATTCTTTGACACCTATAAACTCTTTACCATCTATGAACTCAATAAATTCACTTACAAAAATATTTAATAACAGAGACTTTCAAAAATATATTGCTAATATGGAAGATGATATTATTAAAGTTTCAAATGATTATTATTATTTTAATCAAAAATTTGATAGTAAAATAGACAACATAATTAATAGATATGAAGGAAAAACAAATAAATTATATATAGATTTAAGAAATAGAGAATGGGATTATGAAAGATTGAATAAGAAGATTGAATATATTATTAAGGAATTGCAGGAATATAAATATCAAAATTTGCACAACAATAAACCAATATATATTTCAATAACAGAAGATGTTGATAATCTTAAATATTTATTAATATTTCTATATATTTATACATCATTGGTATTTGCTATAATTATTAACTATTGTGTATTAAGTAGATAGAATATAATTAGTTCTTACTAATTTTACCTTCAAATATTGGTATTATTTTATTATTATGCACTTTATATCCTTCTAAAATATTATTACATTCAATCCATCTAAATAATTCTACAAACTTATGAAACATTACTACATTTTCTTCGCTATATATTATATTACTTAGAGAGTTATATATTACATTATAGCCTACAAGTAACATATAATAAATATCAGCATTACATTTAAAATTACTAATAAAAGTAATGTCAATTCTATCTTCAACTACTTTCATATATTTAATTAATTTTTTGTCATAAAATTTAACAAAATTTAAACGAATTGTTAAGTATTTTTTTAATTTTTTATTTGTAGTATAAAGAGGATATAAATAATAACTTATAGTATCATAATTTAATTGCAAAGTATTCTCTATTAAATGCTTGCGGTCTAAATATATCATTTCATTCATCTTATTTCCAAAATCTTCCAACATAGCAACTTGTTTATATTTATAATATTTTACACCTTGAAACATTCCCTTTGGTTTAACAGAATAAATACAAGTATTATTTGGATTTATAGTTGCTCTATATAATCTATTAATATATTTTATACCTTTACTGTTTTGTATATCATCTATACATTTATCAAACACTTTTTTATATATGGCGTTTAGTATGTCTTCAGGTAATTCATAAAAATAATTCCTTTGAATCAATACCATAGTATTTAATTATATTATTATTTAGTTATAACTATTACTATAATAAGTAAAATAGTCTTATGTAAATTAGTAATATTGCAATAAGTTACAATAAAAACTGATATATTAATAAAATGAATTATTAATTATACCTAAGCATAATATTATGTACACCCTAGTAGTCTCGCGTATTATAACATGTTGGATGGTTGTAATATTAACAATAATGCTAAGTTATATTTTTTCGAATAAAGAAGATTATTCAGGCGATACTTCGTTTTATCGTTTTGGACCTAACCCTGAATTAGTTATTATTGGAATAGTTATAGATACCCCTACAAAATATGGTTTAGTAGTATTATATGCAGTAATTAACACAATAATCAGAAATCTCGATCATAATATTATAGTACCTTGGATTATGCTAAATGTGCAAAACATAAAGATAACTAATATTGATGCTAAAGACATACCTAAACAATATGAAATTTCTATAATTAACACAATTTATTCGTGGTTCGATTGGCTCATATATATTCATATGCTCCTTGCCCAGATTGATATGTTTTTACTTGAATTAACAACGGATGTAATAGCAATCTATTTTGTGACCCGTTGGTATATAAAAAATAAAACATTAGTTGCTAGTATTTAATTTAGCGATTACCATCGTATGCCATCCTAATTCTTTTGCCATCTCGTTTATATCTTTGTCTTCCATATTACACCAATAAGAATCTTTAATATAAATATTGTTTTTATAATTTTCTATATCATATGTAAATATATGGTCTTTCCATATATCTGTTACATTAAATTGACTACCTAATAATTCATTCTTAATTTCATTAAAATTATAAGTATATGTTACCGGACAGTTATTTTGTGCTTCTGATTCATTGCATACTTTTTGAGAACCCTGTGCAATATCTTTAATATTGTTTTCCATCATTAACCAAAATAATTTATATGAAACTTTTGAATATACCATAAACCTAAATTCGCCATCATTTGCTAGAAGATTATAAACCTGGTCAATAACATTTTTAGGATTTATAGTGTGGTGTATAACACCAAAAGAATATATTAAATCAAATTTAGTATCTTTTATTAAATCTGAAAAATTTTCAATATTGCCATTAATAAATGTAGCATTCAGCTCAAATGCTTTAAACCTTTTTTTACATATATCTAACGAAACATCTGATAATTCTACGATAGTTAATATAGCACCATGTCTGGCAAAATTTATACTATCAGTTCCTATACCACAACCTAACTCTAATACATTTTTATTTTTCCATTTAGCAAAATTTGCAAAATCAGGAATATGTGGTTCTACAAAATATTTTTTTTTCTCTATTTCATCAAAATATTCAATTGATGCAAAAGGTTTTGAAGAATGTTTTATATTGCATGGTTGATTATCCCAATATGATTTAATTTTATCAAAAGACATCAATATTTATTTATAAATTTATGCCTTTATATCTTTATTTATAGCATTTTTTAATTCTACAATATCATTCTTAATATTATTTACATCTAACATATATTGTATTTGTTTTTTTAGGTCTTCAATATCATCACGTTTATTGCAACTTTCTAATTCCATTATATTTTTAACATTTTCCTTTAATTCTTTTATTTCTTCGTAACATCTTTTTAGGTCCATTTTTAAATTTATAATATCTATATTATCGCAGTTCCTATCAATATTATAAGAACCATTTATATCGTTCTTATATTTTTTATTTTTTCTATCTATCGCTTCAAGTATCGTTTTTTCATTTAACTTTGTTATCACTTCAATTTTATCTATTGCGAACTTATTTTCATTATATAGTCGCAACGCAATCACTTCACGGCGTGCATTAATTGCTCCTGTCGTTCTACTGTGTTTTTTTGCAATATCATCAATATCTAAATTATTTTTTAAGTTATCTAATAATGATTGCTCTTCTATAGTCGTCCATTTGCTCCCCATATTTGAAGGGATTTCCTTATCCGGATTTGCAAGTTTGTATTTTTCAATACATTTTATTGCATATCCTGATGAAAAAGAAGACATATTACTATTATATTTATGATAGAAAATCTTATATATATTATTACATTACTTTAGATTTATAGGTGCTCATAATCATCATTTAAGGTTTGTTTATTGTCTATTAAACTATTATAATTTTTAAGCAAACTATTATATTTAATTTCTAATTTTTTATAATGTTCTCTATTATAATGATTATTTAATCTTAGTTCATCATATTTCCATTCAATATCATTATAATGATGAATTAGATTATTATATTTTTTTTTCAAATATTTTATTTCTTTATCTTTGCTATCATTTAATATTTTTAATCTATTATTTTTATCTTTCAGATACAACGTGCATTCACTATAATCGGTATTATAATCTTTTGTAAATATGTAGTATAAACTATTATACATTTATTATAATAATATAGTTTTATTGTTTTATATATTTATATAATATGGTCTTCAAAATATGGAACAATAACTGTAAACCCATTCTCTATAATTGTATCAAATTTATATAATGAAAAAAAATTTAAATTAATTGCCAAATTATGTATTAATAAATATTCATTTATTAATTTATTAGTATAGTAGATTAACTCAAGCCATGTTCGTAATTCATCTTTAAGTATATAATACAAGGGCGAATATATAACATCATTATTATCAGCATCAAACCCTAATAATATATCTATATTAGATAATTTCAATTTAATACATGTAGCATCTTTTAAATTTTCTGGAAGTTCTGCTATAAGTATGTCATAATGATATATAAGAAAATTATTTACATTTATTTCTAATAAATAATATAATTCTTCTAACTCCTCTGAACTATTATGATAATAATTGTTGCTATTATCATTATTGCTAATAATTCTTAAAGATTTAAGATTAAAAATACTTAGTGACGTATAGTATACCCTATTTTCTTCGTTAAGTATATTTTTTATTAACTTATACTTATACTTATTATTCCTTCTATTATTTAAAATAGAAATTAATTCTTTCATACAATCATTATAAATATATTTATATATGTATATATATATATCATGTGGTATTATATTTAAATAATTCATTTAGATAATAGTATCTAATATATTCATATATATTAG
>Ga0209500_10001314_pt1 | contig 18778 bp, 25 predicted proteins | sample S_140212_EF_Meta_FD_187323 | JGI IMG/M metagenome (GOLD analysis project Ga0209500, IMG submission 187323) | Freshwater microbial communities from Lake Simoncouche, Canada to study carbon cycling - S_140212_EF_MetaG (SPAdes) (version 2) | ecosystem: Environmental > Aquatic > Freshwater > Lake ... | reverse complement strand
AGGAAATTTGGGAGCTTGGTGAAAAATATTGGGAACAAAGAGAAACACATCCAGATCGCTTATGGGGGTTTGATCAACTAAGACACAATGCAATGTTTTGGGCACAAGATATTCCCAAAGAAGACCGAGTACATCCTGAGATGAATTACATGTGTCATAATTTAAGAAGTGATCATCCTGTTGCGTTAGAAGCCACTAGACTTTGGAATTCAGGATTACCCCTTAACGACGCAAACATTTTGCACTTTGCCGCTAGTCGTGGTAGTAGACAAGTGGTCGACATGATGAAAGTATTGTGTCAAGAACTAGGGATTCAACTATGAAACAAATATTAGAAGATATTAAAAAATACATTGATGCTAAACAAGCAGACAAGACGTGGGTAGCTGGCAAGGACTTTGTCAACTATGCAGGTCCACATTTTAACTCAGACGAGTACGTGGCGGCAGCAGAAGCATTGCTTAATGGTTGGTTAGTAATGGGCAATAAGAGTCTACGCTTCGAACAAAAATTCCCTAAAGAATTTGGCAAGACACGCGGTGTGTTGACCAATAGTGGTAGTTCAGCCAACTTACTAATGATGACCGCTATGAAGTCCAAACGTGGTTACAACTTTCCACAGGGTACTAAGGTATTGATGCCTATTGCAGGTTTTCCAACCACACTTAATCCAACCTTACAAAATGGATTTACTCCAGTATTCTGCGACATCGAAATTGATACTCTAAACATCAACTTGGATCAAGCAGAACAAATACTTGCCAACGATCCAGATATTAAAATTATAACCTTTGCTCATGTGTTGGGTAATCCTCCTAACATGGATCAAGTCATGGAATTAGTTAACCGACACAATCTTGTATTGCTCGAAGATTGTTGTGATGGACTTGGCACTACCTATGATGGTAAACCCTTGGGTAGCTTTGGTCTAATGGCCAGCTGTAGTTTCTATCCAGCACACCATATGACCATGGGCGAAGGTGGTTTTGTGGCCATGAATGATCCACAACAAGAAATTATTGTGCGTAGTCTACGTGAATGGGGACGTGGTTGCTATTGTGTCGGACCAGAAGCTAACAAACTAAAATGTGGCACCTGTGGCAAGCGATTCAATGAGTGGATCCCAGAAATGCCAGACCAGATCTTTGATCACAAATATGTGTATGATGAAATTGGGTATAACTTAAAACCCATTGAACTACAAGCGGCCATGGGTCTTGAGCAACTTAAAAAATTGCCAGAGATACATGAGCTACGTCAACGCAACTACAATCTATTATTTGCCATCTATGAAAAGTATGAAGAGTTCTTCCACTTGCCACGTGCCAGAGACAAAGCAGATGTCAGTTGGTTTGCGTTTCCATTAACTATCCGTGCGGGTGCTCCGTTCTCTCGTATGGATATCGTTGACTATCTTGAAGAAAACTTGATACAAACACGCCCATACTTTGCCGGTAACATCATGTTGCAACCTGCGTACAGTCATTTGATGAATCCCGCAGAGGCACGTGACAATTATCCTGTGGCCACATTCACAATGAAGAACACTTACTTCCACGGCTGTAGCCCAGTTATTACACCCGAGCAGATTGAGTACATTGGTGAGAAGGTTGACGGATTTATGAGCTTGTACCTATGAAAAGTTTTGAGCAGGTAACATCCAAGATTGATGGTCAGCCAATGTTCAAGTACCTGGACATGGCCAAGGCCTTGGAAGCCAAGGGCCAACATCTCATACACATGGAGATAGGTGAGCCAGACTTTGACACTCCTAAAAATGTTACTTGGGCCGCTGTGCAATCTTTGTCCAACGGAGAAACACACTACGGTAGTAGTTTTGGTTTACAAGAATTTAGAGAAGCTGTTCAGTTTGCCACAGAACGTAGCAGAGGATTTCGTCCCGATCTAGATCAAGTGTTAATTACTCCAGGTGCCAACATTGCTATCTACTATGCGGTATTCTGTTTGGTTGACCCGGGCTTCGAAGTTATTGTGCCGGATCCTGGTTTCAGCACATATTACAGCAACATCAAAATGTGTGGTGCTGTGCCTGTGCGTGTACCACTAAAAGAAGAAAACGAATTCCGTATGAGCCCGGACGATATCGAAGCGGCTATTACAGACAAGACACGCTTGATTATTATCAACAGTCCGCAAAATCCCACAGGTAGTGTGCTTACCACCGATGAAGTTAAACGCATTTATGAAATTGCCAAGAAGTATGACATATACATTTACAGTGATGAGATTTATGCACGTATGAACTATGAGCCGATTGGTTTTGCAAGTCCCAGCATTTACGATCATTGCAAGGAACATGTTATACTCAGCAATGGTTTTAGTAAAGCATTTGCCATGACAGGTTGGAGATTGGGTACACTGATCGGACCGGCCAATGTCATCGAACGCATGGCGGCACTGTTACAAACTACCGCAAGTTGTGTCAGTACGTTTGTTCAACGTGCTGGTATTGAAGCTATTCGCGGCAGTCAAGAAACAGTTACAAACATGATGGCAGAATATCGGGCACGTAGAGACCTGCTGGTCGACGGGCTTAATCGTGTCAAGGGTGTTAAATGTCTCAAGCCAGGTGGGGCATTTTATGTATTTCCTAATATCACAGCAACAGGATTATCAAGTGACCAAGTTGTTGAAAAGCTAATGGATGCTGGAGTAGTGACCTTACCCGGCCATTGCTTTGGAGAACACGGCGAAGGTTATATTAGATTATGTTATGCAACCAGTCGTGAAAACATTCAAGAAGGCCTGAATAGAATTTACAAAGCATTGGGAACAAAATGAGAGTATGTGAATGGATCTCTGATTACTTAAAATCAATCGGAGTTGAACGTGTCCACGGGATTATGGGCGGTGGCGCCAGCGGACTCAATGATGGATTCATCAAACAAGGCATGCCCTATATCTGCTATCATCACGAGCAAGGTGCAGGACATGCAGCCACAGCCGAAAGCAAATTCACTGGTAAACTTGCTGTGGTTAATCCCACAACAGGTTGTGCAGGCACCAACTGTGCAACATCGGTTTTAAACGCATGGCAAGACAGCGTACCTGTATTGTTCTTATCGGGTAATGTTAGACTAGCAACATGTAGCGGACACATTAACGAAAAGAACAACATTAACATTCGTAAGTATGGCATCCAAGAACACCACGTGGTTGACACTTACAAGACGATGACCAAACTAAGTTGCTTTATTGATAATATACAAGACGTAGCATATACAATCCAATATGCAGTACACTTGGCAACAACCGGTCGTCCTGGTCCTGTATGGATTGATATTCCTGGAGATATTCAAACAGCACAGATGCCCGAGAACTATAGAGAATATACTGCTACTACCTTGGTCGACACACTGTCAGACTATGGTCGTGTAAAACAAGCAATTGCCCGAGCTGAACGTCCTATTGTGTTAGCAGGGTACGGTATTCGTCAGAGCAATACCGTTGACGACTTTGTTAGATTCATTGAGCATTATCAGATTCCCTATGTTAGTACCTACGGAGCAAGAGATTACACAGCTGATGATCACGAATTAAGTATTGGTGCTGTTGGTATCAAAGGAAGCCGTGCAGGTAATTTTGCCATGCAGAACGCAGACCTGTTGCTTGTGTTGGGTAGCAGTCTTGGTTCAAGTGTGATTGGATACGATCCTGCACAGTTTAGTCCAGGCAGTTATAAAATTATTGTAGACTTGGACGTTGACGAATTAAAAAAAGATATTGTCAAGATTGATGAAAAATACAATGTCGACTTGGAACAATTCTTTAGGAGCATGGTATGACAAGACAAGAATGGATAGACAAATGTAATCACTGGAAAGCTATCTGGCCCGTAATGCAGGACGAGTATCGTGCCAACAACAACGACTACTCATTAAATATCTATGCTGTGCTGGATGCCATTAACAAATACAGTCGTCCTGAAGACATCCTGATGGGCGATGCTGGCAGTATTAGTTATGCAGGTCCTGTTGCCCTAAATGCCAAGCCGGGTCAACGTTTTATTTTTAGTCCAGCACAGGCAGATATGGGATGGGCACTACCTGCTGCTATAGGTGCTAGCATGGCCAGTAATCAACCTATTATCAGCGTCATAGGCGATGGTAGTTTTATGAGTAACATACAAGAACTTGCCACAGTCAAGCAACATGAACTCAATATTAAATTTGTTATACTCAACAATTCAGGTTATTTGAGTATCAAAAATACACAAACAAAATATTTTAATGGTCGTGTCCATGGCACCAGTTCAGAAACTGGCTTGTGGTTCCCTAACTTTATGAATATTGCTTCTGCATTTGATATGGGCTATGTTGATATGCGACTAGCATCTGACCTGGACAAGTTTCCAGAAATTCTCGATAAAGCAGGGCCTTGTATTATTGATTGCCGTTGCCACACCGATCAAGAAATCCTTCCAGCACAGGCATTAAAAAATGGTAATCAAGCCGGCCTACACGATATGACACCATTCCTTAGTGACGAAGAACTTGCTCGCGAAATGATTATCAAAATATAAAACACCATGCCAAATTTTAACTACAAAAAGATTCCAGGGCTGGAAAAATTAATCGAATTAAGAGATAATTCAGAGTACCCAGAATTAAAAAATCTGTGGTGGCCGCAATACGATTGGGGCATGTGGAGTTACATGCACAAGCACCGCATAACGCCAGAATTTTTTGATGTGCTAATGACTCATGTCAAATCTTCAGGTATTATGGTACAAGCTGGCGGCAACTGCGGGCAGTATGTAAGGCAGTTTAGTCAACGATTTGATACTGTGTATACGTTTGAACCGGATCCATTAAATTTTTTGTGCCTAACTTTGAACTGTGGCAATAATGTAATAAAAACGCAGGCTTGTCTAGGCAACGATAAAAAATTTGTAAACATTCACAGAGGCAAAGATTCTGGGGCTATTCACGTAGAAGGTCCGGGTAATATACCTACCGTGCGTATTGATGACATGGATCTGCCGGGCTGTGACCTTATTCAGTTGGACATAGAAGGCTATGAATATTTTGCCTTGCTAGGTGCCCAACGTACCATTGAACGATACCATCCAGTGATCATGATAGAGTGGTATGCACCGTGGTTAGAAAGATACGGCGTTGATAAAAATATGATGGATAATTTTTTTAAAGATTTAGGATACAAAAAAATATTGGTCAACACTAACGATATAGTATACAAGCGACTACAATGAAAACAGCATTAATTACCGGAGCCAATGGATTCATTGGTCATTACTTAGTAGAAGAATTTTTAAAAGATCATCATGTGATCTGCGTGGTACGTCCGGGTTCGGTCAATATGGAACGGATTAATCACATACTTGATCGTGTTACTGTAATTGAACACGACATTAAAAATTCTTGTAGGCATTTGCCAGCGGCAGATATTATACTACATGCCGGTGCTAATCCTAGTTCAGCTGACAGCTTGAGTGATCCTACAGCATCTATCATGGACAATGTGTTGGGTACATTAAACTTGTTGGAACATGCTAGACACACCGGAGTTGAAAGATTTGTATACTATAGTAGTGCCGAAGTATTTGGCCCTATATCTATCGGGCAAGACAGCCAAGCAACTGATGCCTACAATAGTAATAGTCCTTATGCGGCTGGCAAAGCAGCCGGTGAAGAACTGTGTTTAGCCTACGCTAACTCGTTTGCTGTTCCTGTCAGTGTCATACACATCAACAACACTTTTGGTCCACGTTGCCAAAGCAATCGCTTGCCCGTGATTATTATACGCAAATTACTCAACAATGAAACCCTGGACATACACGTAGGACCTAGTGAGTTAATTGGTGGTCGTCGTTGGTTCTATGCTGGAGATGTGGCCAGTCATACTCGATTTATATTAAAAACCCAATCCGCCCGTTGTGAAAAATGGAACAGTGCCGGAGACAAGTTTATCGATAATCTTGAATTTGCCCAACATGTTGCCCAGATAATGGGTTGTGAATTATCTTATCGTTTGGTTCCAGTTGATCGTCCAGGTCATGATCTGTGTTTTAGTGTTGATCCTGTTCGACTATACGAGCTGGGCTGGCAGGCACCCAAATCTTTTGAAGAACGGTTAACCGAGACCGTTGATTGGTATCAAAATAACCCCGAATGGCTCGCACGATAATTGACAAACCGTGGTGAATTGTTGTACAATAGCATATGAAGAAAATCTATTATACCTGGCGAGATGTTGAGCGTCAAACACATGAAATCCTACGTCAACTACAGCACGATTCTTGGCGTCCCGACTATGTGGTTGGACTTACACGTGGCGGACTAGTGCCGGCTAACCTTATTAGCCAATACTTAGAAGTTCCAATGGAGACTTTAAAAGTAAGTCTACGTGATGATAACAGTCAGCCCGAAAGCAACTTGTGGATGGCCGAAGATGCTTACGAAGGTAAGAAGATTCTTATTGTAGATGATATCAATGATTCGGGTGCTACCTTAAATTATATCAAAGAAGATTGGCAAGAAAGTTGCTTGTCAGAATCAGATCGTTGGTTTAAGATTTGGGGAGACAATGTTCGCATTGCAGTATTATGCAATAACGAATCCAGTGAGAGTGAATTAAATGTTAGTTATTCGGCTGTTGACCTAAATAAAGCCGAAGAAGATTGTTGGATTGTGTTCCCTTGGGAAGATTGGTGGAAATGAAAATACATTATAGAAAACCTAGTTTAGTAGAACAAATGAACAATGCTATTGCTGTCAGTACCGGACCTAATGCAAAACCCATTGATCATTTTGAATTAAATCAAGAAGAATTTAGTCAACATTTTAGTAGTTTTGATAAATCGCATCAACAAGATGGCAACACACAATATTCTTTTAAAAGTATTCCAATCAAGGTACAAGAATGAAAATAAAAGTCAGCGAAATATTTTATAGTTTACAAGGCGAAGGTCGCTTTGTGGGTGTGCCTAGTGTGTTCTTACGCACTTATGGTTGTAACTTTACCTGTAGCGGTTTTGGTTGCAAGCCAGGGGAAAAATCCACAGGTGCAGACGATGTGGCCGAAGTTGTTCATATGTACAACAACTTCTTAGACTTGCCCTTGGTTGAAACAGGTTGCGACAGTTACGCAAGTTGGCATCCAGCATTTAAACATTTGAGTCCAAACTATACCACAGAAGAACTGGTAGAACGTATGTTAGCCCTAACTCCAAACAACGCCTGGATGCAAAACAATGGCAACGATGTCCACTTGGTAATTACAGGCGGAGAACCTTTGTTAGGGTGGCAACGTGCTTATGCGGAATTACTAAGTCATCCACGCATGACAGACCTAAAGAATATCACATTTGAAACCAATGGTACTCAAGAATTACGCGAAGATTTTAAATCGTATTTAATTAGGTGGGCTCAAGAGGTACCGGGTCGTGAAGTTACATTCAGTGTCAGTGCCAAGTTGAGTGCATCGGGCGAAACTTGGGAAGATGCTATTTGTCCTGGAGTTGTGAATGGTTATCAAGATTACGGACATGCATATCTTAAGTTTGTTGTAGAAACCGAAGAGCATGTGGATGAAGCTGTTCGGGCTGTAGATGCATTTAGAGCCGGCGGATTTAAAGGCGTTGTTTACTTGATGCCACAAGGCGGAGTTGTTGATCCATATGAAAGTAACAAGTTAAACATTGCCAACATCTGTTGTGAGCGTGGATTTAACTACAGTCCTCGATTGCATGTGGACTTGTGGGGCAACGGCTGGGGCAAATGATGGGTGCTGGTTACTATACTCCTGGTGTAGATACGTATGATCATTTTTATCATAAAGCAGTATGGCGTCTAAAGTTTATTTGGTTGCCCAAACGTAGTGACGTAACAGGACGTTGGTTATGGTTACGCAAAGTGTACGAAGGTACAGCAATGTATCATGGGCCTGGCGAAGCTGTGTTTGAGTTTAGATACCACGAACCCAAAGAGCATTTAATATGGAAATTAAAAAACAATGACAACCTTTACCACTGAAGATAGATTGGCCTTTGCACCATTACAGGATCGCATCACTGCCTGGATCAGGGACTATGCCCAACAGGCCGGTATGAAAAGTCTAGTAGTAGGCATCAGTGGTGGTATTGACAGTGCTGTGGTCAGTGCTCTATGTGCCCGCACTGGATTGAATACCGTGGCAGTTACCATGCCCATCCGTCAACGTCCAGATCTGCATGATCTAAGTATGCGTCAAGGTGCTTGGTTATGCAACGAGTTTGACAATGTGCGACATGATATCATTGATTTAACTTCGACCTTTGATGAGTTCGAACGTCGTTTGAGCACCTACAATAATTTATTGGGTTTTGCCAACAGTCGTAGCCGCTTGCGGATGGTCACACTGTATCAAATTGCTCAAAGCGTAGGTGGTATCGTAGTAGGTACAGGCAACAAGGTAGAAGATTTTGGTGTAGGATTTTATACCAAATACGGCGATGGTGGAGTAGACATCAGTCCCATTGCTGACTGCTACAAAACCGAAGTATGGCAAATGGGCCGCGAGTTGGGTGTACTACAAGCAATCATCGATGCACCTCCCACCGACGGCCTTTGGGATGATGGACGCACCGACGAAGATCAACTGGGATTAACTTACGCTGATTTAGAAGTTGCCATGCGTATGGACCTGGGTGAAATACAATCTACAGTGCCAGAGCTGGTAGCTAATCTGGAAAAATTCCGTGCTATACAAGCTCGTAGCCTACACAAGATGAACCCTATTCCGGTGTTTAAAAAATAACAGTCCAGGACCCAAACCCAGATAAATTAGTCTGTAGCACTCAATATTATCTCAAGGATTAAAATGAAAAAAATAGGATTTATTGGCATCGGCAAGCTAGGCTTGGATTGTGCAGAAGTATTTGCAGAAAAACACGAAGTACGCGGTTACGACATTTACCCACGGGTTAGCAACACAGTAAAAGTTTGTGCTATCGACGAATTAGTCAACGAAAGTGAGTGGATTTTTATCGCTGTGCCCACTCCGCATGCTGAAGGGTACGATGGCTCAGTTCCATCAAGCCATATGACTCCTAAAGACTTTGGGCATGACGCTGTCATTAATGCCATTAACAAAGTTAATCAATTTGCCACTACACCTAAAAAAGTAGTGCTAATTAGTACAGTATTGCCAGGAACTACTCGTAAGAAGTTTGTTCCACTATTAGATCCCAAACATGAATTTGTTTACAATCCTTACTTGATTGCCATGGGTTCGGTCAAGTGGGACATGGTTAATCCTGAAATGATTATGTTGGGCACTGAGGATGGTAGCTTGACTGGTGTTGCTGGAGAACTTCGAGCCCTATATGAAACAATCATGCAAAATAACCCACGCTACGAAGTTGGCACATGGGACGAGTGCGAAGCCATTAAGATTTTCTACAATACCTTTATCAGTGCTAAAGTTGGTCTAGTAAATATGATCCAGGACTTTGCCCTCAAGATTGGCAACATCAATGTTGATGTGGTTACCGATGCACTGTCTAAGAGCACAATGCGTATTATGGGTCCCAAGTATATGACAGCCGGCATGGGCGATGCAGGTGCTTGCCATCCTAGAGATAACATTGCCTTACGCTGGTTGGCTGCAGAATATGATATTGGCTATGATTTGTTTGATACAGTAATGCATGCCAGAGAAATCCAGGCCAAAAACTTGGCATTGTTTTTAGTCGAACAAGCCAAGAAAACAAATTTGCCTATTGTAATCCACGGTAAAGCCTACAAGCCCGACGTTGAATATTGTATTGGAAGTTACAGTACTTTGGTAGGATTTTATGTGGCCGAAGCTGGTCATCGTTGCTATTACGTTGATCCATTGGCTGATGATACAACAGATGTAGTCAATGATTTTAATCAGCCAGCAGTGTTTCTATGGGCCCATAATCGCAAGATTACATATGAATATACCGGTGACCAAGCTGATACACAACCATATTGTACCATCTTGCCAGGGTCGGTTATTGTTGATCCGTGGCGTAAATTACCTGTTGACATGCCAGGCATTAGTGTAGTACACTATGGTAATACTAGACTCTAAAAAGGAACCCCGTGGGACTATTTGATCGATTTTTAAAAAAGAAAAAACCAGAAGTTAAAGCAGAACCACGGCCCAAGAAAGTAGAAAAGACTGAAAAAGAAATTGCTACTGAAAAAGGTGAGCCATATGTGACCATTGTCAGCATGGATGTTGATCCTGAGAATATGCAGAACGGTGCCTTTGAATTAGATTGGAATGAAAAGTTTGTGTCCAATTTAATACGTGCTGGTTATCAAATGGATCCCAAAGACACTGATGCTGATATTGTAGATCGTTGGTTTACTGCTGTGTGCCGCAATGTAGTATTAGAAACCTACGAACAATACGAAGCAATTAATCCTGAACGTGATCGTGTAGTTAAAACACGCAACATTGGCGATGGTAGGTCAGAAGTATCGTGATTTTATATGTAAACGGTGATAGCCACAGTCACGGAATGAATTTAAATCCACATGAAAGATTTTCTGATATTGTAGCAAAAGAAATTGGGTTTAATATTATAAATGCTGCTCAACCTGGTGCAAGTAACGCTAGTATATTGCGTACCACCCGAGAATATCTTGCAAGGGGAGCAACTCCAGATTTAATATTAATTGGATGGACCACGTGGGAACGTGAAGAATGGTATTACCAAAATCAGTATTATAATGTTAATAGTTCTGGGCACGATCAATTACCAGCAGAGCTACAAGAATTATATAAAAACTGGGCAATAGAACAAACACCACAAACGTTAAATGCAAAATCAATGTATTGGCATAATCAAATTTTTGAATTTCATCAAGAACTTAATCAAAAAAATATTAAACATGTATTTTTTAATTGTATGTACAATTTTTTTCAACCCACTGGGCATCGATATTGGGGATCAAACTTTATCGACCCATACGACAACGATGCTAGTTATTACTGGTGGTTAACAAAACAAGGATTGCCTTCAGACAAATGGTATCATTTTGGGCCAGACGGTCACGAGGCCTGGGCTAAAAGATTAATTGATTATATTCAACAACAAAAAATTATATGATTTTATATGTAAATGGTGACAGTCATACCGCTGCAGCAGAGGCTGTAAATCCTCATGCATTTGCTGAGGACGATTCAGCACTATACTATCTAGGACGATTACCTCATCCAGAAAATCTTGCAGTAAGTTGGGGTAAACAATTAAGTCTAGCACTAAGATGTGGGTTTCATTGCGAAGCCGAAAGTGCCGGTTCAAATGCTAGAATATTAAGAACTGCTCGTGCCTGGCTAGAAGAAAGCAAAAATAATACTGAAAAGATTATAGTTATTATTCAGTGGAGCACCTGGGAACGAGAAGAGTGGTCGTACAACGGAACCTATTATCAAGTAGGTGCCAGCGGAACCGATAGTGTACCGCCAGAAGCGGCTGAAAGATATCGCAATTATATAATTGGTCTTGATTGGAAAGAAAAAACTGAACAAGCACACCGAGACATTTGGGAATTCCATCAAGAACTTGATCACAAAGGAATTTCGCATATTTTCTTTAATGGCAATAATGATTTTAGTAAAATTGATGAGCAAAAGGATTGGGGAGTTAGTTACATAGGACCCTATGATCCAGCCCAAACCTATGATGCTGTAATCCGTTCAACGGGCATAGACACAGTCATGCCCAATTCGTGGCATTTTGGTAGAGAAGGACATGGTGTTTGGATGCGACATATGATTAACTATATTGTTACCAATAAATTCGTTTGACATTGACTGAGTTTTCTGCTATAATTGTAGTATGAAATATGTTCTTATAGATACAGCCAACTTATTCTTTCGTGCTAGACACGGTGCTTTTCGTGCCAGCGATACTTGGGAAAAGATTGGATTCGCCCTACACATTACTCTAATGGCCGCTAACAAAATGGCCCGTAGATTTGAAGCCGATCACGTGGTTTTTGCCCTTGAAGGGCGAAGCTGGCGCAAGGACATGTACAAACCCTATAAAAATAACCGTGCTGTAGCTCGGGCCGCTCTCACAGAAGAGCAGGCAGATGAAGATAAAATGTTCTGGGAAACTTATGACAGTTTGACTAAATACTTGAGCGACAGGACCAATTGCTCAGTCATTAGATGTCCTACAGCAGAAGGCGACGATATTATTGCTCGCTGGATCGCACTACACCCCCAAGACGAACATATTGTTATCAGCAGTGATACCGACTTTGTTCAACTAGTAGCACCCAATGTCAAACAATACAACGGAATTACAGACGAATTAATTACTATAGAAGGAATCTTTGATGCTAAAGGAAAGGCAGTCATTGATAAGAAAACTAAAGAACCTAAGCAAATCCCTAACCCAGAATGGCTACTGTTCGAAAAGTGTATGCGCGGCGATCCGTCGGATAATGTGTTCAGTGCGTTCCCAGGGGTCCGTACGAAAGGCACAAAAAATAAAGTTGGCTTACAAGAAGCGTTTGAGGACAAGGATAAAAAAGGTTACAACTGGAACAACATGATGTTACAACGATGGTCAGACCCAGATGGTCAAGAGCACAGAGTCTTAGACGATTACGAACGCAATCGCACGTTGATTGATTTGACAGCACAACCCGAAGAAGTTAAACAAACTGTAGATGCTGCCATACGTGAGCAGATCAGTCACAAAGACATTGGACAGGTTGGTGTACGATTTATGCAGTTTTGTGGCAAGTATGAATTAAACAAGTGTAGCGAAAGTGCAGATAGTTTTGGACGTTGGATGAATGCCACTTATCAGGGAGTATTAAATGCGACTCCTTGATAACATTCTAATAGTAGGATTTTTTTTAATTGTAGCTGTAGCCATTTTAGTGTTAACTAGCTACCGAGATAATCAGATGCCAGTCAAATATGATTGTGCATTATTAATCGGTAGTTGGCATCCAGACTTCCCTCCGGATGCAATCGAAGCATGTAGAAAAAAAGGATATATGTATGATAATAGCAAAACCCGTTATTGATAAACAGTTTTGGATTTTACAAGAAAATAATCGTAAGGTCGGAAACATTGAGGCCTGTGACGGTGGATATCAAGTTAAGATTAACAATCAGATTGCACAGTTCAAAACAATCAAGCTAGCGGCTCGCGACGCAAACATTATATTTGAACCAGCAATAAAAATTACTCGACCAAAAACAACTGTGGACCATGTCCATGGGTATCCTGTATCAGGGCGTGTATATAATCCAATTTGGAATGTGGCACAACAACTACCGGTATATACCAAGACCGCCAAAAGTAAGTCATGGTTTGCTTCTGGATGGTATAATGTACGCAAGGGCCGAACATGGCAAACCGTCTTGGCACCAAAGTTAATTGTCCTACAACGCTATGCCTATCAAGGTCCATACTATACCGAACAGGAAGCCAATGACAATTCACCTACAAAAATTTGTTGATCGGGTGCGTGGGCACGAAGCCAGAGGTGCTCGAGACTTTGTTATGAGCATGGCCGATGCCAAGGATCTGCATGCTGACATTACTAGACTGTTAATAGATCTCCAAACTCTACGTGAAACAACAGTTAAAACTCCCCAAGAAGATGTAATTACTTTAAAAATGGATGGAGGATCATTCTAAAATATACCTATATTTTGGCATAAATAAATGTAGGAGTATAATGGATGAGCAGACCTAAACCACTGGTGTTGGTTGAACTAACCAACAAGACCAATTACAAAACTGAGCAAGTACTGGCTAGTGAAGGAGTATGGGCAGTGTTCTATGACAACAACCCCATTAACCTTAAAACTTCTAATCTCTTGGTACAGTATCCTGGGCCAAAATACAAAAAAGTTTCATTCAGTAATCCTGGCCATGCTAAAAATTTAGCCAAGAAACTTAACACACAATTCAAAACTGAAAAGTTCACAGTGGTGTTACTAAAATCAGGCGACAAAGTTTATCCTTGAAGTGCGAGATAAAAAACGACTCACCGAAGAGCTTGTAAAGCAACTGGACCCTGACCTGGGTGTCACAGTTAAACGAGCCATGCATACTTGGTGGTTCAACATAAGAAAAAACGGTGGCATGCGATTGACAACACCGGGTTATCAACTGTTTATTAAAGATTTAGATATCGCTCGTTACGAATTTGCTATCGTAGACCCACTTCAATTTAATCAACATACAATTTTAAACTTAGATAAAAAAATGCAGATGCCTTACTATATTCATGCTGTCAAGGGCATACCTAAACAAATTATATTTTTTGGAAGCAAGGAAGCAGTCATGGTTAACTTGTACGGAAACCTACAACAATTTCTTGACAACTATACTTAAAACTGTTATACTAACATTCAGGGCCTTTAGCTCAGTTGGTTAGAGCAAGCGACTCATAATCGCTGGGTCGTTGGTTCAAGTCCAACAAGGCCCACCAAGGATAATTAATGTACATATTTGAACAAAACAGCAAATTAGGTTTTTACCACATTGGTGAAGAAAAATTCTACAACAAGGTCTCGGCCTTGGTTAAAGGAACCGAGCTCAATCAATTTCCAGAATGGAATTTTAATAAAGATATTTTTGATCAGGTAAATTGGCTAACTGAGCCGGCTGTAAGTCTTCAAGAATTGTATCGTATACGGGCACAACAAATACGAGATCAATTTGACTACATAAGATTAGAATTCAGCGGTGGTAGCGATTCAGCCACTGTGGCCTATAATTTTATCAACAACGGAATACACCTAGACGAAGTGGTATTTCGTTATCCCAAAACTGGTGAAAAGAATGTATGTGACGATCCATTCAACACCAAACCAGAAAACACACTTAGTGAAGCCCGTTATGCTGCCATGCCTATATTGAGCTGGATTGCTACGCATTCACCAAAAACAAAAATCACAGTACATGACTATAGTGAAGACATGTTGGCCAGCAAACACGATGAATCTTGGGTATTTAAAACTAGAGATTACTTTCAACCCGGGCATCCGTTTAAGCATACAGTAGATGCAGTAGATGATCACAAAAGAAAATTAGACCAAGGACAACGAGTTTGTGTGTTGTGGGGCATTGACAAGCCCAAGGTCTGTATCCGAGATAAAAAGTGGTATCTATACTTTATGGATATCCAGGCCAACGCAGCCAACCCCGATACCGCTGGTTATACCAATGTCACAAATGAATATTTTTTCTGGACGCCAGATCTACCAGAAATGTTGTGTAAACAAGCACACATGATTAAAAATTGGTTTAATTTAGAAACCAACAAGTATCTACAGCACCTGGTACGTTGGCCCAACAACAGTTTTACACAACGCACAACTTTTGAACACATAATCAAGCCCCTGATTTATCCCGACTACGATCCTACTACATTTCAGACCAGTAAGCCAACCAATAGTTTTTATAACGAAATGGATTATTGGTTTTATACTAATTTTCAAGATACCCATGCCTATCGTGCTTGGCAAGGAGGCCTACAGTTTTTGACAGACACTATAGATCCTAAATATTTTAATTACGAAATGGGACGGCCAGTGGGACTAGTTGGTTTTCTAAGTCCGTTTTATTACTTGGGTGACGCAGACTTTGAAGATCCTGGCACCAACGTACATTTTAAATTTTAAAAATCATACCACCACTTGTTTACAACTTAAATAAGTCTAACCCAATTTTAAGGAATATTATGAAAAAACTTTTAGCCATTATTTTAGCAACATTAAGTATTACCGCTACTGCACGTGAGAATATCACACTAGCTTATAGTTGGGGTCCCGGTGATAATGCAGCCAACTTCTACCGAGCTTTGGTCGCCGAAGCAAACAAATTACAGAATCAATACACATTTTTGTTTGACACCAAGCCTGGTGCTGGTGGTACTGTGGCCGCAAACTTTACCACAAACAACCCCACAAACACACTGTGGATCAACAGTTCTGCTGGTTTTATTCGACCCAACCTGTTTCCAAGTGACAGTCATAGCATGGCAGATTTTCGTAGCCTCCTGCCCATGTGTGTATCACCTTTTGTGATTTCTAGTAGCAAGTACAAATCATGGAAAGAAGTACCACGTGATGCCAAGCTATCAATTGGCATGAGTGGAATGGGCACTACTACACATTTGGTTTCCATCCAGTTAGCCAAAAACTATCCCAACTTGAATATTATTCCATTTAAAAGCACCAGTGAAGCATTGCTAGGGGTACTCAACGGTTCAGTGGATTTTTCAGTGGGGTTCCACGGTGACAGCGAACAATACACAGGTATTGGATCTTCTAAACAAGTTTATTGGCTTGGGCAAACTGGTCGCAACAGCATCAAAGGCACAGAATTGCTGGCCAACCAAGGGTTTAGCAAGGATTTGCTGGATATGAGCACACCACAGCAGATTTTTGCTTCACGTAAAATCAGTGAAGATCGCTTTGCCAGCCTACGTAAGATACTAGTAGAAGCTAGCCGTGCTCAAAGTGTACGCGATGCCAATGCTGCTGATAACTGTGTACCCAACAATCAAATGCCCGATGCACAGTTAGACGACTGGTTTAATTCACAGCTGGTACAGTGGAGACGCTTGACCCAGGGTGTAAAATTGGACAAATAGCAGGAAAGGCTAAATAATTGTAGCAACGCCGATATTCAATTGACGTCAGACGCTTGGGGTAACAGACCCTTTTACTAATGTGCTACATTAGAACGCCGCCCTAATTTTATACAAAGGAATTAAATATGAAAACTACTAAAATTCGTTGGGTAATTGCCCATGAGCCATTGAGCTTGTTTGTTCGTGCCGCACATGATTTTGAAAAAGAAATCAATGCACAACAATCAGCAGAAAAAATTGAAATTGAAGTAATGACACTAGGTGAATACAGTGCCAAGTACAACGATGGCGTTGTAGTTACCAAACACGATTTGCTAGATTTGATGGAAGCTGGCAAAATTGAAATGAGTCAAATGTACAGTACATGGTTGGCTGAACACTACGAACACGATTTCCTAGCGTTTGAAATGCCGTATATCTTTACAGATCACGACCATGCTAGTCGTGTATTAGAAGGTGAAGTTGGTGAAACATTGTTGGCCAAACTCACAGACAATAGCAATGTTCGTGGACTTGCTTACACATATTCAGGTGGATTCCGTTGCCTGGGTGTAAACAAGACTGTAAGTGCATTGGCAGATTTAACAGGCGAAAAATTACGCAGTAATCGTAATCCAGTAGGCCGTGCAGTTATTCGCACAATGAGTGGAGTTGAGCCATTTATATGCGAAACTGAAGAAGCACGTGAACACGTGGCCAATGGTAATTGTAACGGCAATGACACAGTTTACAGCCGTATCTATCCATTGAGTCAGAATGACGTAATTCAATCTGTAGTTGATAGCAAACACAGTTTGTTCTTGACCACAATGATCATTGGTGATCGTTTCTGGGACAGTCTCAGTGCTGAGGTCAAAGCAGTTATCAAGAAAGCTGCTATCCAAGCTGGACGTAACGAGCGTCAGACCACAATCGAAGACGGTCAACAAGCTCGCGATCGTTTGATCAGCGAAGGCAAAACTGTATATGAGCCTAGCGAAGAAGAGACACAATCTATGAAAGCTAAAATGCAGGCAGTCTATGCTGAATTTGAAAGCACCTTTGCTAATAATTTAATTGAGCGTATTAAAAAGGCTTAATAAATTTATTTTGGACAAATAGAACCCGCAGACCGCGGGTTTTATTTTGACTTTTTGCTAAAATGATGTTATACTAAATACTCAACTATGGAACAGCAAAAGAAACCGCCTGTACAACAGTATTACTATTCTGAAAAAGAGTGGGACAGAATTGGATGTGGTCCGTTGCCCGAAGAACGTAACCGTGAGAATTTTCAAGATGCTCATGCAAAAGGTAATCCTAAGATTGACGGCAAAAACGTAAAGGGGTATAATTAGGTTATGGGTATACTGGCCTTTGCTGTTGTTTCGGTTGTTATAGTTTATCTTTTAATCTCTATCAAAGATTGGATGGAATAATGAATATTAATCAAATCATCATTGCCACAATTGTTATATTGATTGTACTAGCAGTAGTTTTCAATACTTAATAGTTTCGCATTTTGACTAAAATGCGTGGTGGGTCGGATCATAAGTAATTTAAAGAATTGTTGTAATTCCTTCGTAGTGAAGGCACTGTGGACGAGGGTTCGACTCCCTCCTTCTCCACCGGAGAGTATTTGTAAAAGTATTCTGCGTTGGGGAAGCACTTGGATTCGACATGGTGAGATAGCGAAAGAGGCAACACAGTAGGCGATGACTGTCAATCAAGCAAAACTCGTAAATGCAAAAGCATCTACAGGCGAAGTAACTGTATCTGGTAAGAACGTCAAGTTCTCTGCTCGTACAGCGAAAGCCGAATCTTTCGCAGTTTAATCACCGCGATAGGGCAGGACATGCCTCGTAACAGAAACTACCAGAACCCGCTTCGGCGGGTTTCTTTTTATATGCAGTTAACTCTAAAACTACCAAGAAAGTCTGCAAAAATTACAGGCTACTAGTATAAACCACTAAATAATATGTTGGGCTTCAATCCAGCATTCTTTTAAAAGGAAATCTCAAGCATGAAAAAATTATTATTAGCATTATTCGCAATGGCTGGCATTACTGCGGCTCACGCCCAGGTATCTGGCAATTTAGGTTTGACAAGTGACTACCGTTTCCGCGGCATCAGTCAATCCCAAAATGCTCCTGCTGTCCAAGGCG
>Ga0209500_10001309_pt1 | contig 18854 bp, 19 predicted proteins | sample S_140212_EF_Meta_FD_187323 | JGI IMG/M metagenome (GOLD analysis project Ga0209500, IMG submission 187323) | Freshwater microbial communities from Lake Simoncouche, Canada to study carbon cycling - S_140212_EF_MetaG (SPAdes) (version 2) | ecosystem: Environmental > Aquatic > Freshwater > Lake ... | reverse complement strand
AAGCCAGTGCTCTTTCGACCTGGGAGGCCCTCGAACTGGCCGTTAAGGATATCGACACCGCCGAAACTATCATCGCAAGTTGCAACGCGAGCATCACAGCCACTCGAGATGAACTCGAAACAGTAAAGGGCAAACTCAAGCAAGTCGCGGCGATGTTGGTTCTGGAAGGTGATGAGAAGCGGGCGGCAGCGGCTACCGATGAGGCCTACTGCCAATTGCAGAGAGTCGACGACGAGATCACCGCATGTGACCGACAAATCCAGACGCTTCTGGAGCAGATGGCCCCTGCCGAAACCAAACTGGCCACTGCGATTGAAACTGAGGCAAGCTTCATCGTCCGGTTTTCGGCGGCCATGGAAGCGGTGGGCGAAGCAGTTTTAAAGCAGGCCGATGTCGCCCATGCCGTAGAACTCTCTGGGATGTGCGAGCAGTTCGAGCGACTCAAGATCGAACAGCTCGGCTTGGGAGGCAGGTGCAGCGACATCCGTACGCTGCGCACCGACGTGGAGCTCCTTCGCACAGCAAGCCGCGATCTGCCTTCGGTGTTGCCGGAGGACCTCTCGCAACTCAACGCTCTCGACCGATTGCACGAGAATGCATCTTCCACGCTCCATGCGATAGCAACACGAATTGAGGTGATCGCCGGGTACCAGCCGATTCGGCTGGGCAAGAAGTTGATTGGTCCGGGCACCGCAGAAATCATTACTACTGAAACAGACATCTCCGTTGGCGAAGGCACGTGCCTTCGAATTGTGCCGGGCGGCGGCCGGTCGCTGGCCGAGGCCACCCAGCAACGCGATGACTCTTTGGCCAGCCTGAGGGGCAGGCTTTCCGCCCTTGGGCTGGGCAGCATCGAAGCAGCCGTGCAAGCCTGCGCCACACGGCAGTCGCTGGATTTTGACATCCGGGCCAAGGAGCTTTCGATCGCCGGCCTAGGCGGAGATATACCCGGTCGTGAATTAGAAATGCTGGAGCACAAACTCGCTGCCCTCGCGGCGGAGATCCTGCGTCGCTCTCCCGCTGGATACGTGCGGCCTGCCAACCTGAGCGAAGCGGAAGCATTCAAAAAAGAAGCAGAGGAGCAGAGCCATCTCCTCGTGGCAGCGGCGTCATCTGCCAATGCAAATCTAAACGCTGCAAAAGAGGTGCTGGATAGCGCGGCTGCGGCACGGTCATCGGCGGAAAATTGTATCCACTCACACCGCGCCGAAATCCAATCGCTCAAGACTAAAAAGGCGGTTGATGTCGATCGTTTTGGCGAGGATCGCGGGGGGCAGTTGCACCAACTGGAACAGGCCAGCCGGATTGCCCGCGAGAAGCACGAGACAACGTGCCAACGCCTCCACAGCATGCGCCCTGAAAGCCTTGAGGAAGACGCCGTTCGCCTCGACCGCGCCGTTAACACGCTGCTGGAGCAGAAGCAGAACTCGGAAACGAAGCAGCAAGTCGCGATGGGCCGCCTGCAACTCACCGGTACGGTTGATCCGCAAGGTGATCTGACACACGCCGATGCCGAGATGACAAGTGCTTCAGAACATCATGCGCAGCGACTGGAAGACGCGGAGGCCTTTCGCCTGCTGAAATCACTCTTCGAGGAGCAGCGAACTGCCGTGCAAGACAAGTTTGTAGAGCCACTGAAGAACCGAGTTTCCGAGTATCTCAAGCGACTCTACGGCACAGACGCTTGCATGTCGGTGGATTTCCGCGACGGCACGTTCAGCGACCTCACAATCTCTCGGCCCGCTTTTGGGAGTATTCCTTTCAAGTTTCCGCAACTCAGTGGCGGGGCACGCGAACAGGTTGCGGCAGCGTTTCGCTTAGCCATGGCAGAACTCCTCGCTGAAGACCACGGCGGGTGCCTCCCTGTTGTGTTCGACGATGCGTTTGTGAACTCGGATCCGCACCGGATCCGCGAACTGCAGCGAATGCTCGATTTCGGCGCATCCCGCGGGCTTCAAATTGTGATCTTGTCGTGCAACGCAACCGACTACTCAAGCCTTGGCGCACAGGTTGTAACGCTCCAGAGTCCTACCACACTGGGGGGGCTCTTCAGTTCGTCCTTTGAAGAAAGGACCTCGAGCAATGCCTGAGATCGCCTCGCGACAGGGTCACGAGCAGGGGACTGAAATGGGCGCGTGGATTGACGCAGCCCCGGTCGCCATGCTCGTTGTTCGCCACACTGGTGGCATCGTTGTGGCAAACCGTGCTGCATGCGCGATGTTTGGCTACCCCGTGGACCAACTCGTCGCGTTGCATATCGATGATCTTATGCCTCAGGCATTTCGCGCAAGGCACCACGAGCACGTCGCACGTTTTTTTCAGGTGATGACCTCACGCACGATGGGTGTGGGTCGCACTGTTCTTGCCGTCAATGCGGCTGGCCGGGAGTTTCCGGTCGAAATTGGCTTGAGCGTGGCAGCCACTGCGTCTGGCATGTGCGTTATTGCAGCGATTATCGACATCACTGAGCGGAGTCGGCGCGATCGTGAATCGAGGTTAGCAAGAATGGTTCAAGAGGCAATGCTGCCTCAGATGCCCGACGACTTGGAGGGCATTGCGATAGCAGCTAAATCGGAGCCAGCTGAGGCCACCGGAGGAGATTTTTACGACTTGATACGGCTTCCGAATGAACGGATTGGCATCGTGATCGGCGATGCCAGCGGGCATGGATTTGCCGCGGCATTAGTGACTGCTAATGCCCGATCCTATGTGCGTGCCCTCGCCCGTACGGAGTCGGATTTGGGCGGCATTCTGCAAACGATGAATTCCCTGTTGCTGAATGACATTTTGGACGGCCAGTTCATCACTTTGCTCTTTGTCGTGGTCGATCCCCGCCAAATGAGTCTGAGTTATTCCAGCGCTGGCCATATTGGTTATCTGCTTAACCGCAACGCACACATCAAATACCAGCTCGATATCAACGGCCTCCCGCTGGGTTTGCATGCAGACGCACGGTACCCCGTTACGACGCTCCCAATCGAAGACGGCGATCTGCTGGTTTTGCTGACCGATGGAATCGAAGAATCGATGTGTCCACGAGGAAATCAGTTTGGTCGACAGCGAGTCATGGATTTCCTGGAGCGAGCTAATGGCTTGCCGCTCCCTCAGATTGTTCACGAACTGCACGCAGAAGTTCATGCGTTTCAGGAGTCGGGGGAACCTCACGACGATGCCACATCCGTCATTGCGCGATTTGGAACACCCGGGCCTCTCGCTGAGGGAATACGTCCTGAACCATCTGCTGATTGTTCTCAGACCCGATGAGTCAGCACTCCTCATGAAACGCGTGCAGCGAATGACAATCGTTCTCCTATCCGTTGCATTGGCTGTTTACGCGGGGCTGTGCCTTGTGTTTCTCCTATCGCAGCGGTCGTTTATTTATTTTCCCACGCCACTTCGGCAGGGCGATGCGTCGTCAATCCCACTCCAAACACCCGATGCAACTCTGCAGATTTCAACCCGAGCCCACGACGGAACGCAGGCCCTTATTTATTTTGGGGGTAACGCAGAGGATGTGTCGTACTCGCTGCCCGAGTTCGCTGCTGCTTTTCCAGAGAAAGCCATCTTTATGATGCACTACCGCGGCTATAGTGGAAGTTCTGGACGGCCTAGCGAATCCGCTTTGCACAGGGATGCCAAGGAATTGTTCAAGATGGTGCACGCCGCGCACTCGGATGTGACTGTTATCGGCAGAAGTCTCGGCAGCGGGGTCGCGATCCGATTGGCCTCCGAGGAGCCTGTGAGCCGGCTCGTACTCGTCACTCCTTTTGACAGCATCCTCAATATTGCGAGGAGAGTAGCTCCGTTTCTTCCGATCGGATTGCTGATGTCAGACAGATACGAGTCGTGGCGATGTGCACCGCTCGTGAAAGCACCGACATTGATTCTTGCTGCAGCCAATGACGCACTCGTTCCAGCAGCTAGCACGCAGTCGCTCTTTCGTGCATTTTTACCAGGAGTTGCGACCATGCGATTTCTCGGCGGCACAGACCATAACTCGGTGTCTGAAACACCTGAATTCATGGAAGCGATACAGGCTGGCCGATAGCTCCCGTGTCGGCGAACCATTCTCTTTCTGGTGCGGTGCGCACGACTCGAATCGTTCGCAACACGTGGGGCATAGCGTATCCCCACGGGTGGTGTTCACCGGAACAACACCCAGCCCTGTTTCAGAGTCATCCAGAAGCCCCAGCTCAGCGGTCCGACAACAATCAGCCAGAATACGACGAGCTCGCATCGGCCTCGCAGTGTGTTGCTTCGTGTGTGGCTAGGGGTTGGTGTACTGCGTGAGTCCGGCGGGGCAGCTCCTTTGGGGTTTATGCCTGCTGGATGCTCACTCGAATCGGCACCGCCGTCAAATAGTTGCTCTGCAACTGGCCGAACAGCCATGTTGCAGAAAAATCCCACTGCCAGTAGCCCGGCTAATAGATACATGGTTTGGTCGTAGGCGGCGCTCCGAGGCACGCCCGAATGAAACTGAAAATCATTCAGGTAGTTCACGAGCACCGGGCCGAGGATTCCGGCCACGCTCCATGCCGTGAGGAGTCGGCCGTGAATGGCCGCTACGTTCTGCGTGCCAAACAGGTCAGCCAAATAGGCGGGAATCGCTGCAAAGCCACCACCGTACATCGTCAGAATCAAACAGAAAATCCCACAGAACACAGGTATGTTGCCGGCCTGTCCAGCCCACGGCACTCCAGCATAGAGCACAACACCCAACAGGAACAAAATGCTGAAGGTTATTTTTCTACCGAGTACATCCGAGAGTGTTGCCCAGAAAAATCTGCCTGCAATATTGAAGAGGCTCAGCAGCCCAGTAAATCCAGCCCCAATCACCGCCAGTTGACTGAGTTGCCCGGAATCAAGCTTTTCAAATGAAAGCGACTCTCCCAGCAGACGGCCACCCAATATTTCCTGCAGCATTGGCGACGCCATGCCGATCACGCCGATGCCTGCCGACACATTCAAGCACAGAACCCACCAGAGCAACCAGAATTGGTACGTCTTACAGGCTTGGTTCACCGTGACAAAACGACCTGCGGCAGGTGTTGCCACAAGAGTCTTGCCCGCTACAACGCCAACCGACGTTGTGCCTTGCGGCACCCAGCCATCCGGCGGCAACCTATACGTAAAAGCTCCGAGCAGCATGAATAGGAAATAGATGCCCGCCAGGACTAGAAATGTTTCCCAGACACCCACGGATTCTGGCCCAGCGAAATACTTCATCAGCCATGCAGCCAATGGAGATCCGATCATTGCTCCGCCGCCAAAGCCCATAATCGCCATGCCAGCTGCCATACCCCGACGGTCTGGAAACCACTTGAGAAGCGTCGACACAGGTGAGATGTACCCGAGCCCTAAGCCGATCCCTCCGATGACCCCGGAGCCGAGCCAGAGCAGCCACAGTTGGTGCCAGTACACACCGATGGCCGAGATCACAAGTCCGCCGCACCAGCAGAGGGCAGAGACAACACCCGCTTTTCTCGGGCCGGCCCGCTCGAGCCATGTGCCGAAAATTGCGGCACTGGATCCGAGGAACACGAAAAAAAGAGTGTACAACCAGCCCAGAAGAGGTCTGTCCCAGTCGCAGGTTGTCGTAACGAGTTTTTCAAAGAAACCCATGCTGGCCGGACATTGCACCGAACGTGTAATCCCGATTGCCTTGGTAAGAGGCAGCCAGAAAACAGAAAATCCGTAGGCCATCCCGATGCAGAGATGAATGCACAGGGCCGCAGGGGGGACGAGCCAGCGGTTGAAATCTGGGGCCGCAATCGTTTTGTGCTTGGAGAGCAGATTGTTGAGCATGCCAGAAAAAGAATCTGCCTTCGATGATCTCATTCTACTCAACGGGGCACATCACTATGGATAGTTCCGAAAGAGACTCTCGGTAAGCCTCCGAATCGAGAGAGTGCAACGGGTAGAGGCCGCCATCTTCCAACGTGAATACGCTGGGATTCACGATACTGGCACTTACTTCCTGCCGGGCTGATCTTGCTGAATCGTGCCGCTTCCAAATGGCTGGGAATTGCTGCGGGAGCCATCGGATCTCGTGGTAATCGTGCCCGAGCCAAACTTCTGCGTGTTGCCGGTGACCGTTTGCCCATTGCGTCCCTGCTCAGTTGTGATCGTGCCGGAGCCAAAAGGCCGCGTCTGACTGCTCGTGCCGTCGGACCACCTGGTGATTGTGCCGGAACCAAATTTCTGCGTGTTACCGGTAATTATCTTACCGTCGCGGCCTCGCTCAGTGGTAATGCTGCCGCTGCCAAACGGCTGGGTTCTGCTGCTGGAGCCATCCGAGCGATTGGTGATCGTGCCGGACCCGAACGCATGGGTGTTACCAGTACGCGGGCCAGTCATGCCGGCGCGAGGTGGCGTGGGCTCAGCGGCAAGGGCCAGCGAAAGCCCACCAGACCAGCCGATGAACAGGGCAACTGCTAGAGAAATTTCTCCGGTAATCCGTTGCATCGATCGCGACACGTTCCAGCACCTAGTCTTAGAAAGACAGTGGACCGAATGAAGCAACTGCACCGGAAGAACTGGCCGACACAAAAAAATTGCCGTTTGTTTATCCAGCATTTACGGCACCTTTTGAAAAGGAAAGGAGAGACTCGCCTGAGCTGACCTCGCGGTTCCGACTGCCGCCGCTGCACGGCTCCAGCATACCATGCCTAGCCGACTGTCGAACAAGTCTGCCGCCGCACGAAGCGGCAACCGTCGACCCTGAAAACCATCGGCGTTTTCAGCGGTCGACCAAGTGGACAAAGGTCATGGATGACTTTATCCACGGGCAGTTCGAGGGAGAGGGGGGCACCGCCGTTTGGCTGGGTTGAACCAACCCCATCCCAGACTCGTAGAAGCAAAAGGCACAAACATTTTCCCGAGGCTCAAACAGCATTCGAGCACGAGAGGCATCCATGGTCGCTGCAAACAAGAATCTCCTAAAGTTGATCCGATCTCTTGCCGTCGGGGACGAATTGCGTGCCATGCGTTTGCGCGGAAGGCTCGTGGTGCCATACATACAATCCTCTTCAGTTCAATCGCAGCACGCGCCTAGCAAGCAGGATCTTCCCCAGAATGCATCGGGGAAGGATCGCGGGAGAAAATCGCGGGGCTAACCGTCAGACTCTCTGCGTATTTCCTTGGACGTGCCGCGGCCAATACGGGCAATGCCTGCATCCGCTGCCGCAGCAAGAGCCTCGCTTTAGATGATGGGCCTCGGTAAAGACAAGCAAGCCATTCTCGATAAAGAACTCCTGCGACTGCATCTCAGGGCCGACCGGCGTTGGAGCATGGCAGTCGTCGGGTGCTTCGTCGATCGAGTGGGGCATGTGCGACATGGGGAACACGGAGGCCAATCGTTTAAAGATGATCTTTCCTGATAGCCACCGCAGGCTACATGCCGTATGGAAAATCAGCGTGTTCGGTGATGCCACTCGCACGGATCGGTACAAGGGCCTTGGCGTATGCAAGCAGCATTGTCAGGGCGAAGTCGATTCGCTTTCGGAGCCACGCATCGCGTTCGCCTGCCGGCGTTTCCCCGGCAAGCACGTCGGCTACGTCTTGCACCAGAACATGCTCGGGAATGTAGAGCAGTCGGCTGTTTTTATAACCGCTGGTGCGAAGTTCATTCACCGGATAACTGCCTCCACGACTCGCCGACACCGCCACGATGAGAGCCGGTTTATGCCCCACCTCTTTTGGCCCGGCAAATAGCAGTAGATTCTTGAGCCCCGGCGGCACCATGCCGGCCCACTCGGGAGCCACGATCACGAATCCATCCGCCTTCCGCATGCAGTCGCGGTAGGGCTTCCACTGCATGGCCAATGGGCTATCACCCTGCCATACCGATTCGTCCCACAGGGGGAGTGGATTCCCGGAGAGGTCAATCGTGTCGACCCCAACAGCAGAATCGAGGCGAACGAGATTCTTTGCAATGAAATCCCCGACCCGGCTCGACTCACTTGCCTTCCGGTGACTCCCGACAACGACTGCAATCTGCATAGCTACATCCTCACAATAAAATGCAACGGAAACCATTGACACAGAAACTATGCTCGCGCCATACCGTACACCCTCACCTGATCGAGGCGATTCGTCCAGAGCACTTGCGTCAACGCGGATTGCTTCCGCGTGGCAAAAGCAAGTGCATCACTTGTACGCTGGATTGCTAGGCTATCCCACTCACAGATCGTCGACTGGAGTGCCAGTGGCCCATTGTAGCCAACGGGGCCCTCCGCGATCTAGCTGCGCATTCTTTTCAACTTCTTCCACCGCCAAGCACACACTCCACGAACCGATGCACCCATCTGCCCTGCCAACTGACACACTGCTGCGAGACTGCGACGAAACACGGACTCGCAGGAGTGGCCCTGGGGGCCAGCATCGTAACAAAGTGGAAACGGCTGTTGTGCTCCTGCATCGGCCCACCATGCTTTTGGCACAGGCCTCCGAGCGGCGGTCGCAATCCCAGAATCGCGGGGTGGCCCTGAAACGGCTTCGGCTCCGCCTAGCGATTGAATACCGCACGCAACCCGAGGCGAATGGACCATCGCCATTGTGGCTGGCCAGAACGCGAGGACGGCAAATCGTGGTCGCAAAAGACCACGACGACTACTCGGCCCTGATTGCCGAAGCCCTCGATCACCTGCAGACATCCCGCTGGGAAATGGCCACCGTGGCAGCCTCGCTTGGAGTGAGCACATCGCAGTTGATCAAACTCTTTCGAAAGGTGCCGGCGGTATGGGTGGGAGTGAACAGGCTTCGCACCGATGCAGCATCCCACCCAACGCCACCCGAGTGAGAGCGTGAGGCCAAATGCCTCGTTTTGCTACGATACTGCGCAGGGCGATGAAACATTTGCTTTACCCAGAAACCGCAGACCAATCGCATGCCAACTATCTATTACAGCCCCAGTTATGTGGCTGCAGAGCATGCGTTTTCAACGACTCGCAAGGCTGGGTGGGTGGCGGATTCGCTCCAACAATCGCCCATCGAAGGCATCTTGATCCAGCCGCCCGAGCCGCTCACATGCGAGCAACTCCTCACCGTGCACAGCAACGAATACGTTCAGGCCGTCGCCACCGGTATTCCGCGGTCGCGGGCATCCTCGCAGGGTTTTGAGTGGGGGCCCCAACTCTTGCCCGCTGTGCTGGCCAGCAACGGTGGAGTTGTGGCGGCTGCCCTCCAGGCTTTAAAGGCAGGCGTATCTGGCTCCCTCTCCAGCGGTCTGCATCATGCCCATCGGAATTGGGGCTCAGGATTTTGTACGTTTAACGGGCTGGCGATTGCTGCGCACCGAGCCCTCGAAGCCGGGGCCGAGTCTGTCTTGATTCTAGACCTCGATGCTCACTGCGGCGGAGGCACTGCGGCGATCATTCAAAGCGAACCTCGTATCAAGCAAGTGGATGTGTCGGTATGCGAGTTTGATGAGTATGCAGACACAATCAACTCGACACTCACGATGGTGGACGGCGTGAAGTATCTAGCCACCATCGAAAGAGTGCTGGCAAAATGCGAGGCTCAGACATTCGATTTGTGCCTTTACAACGCCGGCATGGACCCGTTCAAGGATGACGTCCAAGGCGGTGTCGCCGGTGTCACCATGCCCATTTTAGCCCGCCGCGAGGCGTTGGTGTTTGACTGGTGCCGTCGCAGGCATCTGCCTGTGGCTTTTGTATTGGCCGGTGGCTACGTGGGTGGGAATGTTGATGTGCCAACGCTCGTCGCCCTGCATCGACTGACGCTTCAAGCTGCTGCCGGAGTTTTGATGGCTTGATCAGCAAACGCTGGTTCAAAAAGACTACGCTGACAGCCGCTTTTAACTCGTGTTGACGAATCGGACACGTCTATGTGATTCTTGAGGAGTGTCAGATCAGTAGTCGGATTTCTCTGGCTACTGAGTTTTGCCGCTGCGCAGTCTTGTGAAATGGAGTTCACCGCATGAGGCCGATGCCTCTGACTTGGCCAGGCTTAATCGTGACTGCGATCATGGCCTGTTTAGCCGTTGCTGTGGGCTCGGTCGTTGTGGCCGAAAAACCAACGTCCAACGAGAGCCGAGGGGGTCAGGAGCGTAGAATCGGCGAAGGGACGTGGGGCACGGATTACACAGGGTTTGTCATTCCGAAAAAAACAAATCTGCTCTGGTGGCACGGCCAACGCTATCAAGGGGGCGTAGGGGCCTACCGCACCGACGGGCCACGCATCGTGCACAAACCGTGATGGATGGATTCTTATACCTCAAATCCCGTAACACCTTTACGCAGACATGAACCAGAAGTCAGATCACCTTCTGGCAGCCTGCGACTCCAACGGCCGCAGCACGAGTCGCTGGCCCGCCGCCATTTCGTGGATGCTCCTCGACTGGGCTGCGAGTGCGTTTTCAACGATCTCGATCACGCTGCTCGTGGCATATGTCGAAAAGATTGTGTTTGCCGACAACGCGTGGGGCGTGCCTGGCGGGGTGGTCTGGGCGTGGACGTTGGCCACCGCAATGCTCGCATCAGCACTCGTGGCCCCGGTCCTCGCTGCGTGGGCGGATCGTCACTGCAGCCACAAGCAGGTGCTTTTTGCCAGCGTACTCGTCGGCAGCAGCGCATGTTTGTTCTTGGGCATCGCGCCCCCTGAGGCCCGGCTCTGGATCGCACTCTTGATCGGCTTGGGAACCGTCGCGTTTGACATGGCTGCCATTTTCACTGGCAGCCTGCTACCGAGCATGACTTCGGGTGACGGCGCCGACAGGCTCTCAGCGGCAGGCTTTGCCGCAGGCTACGCTGGCGGAGCAATTGCCCTCGTTGCGGCAACGGCAATCGTGACGGCTCACGATGCCCTCGGCCTCTCCACCGCCGGTGCATTGCGAGTGGCGTTTGTTCTCGTGGGCATCTGGTGGCTGGCCTTCTCGCTGCCTGCAGCCTGCGTGCAATTTGGCAGCGTACTCACTGGCAGCACGCAAGCATCAAGTGGCAGCGGCCAGCCACGTGCATCTACGTCAGTCGGCGAACTCATTGCCTTCGCCAGATCGCTTGGAGCCGGCGGATGGCACCCGCTGGGAACGATGCTCTTAGGCGCCGTGCTCGTATTGGGCACCGTGCAGACGGCGATCTCACAATTTTCGAGCGTTGCACTCGAGGAATTCCATCTGGATCCCCCTGCGCTTGTACGACTGGTGTTGCTGGTGCAACTGCTAGCGATGCCTGGAGCGATTGCCATTGGCTGGATCTCCGTACGATGGAGCCGACAGGTGGCGCTCTCGATTTGCCTGACTGGGTGGGCCGCCGTGCTGGGGCTGGCCTTTTTGGTGAACTCACCTGGGCACCTGATGGCGTTGGCTATTTTACTGGCGCTGGTGCTCGGCGGCGTACAGAGTGTGCTACGCACGAGCGTAGCAGTGCTGGCGCCAGCCGGCCGCTTCGGCACAACATTCGGACTCATGCAGGTGGGCACAAAGCTCGCTGGGTTTGCAGCGAGCCTTATCTTTGGCGCGGTCTACGCAGCTTCTGGCCACCCTCGCGGCGGCCTGGTGATGCTACTTGTGCAACTCCTTGCGGGCTGGTGGATTCTCTCACGGGCCAACCGAGAACGATAACACCCCACTGCAAAACAGGCTCCCGCATACCACTGCGAATAGCACCTAGGGTTTCTCAGGCCGGGGCACGCGACAGATCACACCGGCGCATCGGGAGCTTAGCTTGCCGAGAGCCCTAGCACGTCTCGCATTGAATACAGACCGGCCGGCTTGCCTACTAAAAAGGCAGCGGCAGCCAAGGCACCTCTGGCGTAGCAATCCCGATTGGTGGCCCGTACGTTCACAGACAGCGACTCTCCGTCGAGACCAAAGAGGATCGTGTGCTCGCCTGGATTGTCTCCAGCGCGGATTGCGTGGTAACCAATTTCATCCGCTGGCCTCGCCCCAGGCCGACCTTCGCGGCCGTGCGCCACGCGGAGTTGCCCCATAGCGTCAGACACAATCTGCCCAAACTTAAGCGCGGTGCCGCTCGGTGAATCTTCCTTATGGCGGTGATGCCATTCCATAATCTCGACATCGCTGCGGCCGCCAACTCCCGACAAGAGCGAGGCGGCGCGGCTCACCAAATCCATCGCAATATTCACTGCCAGACTCATGCTCGGCGACTGCAGCACCGGAATTGAGCGGGAGGCCTGCGCAATGGCTTTTCGGTCCAGATCCTCTAGCCCTGTTGTCGCCACAACCAGCGGCACACCAGCCTTGACACAGGCCGCAGCGATTCCAGGAATGGCTCCAGGCAGCGAGAAGTCGATCACAACATCGGCCGGACAACTCCACGTATGGCTCACGGCCACATTGGCTGGTGCGATCCCTGCCAGTAGACCGGCATCGGCGTCAATCTTGGGATGGCCGGCCCTCTCGATGGCAGCAACGAGTTGCCAAGGAACCGCATCGGCTGCAGCACAGGCCACCACGCGCTGACCCATACGACCAGCCACACCGTGAACGACAAGACGCTTCGGGGAAGTTCGATTCACAGCACGCCTCTCGGGATAATTCGGGGAGCCATCGGGAAGGCTGACTCGGCGGAGCACACCATGACTCTAGCGAAGCCGATCATTTTTGCTCAAGAGCCACGCCGCTCGCTGGCATTTTGGTTCGCTGATAGCGAGGAATTGCGTACATCAAAGCACTGAAGTGCCCGCGGACTTCGAGCGAGCGGAGAAGGCAAAGAATCGCTCAACCGTAGAGATCGATCGCCTGCACGATCTCGTCGAGCCTATTGCCGACGCTCACGGATCGGTTGGCGAAACTGGCCCGACTCACGCCTCGGCTGCCCAGCACTTCGTTAAAGAGTTTTTGGTCCGTGGTATGGTAGGCAACCGTGGCTGTGGGGTCTTTGAGTTGGTGGCCCGTCAGGATGCACACCACCCGCTCGTCCCGACCGATCACGCCCTCAGCCACGAGCTGTTTGGCACCGGCCACGCTGGCGGCGCTCGCCGGTTCGCAGCCCAAGCCGCCCGCTCCAACCTGCGCCTTGGCGTCGAGGATCTCCTGCTCGCTCACTTCTCGCACCACGCCATCACACACCTCAAGTGATCGAAGGCACTTATTGAGATTCACCGGGCGATTGATCTCAATGGCGCTAGCGATCGTATCGGCGCGTTTGTTCTGGCGGTCCAGTTCGTCGTAGTAGTTGCACGCGGGTGTTAAGTCGGCACGGCCGCCTTCCCAGCGCAGGCCGCGATTGTGATAAAGCTCGTAGAGCGTGTTGGCACCGGCGGCGTTGATCACAGCCAACCGCGGCACGCGGTCGATCAAGCCGAGCGTACGGAGCTCTGCGAAGGCTTTCCCAAAGGCGCTTGAATTGCCAAGATTGCCGCCGGGTACGACGATCCAGTCGGGCACCTCCCAAGCAAGCGATTCCAGCACCCGATACATGATCGTTTTTTGACCTTCCAGACGGAACGGGTTCACACTGTTCACCAGATAGATGCCCAGTTTGCCTGACACTTCCTTCACTCTGGCCATGGCGTCGTCGAAGTCGCCAGCAATCTGAATGGTGAGCGCACCATAATCAAGCGCCTGCGAGAGCTTGCCGTAGGATATTTTGCCGGTGCCAATAAAGATGATGCCACGCATCAAGCGGGTGACCGCACAGTAGACGGCCAGCGAAGCGCTTGTGTTGCCTGTCGAGGCGCAGGCGGCCCGCTTTGCGCCAATCATTCTGGCATGGGTAAACGCAGCGGCCATACCGTTGTCCTTAAAGGATCCAGAAGGATTGAGTCCTTCGTACTGCAGGTGCAACCGGCCCGGATTCATTCCGATGAATGCTCCCACGCCATCTGAAACCGAGAGCAGCGTTTGCCCTTCGCCGATCGTGACCACCGCTTCGCGTGGCGCAAAGGGAAGCAGTTCGTGAAACCGCCACACGCCGCTGACGGCTAAGGGATCGCTGCGACGCATCCACTTCCGCTCAAACACTTCAAAAGACGTTGGCGGGCGAAGGCGATTCCAGTCGTACGCGACGTCCAGCAGGTTGCCGCAGGAGGGACAGCTCGTCAGCACTTCCTCCACCGAGAACGTGGCGGCACACGCAGGCGAGATGCACTGCTGAAACGCCAGATCGGTGCGAGTCACAACGGCCAAGGCAAACTCCTCCACATCCCTTTTGCTCCCTCCCTGTGTCGGCAAAGCAAGGCCGGCTGCTGTGGAGAGAATGTTCCGGGCTGTGCCGCCGGATTTTTTAAAACGTAGGTCATGTCTCCACGCGCGGCAAGAAGACTCCGAAATCCGACGTTTCTTTCGGTTTTGCAGGCCGACGCAGAACCAAGAATACTCTCTTTTCAGCCTGCTGGCGACTGCCAGTTTGACAGCCTTCGTGTGGAGTGTATATTTGTCTGTTTCTTTTTACTCAGCGGAGTGGTTCATCAAAGTGGCCCACGCAGCCTGATGCGTATTGAGGCGGTCATGAAAGCGATGGAATTGAAGGTCTTTCGGGTGGCCTTGGAACAGATGCGTTCCCGCCTGCGCGGCGATGTTTCTGCGATGGCCGATGTGGCATTGCACAAAACCCGTTCGGAAGCCAGCGGCGATCTTTCCAGCATGCCGATTCATATGGCCGATGTCGGCACCGATGCCTACGAGCAGGAATTCACGCTCACCCTCATGGCCAACGAAGAAGGCACCCTCGATCTTGTGGAGCAGGCACTCCACCGCATCCGTTCGAAAACGTACGGGTTTTGCGAGGAATGCAACGCAGTCATTTCAAAAAAGCGACTAGAAGCGATCCCTTTTGCATCGATGTGCATTCGCTGTGCCGAAAAGCAAGAACTCCCATACGGCGAGCGACCGCGTCAGCCTCGCTAACGGGGTTTGACTCGGCATGGATGGATTGTGCGACTCATGCTCAACCCTCTTCGCGGCTGGCCCCTCTTTGGCTGGATCACACTAGTCGCCTCATGGCTCGACTTGGTCACAAAGTGGGCGATGTTTCGACGGCTCGGCATGCCAGGCGAACAGCTAGGCATCATCGTTGTGCCACGCATGCTCAGCCTCGAAACAAATCTCAACGAAGGTGCTCTGTTTGGCATGGGCCAGGGAATGGGTTTCTTTTTTGCGGCCGTATCGTGTATCGCCATCGTAGCAATCGTGTGGATGGTGTCGCAGCAGGTCACGCGAGACGACCTCTGGCTGACCGTCTCGCTGGCGCTCATCACTGGCGGCATCGTGGGCAATCTCTACGACCGCCTCGGACTGCCTGGGCTCACCTGGCACGCACCACTAACCCGGCTGGGCACACCCGTTCTGGCGGTGCGAGACTGGATTCATTTCCGTCTGGATGGCATCATTGATTGGCCGATTTTCAATCTGGCCGACTCGTGGCTGGTCATCGGCGCCGGGCTCTTGCTGCTGGTTTCGCTTCGGCCCTCAATGAAATCGCTCAACGCAACCCAACCGCCGCACCAGTAACCCACCTCAAGCACACCCCCCGCTTCCAACCCATGGCAGAGCCCACAACCAACACGAGCCATGATTTTCCATTCAACTCTACGCCGACTGCCATAGCCGGGCGGCTGGCAGCAGCGTTGTCTGCCGGCCGGCTGGCAGCCGCCGAAACGCTTCGCTGGTTTCGGGCACCGGGCCTCACGGTGACGCAAAAAGCCGACCGCTCCCCCGTGACGCAGGCCGACCATGCCGCCGAGTCGATCATCAAACGAGAACTGCTCGCAGGTTTTCCGGACGACGCTTTTCTGGGCGAGGAATCGGGCAGCGTTCTGGGAACCTCGGGGTACGAGTGGGTCGTGGATCCGATCGATGGCACAAAATCATTCATCCGTGGCGTGCCGCTCTACGCCACGCTCATTGGCTGCCGAATGGCAGGGCAGGGCGTGCTGGGGGTCATCGCGATCCCCGCGCTGGATGAAATGGTCTATGCCGCAGTCGGTGGCGGTGCCTGGCATGCCCGAGGCAGCGAGCCTCCGATAGCAGCCAGAGTGTCATCGCGGGGCACACTGACTGAAAGCCTGCTGTGCACGAGTGACTTCACGTCCTTTGGGGGCCGCGATCGGTCAGGGGCAGCTGCGACTGATTCGCTTCCTCGCAATACCGCTGGGAATGGCGATGCGGCACGCCAACGCCTTGAGGCCGCGTGCGGCGTGTCGCGGACATGGGGGGACGGCTACGGCTACCTGCTTGTGGCCACCGGCCGCGCCGATGTGATGGTGGATCCAATTATGAACCCATGGGATGCGGCGGCCGTCGAAACAGTGATCCATGAAGCCGGCGGTTCGTTCACCGACTGGCAGGGGCGCCGTCGAATCGACTCAGGCGAAGGGGTGGCCACCAACGGATTGGTGCACGCCCAAGTGCTCGGCCTCTTGCGGTCGTCAACATGATACCAGCCGCTTTTCCCGTGAAGCGGGCCTGTTTCGAGTGGCACGCCAGCTTCGGCCTTGCGGGATTGACCCAAATGGCTACGCTTTGACACTCTGGTGAGTTCTGCTCCCCATTTTTGTTTCCATTTTCCACACTGAATCAAAGAGCACTCAATCGTGGCACGTTCCTGTCAGGTCTGCGGCAAGGGTTTTTCCATGGGCAACACCGTGACCCTCCGCGGCAAGGCGAAGTACTTGGGTGGCGTCGGCACCAAGGTGACCGGCATTTCACGCCGCAAGTTTAAGCCGAATCTTCAGCGACTACGGGTTACCGTGGGAAGAGGCACCAGCACCACGCTTTTGGTCTGCACGCAGTGCATCAAGTCGGGGGCAGTGAAGAAGCAGGTTCGCCAGCAGCCGTTTCGCCTGCCATCCGTCGAAAAGGCAAAGCCATTGGCAGAGGAAGCCGTGCCATCCGGCCCCCGCGCTCGCCCGTAGTCGTAGCCTCACGTTGCGGTTCGTGCCCGGTTTGTCGTTGTGATTTTCTTGTGTTCTTGCTCCTGTCTATCTAGCCCCAGCCCGGGACGCGCCAAGCCTCATGACACTCTCCCGACAGGATGTCGCCAAGGTTGGAATGCTGGCCAAACTGGCGCTCTTTGATGCTGAACTCGACACGATGACAAGCGAGTTGTCGAAGATCGTCGGATTTGTCTCCCTGTTGGATGAACTCGACACAACGAGCGTCGAACCGCTGGCCCATCCGCTCGACACTCAAAACGTTTTCCGCGACGATGTGCCTGCTCCATCGCTCTCCACAGCCGAAGCCCTCCAGTCGGCCCCTCGCCACGATGGGCAGTATTTCCTTGTGCCCGCCGTACTGGGTGAATCGGGCGCGGCATAACAACGGGCTTTCTCCTGTCTTTTTCTCAATCTGCGATCCATGCAACCCGCCGAACTTTCTGCCGTTGATCTCGTGGCTGCCGTTCGCCAAGGGGATCTCTCTGCCGTGCAGTGCACGGAGACATTCCTCAGCCGGATCGAAGCCAGCAACGGCTCGATCAATGCGTTTTTGAACGTCAACCGCGAGGGAGCCTTGGCCTGCGCGGCAAAAATCGACGCCCGGCGCAGAGCCGGTCAGCCGATTGGCCCGCTAGCGGGGTTGCCAGTGGCCGTTAAGGATGTGCTCTGCACCGCCGACCTGCCCACGACCTGCGCCTCGAAAATGCTGGAACACTTCCGGCCTCCGTACGACGCCGACACCGTCAGCCGGCTGCGGCAAGCCGATGCTGTTATCGTCGGCAAGACAAACATGGATGAGTTTGCGATGGGTGGATCCAACGAGAACTCCGCGTTTGGTCCGGTCCGAAATCCATGGGATCTTTCTCGCGCACCAGGTGGATCCAGTGGCGGCTCGGCGGCGTGCGTGGCCGCTGACATGGCCCCTGTGGCCATCGGCTCCGACACAGGGGGATCGATTCGCCAACCGGCAGGCCTCTGCGGCATCACGGGGCTCAAGCCCACATACGGACGCGTCAGCCGTCGCGGATTGATCGCTTTTGCATCCAGCCTCGATCAGATTGGGCCCATGGCCAGAAGTGCCGCCGATTGTGCGCTCGTGCTCGAGACGATCGCAGGGCATGACCCTGGCGACTCCACGTCGCTGGTCGCTGATGTGCCACGGTATACAGAATTACTTGAGCAACCGCTGACGGGCGTGCGCATCGGCCGGGTGCCGGATCATTTTGCAGAAGGACTCGATCCGGAAGTGGCTAAGGGCGTTGAAGAGGCGTTTGCCGTACTCAAGGCGGCAGGCGCGACGGTGCTCGACATCCGAATGCCACACGCAAAATATGGCGTGCCCACGTACTATCTCATTGCCCCCTGCGAGGCATCCAGCAATCTGGCGCGATACGACGGCGCCCACTACGGCCGTCGCTGCGAGGAAACAGCCTCGCGAAAAGGTGGCCGTGCGAGCGACGGCCACATCGCCTACGACTCGCCGCTGGTGGAAATGTATTGCCGCAGCCGCAGCGAAGGATTTGGCCCCGAGGTCAAGCGAAGAATCATGCTGGGCACCTACGCACTTTCGGCCGGCTACTACGATGCCTACTACGCCAAGGCAATGAAAGTGCGACGGCTTATTCGGCAGGACTACCTCGACGCATTTGAGCATGTGGATCTGATCGGCGGACCGGTGTCGGCTACCCCTGCTTTTAAGCTGGGCGAAAAAACGGGCGACCCGCTGGCGATGTACCTCGTGGATCTGTACACCGTTGCAGCCAACTTAGCCGGTATCGCTGGGATTTCATTTCCTTGCGGGTTCACCCAGTCGGGCCTGCCGATCGGCTTCCAACTGCAGGCCCCAGCCTTGGCCGAACCGCTGCTGCTGCGGGCCAGCGACCGCTTTCAACGCCTCACCGACTGGCACCTCCGACGCCCAAAGAAACCGGTTCGATGAACGCTGCCAACGCTCCAACTGCCGCGCCCTACACAACCATCGTTGGCTTGGAGGTTCA
>Ga0209500_10001308_pt1 | contig 18860 bp, 17 predicted proteins | sample S_140212_EF_Meta_FD_187323 | JGI IMG/M metagenome (GOLD analysis project Ga0209500, IMG submission 187323) | Freshwater microbial communities from Lake Simoncouche, Canada to study carbon cycling - S_140212_EF_MetaG (SPAdes) (version 2) | ecosystem: Environmental > Aquatic > Freshwater > Lake ... | reverse complement strand
CGCGCACGGTCACAATGGCCCAAGAACTCAGCGATACGGTTTCGTAGTTCGTGATCAACGCCAGCGGTTGCAAGCACGCGCTCCAAGTCACCGCGCGTCAGGGTTCCTGCTGCGCGACCGGTCATGTCTTCCACAAATCCAGTGATCGCACCGGCGAGTCCCGTGGCGTCGGTCGCGGCACGCAATCGTGCATCCGCGGTTCGGCGCGCACGGCTACGACGAGCAAGGCCACCATCGCGCGCGTGCCGGGCGCGATGCACTCGGAAGGCAAGTGCCACAGCGGCTCCAACGGGCGGCAGGACCAATCCCGCGAGTTCGATCGGGCCGGTGTGCAATCGTTCGTCAACCAGAAGCGCGTCGGTGACGGGGCGGTTGGCCACCAAGCCGCCTTGTACTTCCGTCAGTTGTGTTCCGGGGGCTGATGCGTCGGTTGTCGTACCCGCACCTCCGGTGACGATCTTGGAAAGATCCATCTGATTTGCCGGGGTAACCGTGATGGGAATCGGCTGGCTTCGACTCACCGTGTATGCGCGAGTTTGCGGGTCAAACGAGCTGTATTCAATAGGTGGAATGGCCGCCGTTCCGGCGCGCAGCGGTCGAACCGTGACGGTAAAGCGTTTGGTGTTGCCACTCACAACGCCGGACAGCGGTTCGTTTGGAATACGGAACTCCTTGGCCAGTTGCACATCAGCCGCAAGGGCGGGGGGCTGCAGCGTTTCTAAATTTGCACCGCCGCGAATATCGGTGATGGCAAGTGTCAGCGTCACCGGGTCGCCGACTGCAACTGTTGTTGGCTTGGCAGTGACGGCAATAGCAAACGCACCCACAGCGCCACTAAACGAAGCGGGACGATCGACTTCCGGCAGCGGGAGAATGGTGATTCCGGACGCCGTTGCGGTGACAGAGAGTGGTCGCGACTCACTGATAGTCAGCTGACGGTCGAGGAACAGATTCTGCACTTCGCGAAGTGCAAGCGGATACGTCATGCGGATCCGAACCGTGCCGATATCGGGTGCGCCGGTCTTTGGCGGCCACGTCCGGCGCGTCAATTCATAACTAAAGTAGGTCCCGCCATTACGCACTTCCTGCTGGGCGCGCGGCGCGGCATTGCGCTGTCGCAGCTCGGCGACCTGCTGCTGAAACTCGCCCCATTCACTGCCCTGTAAGTCAACAAGTTGCCACATCTGCGACTCGTTCAATTGTCCATACGACGGGTCTTTGTAAGCGCGGACGCTGATTCGAAGGATCAAATCGAGCGGTTGGCCAACATAGCCCTCTGCTGGTAGGCCAATGACCTCCACGGACAATAGGTTGCCAGCTTCGCTCTTCAATACTTCCACCCGTTGCGGCTTGCTGCGGAGTTCCTTTCCGTCCACGAGCACCGTGAGTGCAGGAATCTGGATACTGCCGACCCGCTCGGGCGTGATCTCGACCGCGTACGTCACGGAAGTTGAATTGCGCACGCGCCCACCACGAAGTTCGGTCAGTGATTGTCGACCGCGTTCCACAACACGCACCGTCGCACCTGGGATCTCCGGAGCGACCGGCGGCTTCACATCGCTCGCGTCGGTGACTTCAATGGTCACCAGGAACGGAGTGCCTTCATACGCATTGCCCTCCGGCATACGGAACTGGGCATCGCCCGCTGCAGCGGCGCGCAGCAGGGAGAGGCACAGGATGATGGCAATGATCGTGGCACGCATGTGGTTGGTCACCAATCCTTGATCGGCTTGCGGCCGCGCGCGGCTTCGGCTTGCACTTTGCGTTCTTGAGCAGCGCGCCGTTCGCGTTCGTGATCTCGAACCGACTGCAGGAGGCGATCGGCCTGATCCTTGGTCATTTGACCATCCTTTGGCTGTCCGGGCTCGCCGGGTTTTGGCTGCTCGGGAGGCTGCTGGTCATTCGGGGACTTGCCATCCTTGTTCTGCTGTTCCTTTGGATCTTGCTTGTCCTGGTCGCCTTTGTCTTTCTTGTCGTCCTGGTTCTTCTTGTCGTCCTTTTCTTTCTTGTCGCTCTCGTCCTTCTTATCGCCCTGATCTTGCTTGTCGTCCTGATCCTTCTTATCGCTCGGATTTTGCTTATCTTTTTGATCTTGCTTGTCGTTTTGATCTTTCTTGTCGCCCTGATTTTTTTTGTCGCTTTGATCTTGCTTGTCGCTTTGATCCTTCTTATCGCTCTGATCCTGCTTGTCGTCCTTGTTCTCTTTGTCGTCCTTCTTCTTCTGCTCGTCCTGTTGCTTCTTCAGTTCCTCCAAGGCGCGAACAAGGCGCAAGCTCTGCTCAGCGTTAGCGCGCGACTCCTGATCATTGGGGTCCGCATAGGCCGCGTCCTTAAAGCCGCCGAGACTCTTGTTGGCGTCCGCAATCGCTTGCTTGAGCGCTTCCGGATCGATCGCCGCTTCTTGACCTTCCTTGGGCTCGGTCCCCGTTGCCTCGCGTTGCGTTTCGAGCATGCGTTGCGCTGCTTCTGCCTGTGTTCGGGTCGCGCTGTAGAAACTAGCAGCGCGGTTGTACAAGCTGGAGGCGCTCAATGCAGCGTCCGTATGTTCCCCGTTCGATGCTGAAGTACTCGCACGAGCGAAAGCCTTCGCTGCATCCTGATATTTGCCCGCCTTGTACAGAGCAACGCCCAAGTTGTAGGCCGCATCGGCGGCATCTGGTCGTGCGGCAAGCGCGGCTTCATAGGCCGCGGCTGCTCCCGCAAAGTCACCGCTCTGCAGCGCCACCTCGCCAGCGCGAGCAGCGCTGTGAAAATCGACGGGTTCTGCGGCACGCTCCGTCACGGCACCTTGCGCCATCGTTGGCGCATCCTGTGGCGCTGCCTTGCGCCCATCCTGGCGCGCATCTTGAGGCGCGTTGGACACCACCGGCGGCGCATCCGACCGCGCAGGAGTCTTCGTAACAACCGACCCACTGGATGGACGCTGCGCGGAATTCGCTTGAGCACCCACCGGAACGGTGATGCTTGCAGCGAGCAGGAGTGCGATGGATATGTTTCGATTCATTGCGGAACGCCCTCCGCCTTCGGTGCGCGGCGCGCAGGAATCATGCTGCCAACCAATAGAACGATAAACGCCAGACCAGCAAACCATTGAAAGCGCGGAGTACGCCGCGTCACTGTTGCGTCTTCAAACTCCTTGCGCTCCAGTGCGCCGACCGTTTGCGCATACGCGCGCGCCATGTCAACGCGACCAGTCCCGGCAGGAATGAACGCGCCACCGCCGGCCAGGGCCGTTTCGCGCAGGATGCGTTCGTCCAACTTGGTCCACACTTCTTGTCCATCGAACACCAGATACCGCACCCCGTCCTTGCCGCGCGACTCTGGAATGCGCGCGCCTTCACGCGAGTCACCAATGCCAATCGCATAGACGTGGACGCCATCCTTCTCCAACACGGCCTTGGCAGTGGCCACCGGATCAGCCTCGCCGTCGTCCAGGTCTTCGCCGTCAGAAATGATGATGATGGCACGGCTGCCTGCAGATGCAGGCGGGAAACTAGCAGCCGCAAGGGCGATGGCATTTGCCAATGCAGTACCACCGCGCGCGCCTGAGAGCGGCACCAGTTCCGCCAGCGTGGTGCGGAACGCTCCGTAATTGAGGGTAAGCGGGACGCGCATGGCAGCAGTGCCCGCAAACTCAATGAGACCGATGCGATCCCCGCCCAGCGACTCCACGGTTTCCTCCACAAACTGACGGGCGCGTGAGAGGCGATCAGGCGTTGCATCTTGCGCGGTCATGGAGCGGCTCACGTCCATCACAAAGAAGACGTCAGCGCCACGGCGCTTGACTTCTTCCACTTGCGCACCCCAACGTGGATCCATGAGCGCCGGAACCAGTGCGGCCAATGCCGCCACCGTCAGCAGCGCACGGACAAACGGGCGCGCCGAATTTGCACGCGGTGCGATGGTCCGCAGAAGCGGTGCATCAGCGAAAGCGGCCATCGCGCGCGCGCGACCGCGGGTCCTGATCAACACCAGAGCAAGCAGAGCCAATACCGCCCACACCCAGTTGAGCGCCGCCGGATTGGCAAATGTGAAGTCCATGGGATTCATGGCAACATCCTCCACCGTGTCTGCGCTAGCAGTAGTTCCGCAGCGATCAAGAAGAAGGCAATCAACAGCAACGGAGCGATACGCACGCCAGCAATGTCAGAACCTTCGACGGCAAGGTCGCGATACTGCAAGTAGCGGCGCTGTTCCGTGGTGGTCTTTTCAAGTCGATTGATGGTTTCATAAATGGACTCCAAACTGTTGGAATCCGTTGCCCGGAAGTACTGACCGCCAGTGAGTGAGGCCATCTCTTTCAAGAGCTTCTCATCAATGTTCACCGGAACTGGCACCAGCCGAGTGCCACCGAACGGCGTTTGCATGGGGTAGGGCGCCTCGCCGATGGTGCCCATTCCAATGGCGTACAGGGTGATTCCGTACGTCTTGCAAATCTCAGCGGCAGTGGTGGGGGCAATGTCGCCCGCGTTGTTCTCACCATCCGTCAGCAAGATGATCACCTTGCTCTTTGGCTTGGGAAGGTCGCCGCCGCGCTCGGTGGCATCACGGAGCCGCTCTGCAGCCAGCGCCACCGCTTCGCCGATGGCGGTGCCGTCTTCGCCGCGATTGCCAGCCACGGCAACATCGTCAAGCACCTGCACCAGGTAATCATGATCCAGCGTCAGCGGGCACAGACTGTCCGCGTAGCGGGCGAACGCAATAAGCCCAATCAGATCGCCGGGGCGGCCATCAAGTCCACCTCCGCCAAGAATGAACTTCCCCGCCACTTCTTTGAGCGCCGTCAATCGGTCCGCGCGTTGGCCATCCTTTTGGAAGTCCATCGCCAGCATTGAGCTTGATCGATCGACCACTATCTCAATGGCTACGCCTTCCACGTACACACGCGTTTGCTCGTTGGCCTTGATGGGGCGGGCCATGCACACCGCCAACGTTGCTAACGCCGCCATCCGTAGGACCAGTGGCAGCCACCACGTGCGCGAAACAAAGGTTGCTCCCGCTGCGCGCAACGGTGCTACGGAAGGGAAGCCAATGGTTGCACGCCAACGGGGGCGCGCCACCGCAATCCACGCCAGCGGCACCGCCAGCAGCAAGAGAAGCCACCACACACTGCCCTCATGGAATCCGTTCATGGTTCCACCTCGCTTGGTGGCGGGGCGGTTCGCTCCACAAATCCGCGCATGGCAGTGAGCGCGTGTGCGCAGGTGTCGGATGCTGGGCGCGCGGCAGCAAACTTCACCATATCTGCGCTGCGTAAGAATGCGCCGAGTGTTCGTTCGTGTTCACCGGCCAGATCAGGATGGTGCGCCGCTTGGCTCAAGAATTCCTGCGTCGTCTGATCGGGCGCTGCAATCTGATAGCGCCGCTCCACGTAGGTGCGCACAACATCAGAGAGCCGCACAAAGAACCCTTCCACATCACCGCGCTCGGGGAGCCGTTGCGATTCCAGCAGGTCAAACTCGCGGCGCGCCCATTCGCCCGGCGCTATCGGAGCCACCACGGCCTGCGGCGTTGGGCGGCGCATGAGCCACCACACGAACGCCCCCGCCGCCACTGTTGCGCCGGCAGCAATGACCCACCACCACCACGCGCGCGTATCAATGTCCACGGGGCCGCGGATCTCCGACGCAAGTTCAGTCAGCGGAAGATCGCTGCCAATGAGCGATGTCAGTGTGACGCTTGTTGCTGGAACCGTTGCGGTGGCCTTTGTTCCGTCAGCACTGGTCATGGATACGGTGATCGCAGGAACCTCTAACGGGCCCGCCTCCCATGCCACCAGTTCTGCAACAACGCTTGATTGTCCCGTGCTCGCGGGCTGGCTAAGTGACGGTCGAACATCAAATGGCCCGAATGTGCCGCCAAATTCCGGTAGTTGCAGTGACGTCCCTTCCGGCGCGGTGGCAATGATTTGCATGGTGATGGGGGCACCTGGCTGCCACTGCTTTGCATCAACCGTTCGGACCACGCCGAGTTGGCCCTCTTTCACTTCCTGCCGCACGCGCGTTTGCGCGGGTGCGCGCTCCGTAGCGCGGCCGGTCACACGTGGTGCAAGAGCAGGATCCTGCGCGAACGCGGCTCCACTCATTGCGAGCGCCAGACTGACCACGATCGCGCGCGACTTCTTCATCGTGCCCTCCGTGCCTCGCGGCGGCGGAAGAACGTGGTGAGCGGTGCAACAAAGTCACCGCCCGTCTCCACACGGATGGCCTCTGAGCGCAGCTTGCGAAGCGTTTCATCAAGGAGCGAGCCCTCCGCCGCAGCCAGTTGCGCAAATCGATTGCGTACCGCCTTGGATCCAAGGTCCACCACGATGCATTCGCCAGTTTCCTCGTCCACGAATTCAGCAAGACCAAGTGCGGGCATTTCATGTTCACGGCGATCGCGAATCAGTACCGGAATCACATCATGCTTCATACGCGCAATGCGCAGCGCGTCTTCCCATGGCTCGCCGCCCTTGGCGGAGACAGTATTGGAACGCCAATCGCTCACTACAAAGAGCACCGAGCGCCGGCTCAACATGCGGGTGGCCTCAGCAATAGCGCCGCCGATGTCCGTGCCCCGACTGCTTGGTTCAAATCCCAAGAGATCACGCACAATCCGCAATACGTGACGCGAACCCTTGCGCGGCGGAACAACGCGCTCCACACGGTCGGTGAAGCAGACAAGCCCCACGCGATCGTTGGATCGAATGGCACTAAACGCGATGGTTGCGGCAATCTCTGCCGCCAATTCACGCTTCAGTTGTGCATGCGTTCCAAACGAAAGCGAACCACTCAGATCAACCGCCAGCATGACGGTGAGCTCTCGCTCTTCGCGGAACAATTTGACGTGCGGAAAGCCGGTGCGCGCGCTCACATTCCAATCAATGGAACGAACGTCGTCGCCGTACTGGTACGGTCGAACTTCTTCGAATTCCATTCCGCGTCCTTTGAATGCGGAACGGAATTGGCCAGCCATCACGTCACTCACGAGGTGTGACGTGCGGATTTCGATGCGGCGAACCTTGCGAAGCAATTCAGACGTCTGCATGGCACTGATCAGGGAACGGGGACATGCTCAAGCAGCGCACGAACCACATCATCAGAGGACTTTTCCAACGCTTCGGCTTCATAGCTCAGCCCCAAGCGATGGCGGAGCACTGCATGCGCCACATCTTTGACATCTTGTGGAACAACAAATCCGCGCCCATCCAAGAATGCCTTGGCACGCGCCGCTTGTGCAAGTGCCAGTGTTGCGCGCGGCGATGCACCGTATTGCAGCAAGTCTTTCACGGGCACTTTGTAAGCAGCGGGGTCACGGCTCGCTACCACCAGGGACACGATGTAGTCCTTGATGCTGTCATCCACAAAGATCTCATCAACGACCGCGCGCGCCGCACGAATCTCTTCTGGCTGCATCACCGGCTTGACGGAAATCTTTCCAGTGGTGCGCGACATGCGGTCAAGAATCTGCCGCTCCTCCGTGCGCGTTGGATAGGTGATCACAATCTTCAGCAGGAAGCGATCCACCTGCGCCTCTGGAAGCGGGTACGTACCTTCCTGTTCGATTGGATTTTGCGTCGCAAGCACCAAGAACGGATCGTCCATCTTGAAGGTCTCGCCGCCGATGGTCACTTGTCGTTCTTGCATCGCTTCGAGCAGCGCGCTCTGCACCTTGGCGGGGGCGCGGTTGATTTCATCTGCAAGCACAATATTGGCGAACACCGGTCCCTTTTTCACGCTGAATTCATGCGTGGCGGGGCTGTACACCATGGTTCCAATCAAGTCCGAAGGCAGCAAGTCCGGCGTGAACTGGATTCGATGAAACGAAGTGCGAATGGCAGCTGCAAGTGTTGCCACTGCGGTGGTCTTGGCAAGGCCCGGGACACCTTCAATGAGAATGTGACCATTGCACAGCAGCCCGATGATCAATCCTTCGAGCAGCTCATGCTGCCCGACAATGACTTGCTGTAACTCTTGCTTCAGGAGTGCGAAGGGCGGATGTGCCGCCTTGACCTTCTGCTCAATGGCGCCGATATCGTGTTGGGTGATGGTGGTCATAGTGTTCTTGGGTTGCGTTCTGAGTGAGTGTTGGGGCGATCAGGATATTCGTTCACCACCCGTAGGCGTGAACAATGGCCTGTGTGCCAGCGCGTGCATAGCCTGCCTCCGCAAGCGCCCGATAGGTGCGCTCAGCGGCGGTGGCACAGGGCAGGTCGAGGCCCAAAGCACGCGCTTCATCGAGCGCGATACGAAGGTCCTTCAGGAAGTGTTCGATGAAAAAACCGGGTGCGAAGTCAGATTTTAGAATTCGTGGCGCCAGGTTCGTCAGCGACCAACTGGCTGCCGCCCCGCCTCCCACCGACTGCAGCACCGTCTCTGGATTCAAACCGGCCTTCTTGGCGTAGGAAAGGGCTTCCGCCATCCCCAGCATGGTTCCTGCAATCAGCAGTTGGTTGACCATCTTGGTGTGCTGGCCCGCGCCTGCGGGGCCTTGCAGCACCACCGTCTTCCCCACCAGGTCCAGAATCGGTCGCGCGGCCTGAAACGCTGCTTCCGTCCCGCCGCACATGATCGAGAGCGTGGCGTTCCGGGCGCCGATATCGCCGCCGGAGACGGGTGCGTCGATCGCGTGCGTTCCCAGCGCCGCGCCGCGTTCGGCGATCCGCTGGGCCAGGGCGGGGCTGCTGGTGGTGAAATCTATTAAGAGTGCTGGGGCTTTTGCCGCGCTCAGCGTTCCCTGTGGCCCCAGATGGGTCACTTCAACATCTTCTGGGTAGCCAACCATGGAGCAGACAATCTCTGATTGCTCTGCGACCGCCAGTGGCGATTCTGCCCATTGCGCGCCGGCCGCCAGCAGCGGCTCCGCCCGCGCGCGCGTGCGCGTATGGATGACGAGCGGGTGACCCGCTGCCATGAGGTGCTTTGCCATGGAGACCCCCATGACGCCCGTTCCGATCCAGCCGATGGTTGCCTGTGCCATGGCACAAGCCTAGTCGCGCGCCGGTTCCGAGGTACCGATAAGCACGAATGACTTTCCTGCTTGCGACATCGGCGGGGTCCGCTACACTACCCGGCTCGGCGCAGCCTGCCTGCGCGAGGAGAACACTATGTCGAACACCGCAACGACCCCCACCGTCCAGTTCACCATCACCGCAATTCCAGCCGAGCATCGTCGCCAGCAGACGCTGCTTCGTCTCATGCGCATGAACCCCGGCGTTCAGGGAGCGTTGAGCCGCCTCAAGCGCGAGCGCCTTCGCAGTGGCAACCGTCGGACCGCCCGCGCTGGTCGCATTTGGCTTGCTCGCGAAGAGTGCACCCGTGTTGTATTCGTTGAAAAGGGTGCCACCTTCACGCTCCGTATGACTCCGCAAATCGCTGCGGACGTCAAGAGTGTTGAGAAGTACCTCGAAGCAAAGGCGGGTTGAGCGCCGTCACTGGCGCTCCCATCATGCAGATCTTCATGGCACTGTGTGCGGGACTTGGACTCTCTGCGGCCTGCGGGCTGCGGGTGTTCTTACCCCTGTTCGTTGCATCGATCGCCGTCCGCGCCGACATGCTGATGGTCGGGCCCTCGTTTGAGTGGCTTGGCGCGACCCCAGCGATTGTGCTCTTTGGCACTGCAACCGTTGTTGAGATTGTTGGCTTCCTGGTTCCGTGGGTTGATCACGCACTCGATTTGCTTGCTGCACCGCTGGCGGCGATCGCAGGCGCAGTGCTGATGACCAGCCAGCTGGACATCATGATCCCCGGTGATGTTGCAAATGCGCTGCAAGCCACGCCGCTTCTTCATCCGGCGGTTGCGTGGTCGCTTGGAATCATTGTGGGTGCGATGACTGCATCGGGTGTCGAAGCAGCTTCGATCGCCGGGCGCGTATCGAGCTCAGTGCTCACCATTGGTTGGCTCAATCCGATCTACGGAATGGCTGAAACAGTGCTCGCCATGATTGTCACCTTGCTGGCTGTTTGGGTTCCAGTACTTGCCGGCGGCATGGTTCTGCTACTGCTACCGATTGTTCTCTTTGCGGTCTGGCGCATTCTGGCATGGCGCAGTAAGCAGCGTCGTGCACATGAGCAGAAGTTGCAGCAGGCTCGCGAGCGGATCGCGTCCTCAATTTCCCACCATGCTGACCGAATGGGGGCAGCCGCTGGAAGACCTCCGGCCGCGTCGGCATGATCGCGCATGATTGCGCATGAATTGCGAACAGACCGCGCATCGATCGCGCACCGCATATGTCAGACTTCAGCGCACTCTGCCGCGACTTCTGCATCAATCAGAAGCTTGCACTCAAGATGGACTTGCCCGCCGCGCGCGAGCCAGTGCTTGACCTCTTTGGTCGCCTGCGTAAAGAGATGCCTCGGCTTTCAAACTTGCATCGCTATCCCGATGGCGAGGTAGCCCTTGAGTCCGGCGAAGACGATCAGGATTTTCTGTGGATCGGCATGCGCCAGACCTCGTTGAAGAGCGGATGGGTCAACCCCAAGACACTCGAAGACGCGTACCGGATGCATCGCACAGTTCTTGAAGTGGCGCCGTACTTTCTTTCCATCAGCCCACTGGATGTGGATCATCTGGAGCTGGTGTACGCCTTTGACTTTGAGTGTGAAGGCAACCGGGACGAGGTGGTCTTGGACGCGTTGCTGGGTGGGTCTGCGCTGGGCGAGTTTGCGGAGATCGCCACGGACAACGTCTTGGATGCGCAGCCGTTTCTGGCTATCGCACTCTCCGATGCTCCGGACATGCATGTCTATCTGGAGGTCAAGACGCGGCTTCCGCGCGGCGGTGAACCGTCAGCCGGTCGTGATGGGCTCGAGCCATTGAGCGTCATGCTCACGGTTCGGCGCACTGGCCCGGTGAAGTCGCTGGATGATTTACCAACCATTCTGGCCGCATTGGCAGGTCACGGCGAACGGCTTGTGGAGCAGCGTCTTATCCCGCGCATTCTGATGCCGTTGAGTGAGCGTATTGGTCGCCACTGATTCGATTGGGAATCCGAGTTAGCTTGGCTGCCCGCACCGTGCCGCACTGCGCGCGTTAAGCGGACGCGGTGATCCAGTGCAGCAACTTCTGCGTGTCACTGAGGTCATGGACGGCCAGGTCTGCACCCGCCGCACGGAGCGCATCAATATCAAAGTGCCCCGTAGCAACGGCGATCACGCGCGCGCCGGACGCGTGCGCGCAGTCGACATCTGCCGGCGTGTCACCAATGATGATGACGTCCCGGGGCGCCACTGGTCGCCCGTGGTGCTCTGCGTAACGGCGCATGGCAACCGGCACCAAACTGCGGCGATCCGGGCCATCATCTCCCCACGCATTCACGATGAAATGAGCGGGATCGATCCCCGCGTGGCGAACCTTGAGGCTGCCAGTGAATTCATAGTTTCCGGTGAGAAGCCCGATGGTCAGGCCATCGACAGCGCGCGTTGCGTCAACCAATTCCTTGGCTCCACGGAAACGCTCCACGGTGTTGTTGGCAGCGAGGCGGCGTTCAAGGTGTTCGCCGTAACTGCGCTTGAACACGGCATGGGAGGCATCGTCCGTTGGATAGCCGTGCACCTTGGCTAAATCGCGCCAGATCAGGGTGTCCAGTCGACCGTGAATCTCAATCCGCGAAAAGTCCGGAACAATTCCATGCAAATCGCTCAACGTGGATGTCATGGCATGCACGCCCGCACTCAGCGAATGGAGCATGGTGCCGTCGATATCGAAGAGGACGAGCATGGGTAGTCGGGTATCGGTCAGGCAACCGCGGCGCAGACTTTGCGCGCGGCATCGGTCAGATCGGTCGCCGATTGCATGGTGGGAAGTTCAGCGCGAGCAGCGTCCAAGATCATGCGAGCCTCGGCAACATTGGTTCCCTCAAGACGCACCACCAGCGGCACCTTGAAGCCAACATTCTTTGCTGCGGCAACGATGGCGCGTGCAACGCGGTCGCACTGCATGATGCCGCCGAAGATATTCACCAACACGCCCTTCACGGCCGCATCGGAGAGGATGATTCGGAATGCTTCGGTAATGGCTTCCTCCGTGGCGCCGCCGCCAACGTCCAGGAAGTTGGCTGGGTCGCCGCCGTGCAGCTTGATGATGTCCATGGTGCTCATGGCCAGACCAGCGCCGTTGACGAGGCAGCCGATATTGCCGTCGAGAGCCACAAAATTCAATTCAAACTCGCGAGCGCGCATTTCCGACGCGTTCTCTTCCGTGGGATCGAACATCGCGCGCAGGTCCGGGTGACGGAACACGGCGTTGTCGTCAAAGTTGAACTTGGCATCGATGGCAATGACTTGCCCATCGGGATGCGCGGCGCTTGCAGGGGTCACCACCAGCGGATTGATTTCCGCCAGCGTTGCGTCCTTGGCCAGGTAGAGCGCCGCAAGCTTCATCATGGCATCAGCAGCCTGTGCCACCTGCTTGCCGCGGAAACCCAAATTAAAGGCTGTCTCGCGCGCTTGGAATGCAGCCAGTCCCGTGAGCGGGTCCAGCGCCACCTTGATGATGGCATCGGGGCGAGTTTCCGCGATGTGTTCAATCTCCACGCCGCCCTCGGCGCTTGCAATCAGGGTGTTGGTGCGCCGCGCGCGGTCCATGACGATTGCCAGGTAGTACTCCTTGGCAATATCCACGCCGGCAGCGACCAAGATGCGCTTCACTTCAAGGCCTTCCGCCGGAGTCTGTGGACTCACCATGCGGTGCGACAGCATGAACTTGGCGGCGGTTTCTGCTTCCTCGGCGGTCTTGCAGACCTTCACGAACCCAGCCTTGCCGCGCCCACCAGCGTGGACCTGGGCCTTGACCACCACGATGCCCACGCCTGCAGCAAACAGCGCGCGAGCCTCCGCCGCAGCGTCCGCCACGGTCTCAACCATCCGCCCGGGTGGGACGGGAATTCCAAAGTCTGCGAGGAGCTGTCGTGCTTGGTATTCGTGGATCTTCATGGGATTCGTGCCGGTTATGCCGGCGGGGTGCCGGGGGTGAAAGTGTACGGGATCAGCGGCCTGTTGCAGCCCCGCGCCGCGTGCTGCGTGCCTTCCACCACTCCCAAACGATGGGCAACACACTCACGATGACGATTCCAATCACCACCTTCTCAAAGTTGCGCTGCACCCATTCGAGTCCCCCGAGCATGTAGCCAGCGCCAAGGAGCAGCCCCACCCACAAAGCCGCACCGAGCACGTTGTAGAAGAGGAACTTCATGTAGGTCATGGCGCCAATGCCCGCCACGAACGGCGCGAACGTCCGCACAATCGGTACGAACCGAGCCAGCACCACCGCACGTCCGCCGTGTTTCTCAAAGAAGGCGTGTGTGTGCTCAAGGTGTTCGCGGCGCAGCCAGCGGAATCGGCCGCTGAATGCCACCGGGCCGATGGCGCGACCGATGTGATAATTGACGCCATCACCAAGCACCGCCGCAACGAACAGGACAGCAGCCATGACCTCGATCCGCACCGTGGGAGCCGCGCCATTCTGCTGTGCCACGCTGGCAACGGTGGCGCAGACCGCACCGGTGGCAAAGAGCAGGCTGTCGCCCGGTAGGAACGGGGTCACCACCAGGCCGGTTTCGGCAAACACGATCAGCCCCAGCATGGCGTAGGTCAGACCAGCGCCAAGCGTTTCCACGATCTGTGCCAGGTTCTCACGCAAGGCGCCCGGTTGCGAGACCAACTGCCAGAGATCATGAAGGAAGGGATCCATGGGTCAGTGCGCCTCAGCTCGATGGTGCAGAAACGGTCGCGGCCCAGCGTGATGCCGGGCCGCAGACGTGAAAGAGGACGGGGCGGGATTCGAACCCGCGTTACGGAGTAATACCCCGTAAACCGGTTTAGCAAACCAGCGCCTTCAGCCACTCGGCCACCCGTCCAGGGTGAGGCTGAAAGTCTAGCAGAGTGCCTCGGGCGTTGCCATCAGCGCCTGGCGATTACTGCGCGTCATAGAGCTCAAGGATCCCGGTTGGCGAGTCATAGGCGCCCCCCTTCAGGCGCGCCAATTCGGGGGCCGTGGAGGTGCAGTACGCCAGGCGTCCTTGTTCGAAGCTGGCCGTCAGGAACGGTCTCGCCGGGTCAGTGGTGATAGCAATGTGTGTCCATCGCCCGTGGCGTTCGACAGAAATTCGCGCGGTATCGGGTATCCCAACAGCGGTGATGACTCCGGCACGATCGATGTTCGCCGTGCACTCGACCCGTGTATTCGCCTCCGAGTGATGCTTCGCGTGTTCCCAGCAGCACTCCAAGTGCAGGACAGCCGATGCGTACGACTGCCGCCCGTCGAGCGCCTCGGCGCTGACCGTCCATGCAATCTCTAGCCGCGCGGTTTGCGCTTCGCGGATGTGTTGGCGCGACGTTGCATGCGGAGGGGCAATGGTCATCGCCGCGGCTCCAACGCGCCAAACAGCGCGCCGATTCCTCCACCGTCGCCGGAGAGGAATTGAGTGGCGAGCGCATTTGCAGAGCACACGAATAACTCAATATCGTTGAGTTTGCGATCAAGTTCACAGGCGCGTGAGGTGGTTTCGTGATCCGCTCCACTGCGGGGAACCATGGCCGCCGCCTTGCGACACTCCCCAACCAGCGCCAGGAGTGGATCGATCTCGCGTTGCTTGCGCACGCGGATGACCGTGGAGAAGAGTGTCAGCACATCCTGCTCAGCCTGGTAGTAGTCCTTGCGATCAGCCTTGTTGTGGGTGCGCTGCACAATGCCCCAGTCCACCAAGGTTCGAAGTGTCATCGAGGCATTGCCGCGACTGATTCCCAGTCGCAGCACCAGTTCGTCAGCATTGACGCTGCGGCCCTCAACAAAGAGCAGGGCGTGTACTTCGGCCATGCTGCGCGGGACCCCCCATAATGATGCCATGCGACCCCAGTGCTCCACGAACTGCTGGTGTGCGTCGGCCAGCCGTTCTGCGGCGTGGTCGTTACCAACTGGTACTTCGGGGCGGGATGCGGGCACGGGAATAAATGTATGCGCGGTCGGCACTTCCGGCACGTAATCCTGAAAGGAAAGCCCCCGACCATTTTGGTCGGGGGCTGTAAATCCTTCAGTTCGCCCTTGGATTTTTACGGGGCAACGCCGCCGCCGGGGTTAAAGATGTCAACCGCAATGGCAAACCCGAGTAGGTCATGCAGGACGCTGTATCCCGAGCTGGTCAGTCCGCAGGTGTAGACGCGCGCATAGGCCTGCGAGCCGCCCGTGGAGTTGGACAGAATGTAATCATTGATGCTGCCAGGAATGGTGAACGCGCCGCCGCCACCGGCTGGTGAGAGTGACGCGGATCCGGCGGCCATCCATCGGTTCAATCGATGGTTATAGAAGTAGACCACCTCCAAGACGGGCAAGTTCCACGACACGCTGGAGCTGGTTGCCAGTCCAATGGACGTTACGTTTTCGGTCGATCCCAACGACGACACTTGCAACTGCAGATCCGTGGTTCCGCCACCGAGTGGGTAGAAGAGGTCGGGTCCAAAGCCGTTCCCGCGGCTGCCTGCTCGGCGCCGCAGTGCACCGATGCGCAATGCATTGCCGTCAAGTTGACGCAGGGAGAAATTGGATCCGCCCTCGTAGGTGCCGCAGATGATGTCGTACGACACCGGCGTTCCGCCGAAGGTGTTTGAGATAATCCATGAGACCGTGTTGGTTGCGCGCGGGAATCCACCGATCGGAGCAACGATCGCTCCGTTTATCTGGATATCAATATCGCCAACACTCGGGTCACCATCTTCTGGATAACCGGGCATCTGCGGCGAGTCGTAGTCAATGCCGCACTGCTGGAAGACATTCGTGTCCGTACTGATCGCTGCGCGGAGTACCTGTGGGGGCAGTGGAGCACCGAACCATGCGATGGAGAAACTCTGCAGGCGAGCGCACCAACCAGAGATGATTGGTGCTGCAGAACTGGTTCCGTTGAACACTGAGGTGTAACTGCGAAGACGGTTCACTTCCAGTGGGTCGTCCGAGGTGTTGGTTCCATTGAACAGGTCGCCGTAGCCGCAACTAGTGACTCCGGTGCCCCAACCAGAAAGGGTGACGTCTCCGGTGTTGTTGTCTTCGCTAGTAAAGTTTGAGAAGTTCAGTCGGCAATAGTTGTTGCCAGGGAATGGACCAGGAACCGAAACATCGGTCGACAATTGACCGACCTGGAATCCGGGCCAGCAAGCACCAACAATCACCGCTCCCGAGTCGCCGCCTGCGCCGCCCGGCGAGGTGATCACTGGCACGGCATCGTTGCCGGCAGAAATCACCGTGGTGATTCCGGCGTTCGTTCCGGTGGTCACCAGGTCAAACATGATCGGGCTAGCAACGACGGTGTTGCCACCGCCAGAGCCGATCGACATGTTGATGACATCGCCTTCTTGCAGGGCAATCAAGGCGTTGGTGTAGGCATTCTCCAGACGAGCGCCTTCCTCACGGCTAACGATTGGGTAGAAACTGAGGTCAGCGCCATCGGCAATGCCGGTCACGCCGATGTTGTTTCGCTCAGCGCCAATGACTCCCAAGACGGCGGTACCGTGATTGGGGTCAAGCGGAGGCGAGACCACCAACACCTGTGTCTGGTTTGGCTCAGGAACAACAACGTTGATCAGGTCTTCGTGGTTGACGTACGCGGAGTGCTCAATGACAGCCACTTCAACGCCTTGACCGCGCCCTTCCTGCGCTGGATTGATATTGAGTTGCGCTAGGAGCACCTCGTATCCCTGCAGATCAAGACCGCCTCCGCGATAGCCAGAATTGATGGCCGCGAGCGTTCCGAGGTTGGAGGACGTGTCTCGTCGTTCCGCATCTCCGGGGAATGTTGCAGCGTTTTCCGTTGGAGCCTTGAGCGGGTAGGTCAGGGCAGGCGGCAGTGTGGTCGGAAGTCGGTCGAATGGTCCAAGAACGGCACGGCCAACGGTATACGTTTGATAGCCACGCGCGTTGCCCGGGGAACCATCCAAGTTCTCACGGTTGCCGCCGGTCAGGAGCGGCGTCTGTCCACCTGGAGGAAAGACGTCGGTGGGAAGTGACTGGCTGGTGCAAGGGCTCTGGAAGAGGATCCCATCCGGTGCATTCTGTGCAACGGCAACGCAATTCAGGTCCCACTCAATGACGCAGCAGGACGGATCGGAGCGGCACACGTAAACGCAGCAACTCACTTGGTTGCAGCCGCCGAACGTGTGCTCCACGAAGCAGCCAGTTGAGAATGCCAAGTAAGCACCTTCGAGGCTCGGGTCGGGGAGTGCCTGTTGCGGCACATCGGTGATGGGCTCCCCTTCATTGCTTGGTGAGTTGGTTGGATAGACCACCGGAACCAATGAGCCGGATACGAATGCGCCGGTGGTGGGGTCGGTTGTGTAGGTCAGCAGCTGGCTCGTCACGGTGAGCGCTCCGACTGGCGTCTCCACGATTCCGTACACCAACACGTCTGGGCCTGCTGCCGGATCCACCGGCCCGCGCATGGCGAAGCAGGGGTCGTACTTGTAAGTGCTTGGAATGGAGACTGCGGAGCCTCCGCCGCCCTGAATCGCCGGGCTGGCGTCATAGACCGTGCTGGTGCACAGGATGTTGGCGTAGGTAGCGCAGACGGCATCCCAGCCTTGGGTGCCTTCACCATCATTGCAGCCTGGGATCAGTGCCGCGACGGTTTCGCAGCAGTTGGTGTTGTTGCATCCGTAACGGCACGCTGGCAGAGAGCCATCGGGTGCGGTGCATGCGTTCACGTCGTTGCAACCCTGTCCGCCACCCAGCGTTGAGCAGCGGCTGTCCGGGGAAGTGGTGTAGCAGTTGGTGATACCAGTGCCGTCGCCGGGGCCGTTGGCTCCGCAACCGTCTTGTTCTGCCTGGTTTGTGCCACCACCATCGGGCATCATGATGCGTTCAATCTCAACCCATTCAACGATGTCGAGATCGTTGAGGGCCCGCGCCGCATCAACGAGTTTTTCGGGCTGTACATCCACGTACACGATGCCCGCCAAGTCAGCCTGGGCCATCTTGCTGATGCGCTCGGCGCGCATTTCAAGGGCGCGGAGTTCTTCCGGCGTGCGGCGCAGTGCTTGCCGCACGGTGCCGCCGAATCCTGCCAGAATTTCACTGACTTCCCGAATCGGCTTGCCGTCAGCGCCGCGAACAGTGGTGCTGGAAATTCTGTCAGCGCGAACCCTGAGTCCATCGCGGAACTTGACGCCAAGTTTGCCGTTCCATTGTGGGCGACCAGAGATCGGGTCCTCGGGAAGGACGATGTCGGCGGAGCGTTGCTTTGGGCGGACTGCGCGGGGCGCCAGTCCTCCGGTGGCTGGCTGCGTGATCGCGTCGTCAACTTTGGCGGACAGCGGTGCGGTAGCCACCTGCTTCTCCGGGATGATCGGAGCGGCGGCGAGGAGCACAGTCACGATGCCAGCGGCGCAAGCCGTTGCGGCAAGACGGATCAGCATGGGTCAACTCTCCAGCCCGGCGATCCTTCGCGCGGGCGTTATGTAACAACAACAACTCCGGCCAAGGAGGCGCCTCCTAATGGCCATTTCTCAAAGTCCTTACGCAAGTTACTCGCGCGGTGATGCCGGATCAAGGCAATCCGGGGTGCGATTACCGCAGATTCGCATATCGGTCATTGCTGCGACAGCCATAGCCACGCCCGGGAACGTTGGCCGCGGTGGCTGCCGCCTAGGTGAGCACGCGATGCCCAATGTCCCGGCGGAAGAATGCCCCGGGGAAGCGAATTCGGCTTGCCGCCAGGTTGGCTAGCTCCTGCGCGCGGCGCAGGTCCGCGGCGAGGGCGGTCACTCCAAAGACTCGCCCGCCCGCGGTAACGATGTTTCCTTGTGGATCCGTGGTCGTTCCGGCATGAAAGATGATCACATCCTCGCCCGGACCGGCCACATTTGCGGCCGTCTCCAGGCCCTCGACCACCTGACCGG
>Ga0209500_10001306_pt1 | contig 18885 bp, 18 predicted proteins | sample S_140212_EF_Meta_FD_187323 | JGI IMG/M metagenome (GOLD analysis project Ga0209500, IMG submission 187323) | Freshwater microbial communities from Lake Simoncouche, Canada to study carbon cycling - S_140212_EF_MetaG (SPAdes) (version 2) | ecosystem: Environmental > Aquatic > Freshwater > Lake ... | reverse complement strand
ATTCCATCAGAAAACATTCAAAAAATGTTTGAAACAATTCAAATAGGAATACAAATGAAATCGCCTGCTTCAAAAGATGAAGATGAAAATCCACAATCAAGATATTTTGACGGTAAATTATTACCAATAATTGTTAACTTAGGCGGAAAAAGACGTCGTAAAACAAAAAGGGCTCGCAAATCTTTTAGAAAAACTCGTAAAGTAAAAAGCAGAAGTAAAAAAAGAAGAAATTAACGTAAATAATATTAACTATTATATAAATATTATTTATGAGTGAAGCAAAACCTCCAGAGGAGCCTGTATTAAAATGTCCGCATTGTAATGAATTTATTATTATTGAAAAACTTAATTGTGGTATATTTAGACATGGAATATTGATATCAAATGGACAACAAATAAATCCACATGAAACCAAACAAATGTGTGACCATTATTCTCATAGAAAATTAATTTATGGATGTGGAAAACCTTTTCAAATTATAAAAAATGGAGAGAAATTTGAAATACAAATTTGTGAGTATATTTAAAAAAAATTGAATTCAAAAACTAAAATAAATTAAAATTATAGAACAATGAAAATATTGCCAACAATGCTCAATCTAGTTAACTTAATAAATCACGGGTTTAAATACGTGATAGATACAAGCAATCATTATAAAATTGATGAATCACATGCTTTGAAACATAGTATGGAAGTATATGGGTTTGCGAAAAGAATTTTTGAAAGTGAAATTAAAAATAATCCACAATTAGAACAACAGAGAGAAATAATCTACATGGCAGCAATTGGTCATGACATGTGTGATAAAAAATATATGGATGAAAAGGAGGGGATTGAAAGATATAAAAACTATTTAACAAGTTATATGTCATCAGATGATTTAGAAATAATGGGAAATATAATTGGAACGATGTCTTATTCAAAAGTAAAAGTTAATGGATATCCAAAATTAGGTGAATATCAATTAGCATATCATATAGTAAGAGAAGCAGATTTGTTAGCTGCTTATGACATTGATAGATGTATAATGTATTCGATGCATAAAGACACAATTGAATATAGTAATGCGTTAAAAGTTGCGCTTGAATTATTTGATAATCGTGTATTTAGAATGAGACAAGATCGTTTATTTAAAACAAAATACTCTAGGAAGGAATCATTAAAATTACATAAAAAGGCAAAAAATGATGTAGACAGTCTAAAAAATATATTAGATATTTAAATCAATTACAACAGGATAATGGTCTGAATTATATGTACCACAATATTCAGGATAACCATGATAAAAATATACATCTGAAATCTTATTTTTTATTCCAGATGTAACTAATACATGGTCAATCATAGAATAATCCTTATTTGATTGTGTATTACAGTTATTGTCAGAATCATACCAGTCACTATATCTTTCACTTTGTTGAACATTTTCAGCAGCACTGATTAATTCATATTTTCCTTTATATTCGCCAAAATCGCCTTTAAGAATATTTAGAACTTGTGAAGTAGGTTTGTTACTGTTGACATCTAAAACTACACCATCAAAATCATTTAAATCACCAATAACAATAACTTCGTAGCCTTTTGAGACATAATTAGCAATAACTGATTGTAAAACAGACGCCTGACCTTCTCTCTGAGCACATCTAGATGAATCAGTTGGATATGCGACAAAATGAGTTCCAATAAGAGCAATATTCATGTTGCTTAATTTAAATTCTGTAATATAATGTTTACTTACTCCGGTTGAACCGGTACCAGTATATCCACAAGTTGAACCATATATGGGATAATCATATCTGTCTTCCGTCCTATATAAACTAATAACAGGATCTACTCGAGTCAACATACCAACATTTTGTCCGGTACTTGTATCGGTCCCCTGTTTTAAGTAAGGCATATATGAATTATCATTCAATGAAGTTTTTAACATATTAAGCTCATCACAGCCTTCAATTTCACAAAAATTAATAATATCAGGATTTAAATCGTGAATCACTTTTGAAACATAAGATAAATGTGTTTCAGCTTCAGTAGTGTTTTTCCACGTACATCCATTCCCAGGACAATCCATATTACTGTAGTAATCAATAAAAAGCCATTCTACATTATATTGTACAAGCCGTAATTTACTTTTATTGCTTCGTCTATCGCCAATACTAGTAACAACAGGACATTCAGAATCAGAAAAAACAATACCAGCAAATAAAGAGAGAATCAAAAACAATTGTATCATTCTTTATATTACTTTACAAAATATATTTAATATATAATAAAATTGAATATATTAAATATATTTTATAAATAATATTATAATATGTTACGGAGAATGTTACCAAAGATTAAGATACCTTTAAAAAATCAAGAAACAAGGGCTTTCCCTGAATCAAATTTTATTATGAATTTTGATGGTTGTAGTAAAGGAAACCCAGGATTAGCAGGAGTAGGTGCTGTTATTTATTGTTTAGATGATGAAATTTGGAGTGGTAGTTTATTTCTTGGAAAAAACGCAACAAATAATCAATCAGAATATACTGGATTAATATTCGGACTTCAACAAGCAATAGATATGAAAATTAAAACATTAATGGTTAAAGGAGATAGTCAATTAGTTATTAATCAAATGACAGGAAAATATAAGTGTAATTCGGAAAACATAATTGAACTATATAAAAAGGCTAAAGAACTTGAAAAGAAATTTGAAAATATTTATTTTGTACATATTTTAAGACATTTAAATAAAAGAGCCGACGAATTATCAAATGAAGCTATTAAAGATTATATAAATATATCCGATGATGATATCAGATGATGATGATATTAAATAATTTATAATCATAAATAAGTATTAATACTCTAAACGATGAATATTTAAAACTTTATTTGGTTTATATTTTAATATATCTAGTTCTTTTTTTGTTGTAGGAAATTCTTTTTCACCATAAATGTCTTGTAACATTAGCCATTCAAATAACCCGCCGGGATAAATATAAATATTGTAAAATCCTAATGAATTTAGTTGATTATATTTTGCGTATATTTTTTCATCATTACAGTTCCGCCCATATATTATTATTTTTACCTGTTTATTACCCATTTTAATAAATTGGTTAATTAATTCTACTTCCTTATTAATGTTTACTGTATTTGGTATTAAACACACTTGTTCAATTTCATTTAATGTATTTATTAGTATATGTAATTCAGAATTTTTTATAACATACTGAACATCTTCGTAATTTATTTTTTGAGACGATTGAGAATTACCCATACATAATTAATTTACTTGATTTTAAATATTTAATCATTTAATATTTAAAATTTATATATTTAATTTTTTAAAATCTCCATTTTTAAAATGAAAAATTAAAAAACTACTTAACCCAAATATAACATCTACTAATAGATATATCCATGCTTTATTATTACCTATTATAGCATTATAAGCAAATAAGAAATATAATAATGAATGAATAGGTCTCAAATCATTCCACCATATTTTCTCTCCAAAAACTTCTCCGCCAGTTTTTCTTGAACCTGTTAAGTAAATATAAATAAATCCAATTGCTGGTAACAAAGCTAAATAACCTAGTAATGGTAAATATTTAGCACTGGCATTTTTAGCAACATAGACGAATAAAGCTCTAGTTCCAATACAACCTATTAAAAATAATAGAAAACGTTTTTGAATATCGTTCATCTTATATTACATAAATATTTAATTAATATAATTTTTAATTAAACTGTACAACAATTTCGACTTCTTCTTTTTTAATGCTTTTTGTAGCGGAAATTGATAACTCTTCTCTCTTCTTGCGAGTTTTAGAATTATCTATAATAACTTCTTTTCTCTTTGAAGTACTATTACGATTGTTCATGTCCTTTTCAATTGTATCATAATTTTCTTCAATGTATTCAATAACCTTATTTTCAATTGCCCACTTAAAGAAGTTCAATTGGCCAATAGTGGTCTCAATACATGTTCCGTTTTTATAAGGAATGCTGATCCTATCCCAGCGACAAAAAGGGTCAAATCTTTTCTTACTGTAAGCCTTAAGCTTTAGTTTATAATCAAAATAAACCTTAAACCTAATTATGTTTTTATTAATATCAGAAAATGTATATAACGTATAATTCTTTTTAGCATAATTTGTTGCAAACCAATCAACAATCCGAAGAGATATTTTAGATTCACCTGTAATAATTTTTAACATTCTACTAAGATATTTATCATCCTTATAAAAATCCATAAGATTATTTAGCAATAATTCATTCTGCGTTGTATAATTTGAAGTTACACTCATTATGTAAAATCATACAAAATTATTTAAGTTGTTTATCAGGGAAAATATTTAATAATTAAATTTTATTTATTAAATTTTAAAAACTTAATCTATAATATAAATGCCCGACTTTATGACAACTTATTTTGGTCCTTTAGATAAGCAATCTTGTATATACTTTTTATTCTTATCAATGATATTCTTTGCCGTTTTAATTTTTACAATGATAGGTGAAGCATTATACATAATTAGAAGATATAAGGAATTAAATTTTACAGTTTTTACAAGCGGTATTTTATTATTATTTAACGCTTTTATTGCTTATTTTGTAAATCGTTTATTATACACGATGTGTTCTAAATCGTTGGCTTAATTGTGTTCACTTTGTGATGCTTTTGTTGAACCTTGTGTTGTATTAATTGGTTTTAAAAACTGATCTCTAATACCTATATCATTAACGTAATTAGTCTCACCTAAAAAGGGATTAAATCCAATTTGTTGTACTAAATCTCTACCAGATATTTTAGAATCAAGTTCTTCTCTCTTATTGGATACTTTAAACCCTGAACCAGCCTGAGTTTGATTCAAAATATCCCATGTATTTTCATCATGATTTAGTGATGTTGTATACGCAGAGGATTCCATTTCTTTACTAAATTTTTTATTTTCATATTCCTCTACATGTTTTTGTCGCCGCGATCTTTCATATGGTTCACCTTTTGTCCATTTCCACTCCATATTAATAATATTTAAACAGGTATTAATTATTATTAATAAACTTAATTATCTTGTTTTATAATGTTTAATTGTTTTGTAAATAAGAATTTCTCATCAGTTCGCCGCCTCCTCTTTAAATTACACTCTAAACATGCTAAATGGAAATTATCATTATTATGTCCTAAATCATTATTAATTCTGTCAACAGACCACTGACTCATTTCTCTCGATATATCATATAAAACATTCATTTCTTTTGTACAATAACGACATTTCAATTCACATTCCATCATTTTATTGATAACAGATTCAAACGTTAAAAAATTGGTCTCGTCATATCGTTTTTTTAAAATATCTTGTTGTTTATAACTATACATTTTTTTGTTAATTTCTTGAATAGCTATTTTTGAAACATCATTAGTAAAATTTAAATTATTATTTGATATATCTTTAATCATTTGAATTTGTTTAGAATATTCAAAATTATCTGGAGTGAATGTCCACTTTTCTGATTCAACGCGTTTTTTAGACTCCTTATCATAAGATTTGTTTGTTAATTTTTTCATTTGGTACCTATTAGATGTGCCAAATATATTTATTTTTTTTGATTCCTCTTCCATGTAATATGTTAATAATGTATATTATAATTAATTTTTAAACCGATATAAATATTGTTCAATAAATATATATTTTGTGAAACTGAGTTAAACTTAAGACTATATATTAATGTATATACAATGGAAGAAAATACCAATGCTGATATAACTGTTGACGAGTGTCAAGAGTTAAAGAATATTAAATATAAAACAATGTTATTGAATGGAGCTCCATTACATGAAACTAAATCTTCAAATGATATTTCTAATCTTGAAAAATTTCTTGAAGACGAAAAAATTAATAATAGCAACGAACCCTGGTGTAAACTAAATAAAACGATCAAGACAAAAAAATTAATTGAGTATGTTGAAATTTATAAAAAGGAAAAAAATCTTGATGAAAATGAAGCAAAAAATCTTGTAACATTTTTTAAAGATAGTCTCGATAAAAAGAAATTATGTCGCGTAAAGGACGTCATTTACGATAAAATTAATGGAATTATTAAAGAAATCCCATCATTAACGTACACAAAATCTAATAAACATTTTACATTAAAAAATATGGATAAACGTGTTTCAACATTAAAATCATTAGCACCTAAAAAGGTAAATGGAACTGTAAGACATAAAGATTTAGTCCAAATTAATAAAGCAGATGATTCCGAATCTGACGATGAGAAGTAAATTTTTAATATACTTTAATAATTATATTAAAAACATTTAAAGTAATATATATAGTATTATGTTTGAATTTTTCAAATTAGAAGATCTAGAAGACCTTGAAGATATAACAGATAAATTAGTATTTGACGACGAACCGTCTATATTTACTGAAGAATATGCTGTAGAATTGGTTGAAACCGCATTACACTTAATGGATGAATATATGGAACAGCATCCTCATGCTATTTCAGAGCCAAATTTTCATGAAATTTTATTAGAAGAGATTAAAGACATATTTTATGTTCAAATGGAAGATCATATTGATGATTTAGATATTGGTGATGATATTGAAGATGACATGAATGAACTATTAGAAGACGCGTTTAATATTTTTATTACCATATTTCATCCTGATAAATCCCAAGATAGTAAAGACAAATTTATAGAACCCAACAAATTTAATCATGAAGAGATAAGTATAATTGAATGTAAAATTCAACGCCTAAGAGAACTCCCTCAACCTATTCAAAGAACTCCTGAATGGTATCAATTTCGTTGGAATTTAATTACGGCTAGTAACGCATGGAAAGCATTTGAAACTCAATCTGCTATAAATCAATTAATTTATGAAAAATGTCAACCTCTTAAATCATATGATGACAATGGAGAAGAAGAAAAAATGGTTAATACAAATTCACCAATGCATTGGGGACAAAAGTTCGAACCATTGTCTGTTATGATTTATGAAGATATGTACAATTCAAAAGTAGAAGATTTTGGTTGTATTCAACATCTAACTTACAAATTTTTAGGTGCTTCGCCTGATGGCATTATTATTGAATCAGAAACAAGTCGTTACGGAAGAATGCTCGAGATTAAAAATCCGGTAAGTAGAGAAATTACAGGTGTACCCAAAAAAGAATATTGGGTTCAAATGCAACTACAAATGGAGGTTTGCGATCTAGATGAATGCGATTTTTTAGAAACTAAGTTTGTAGAATATCCTGATTACGATAGTTATCGTGACGATTTAGCAACTGCCAATGATTTGTACAAAGGAACAATTATATATTTTCATACAAAAGAAAGAAAACCATTTTATTTATATCAACCATTAAATTTATATTTAGCAGAGGATATTAGCAAATGGGAAGAAGAAAATATTGAAAAATATGAATCTGAACCATTTAATTATTCGTTTTTAAAATTTATTTACTGGAAACTTGATAAATTAAGTTGCGTTCTAGTGTTAAGAAATAAAGATTGGTTTAAAAATAATATAGGACAATTAGAAAAAGTCTGGAAAACGATTGAAACCGAACGCGTTACTGGATTTGAACACAGAGCTCCTGTCAAAAAACAAAAGAAAGAACCATTTAACCCTTTTTTTGAAAAAGAATCTCAAGGTTGTTTACTCAAATTTAATAAGATAATTAAAATAGATTAAATAATTTATATATTAAAATTAATACAATATATTTGGGGTATCTGTTCTAAATGGTAACAAATTATCATCAGTTGTAAAATATCCGATACGTGTTCCTGAAGTAGGGTTTACAGGCGGCAATTGTTCAATATAATTTGAGCCTGTTTTTTTCTCATGGTATAAAGCTCCACACACTGAAGCAGGAGTACATCTTCCAACATCTGGATTATTTGGATATCTTATATTATTTGTTATCTGGTCATACGACCCAACTTTAAATGTTGGATAATGCCACCACATATCAGCTGCGGTTTCATTTGAAATTTCATTTTTACCAATAGGAGGATAAGTATCTTGAACTAACACCTCAGTTTGAGCATTTGGAAAATAACCCATTGCTCCGGCTAAAGAATAATTACTATAACCTTCTATAGAATTATTTAATTTGAAAAAAAGAGGTAAACCTATAGCTAATACTAAAATAAGAAATAAAAATACAATTTGATTCATATATATAAATTATATATTTTAAATTCTTTATAAAAATCGGTTTAAAACTAAAACTTTAAATTATATAATAATGGAAACTACAACTGAAATGCGTGTAACTAAACGTGATGGAGAATTACAAGAAGTAGCGTTTGATAAAATTTTAGAGAGAGTAAAAAAATTAGGTCAAGAAGCAGGAATTCATATTAATTATTCTTCTCTTGTAATGAAAGTTATAGACCAATTATATGATAAAATTCCAACAGCAAAGATTGATGAACTTGCTGCTGAACAATGCGCGTCACTTTCAACAAATCATCCAGATTATGCGACACTATCCGCTCGTATTATTATTTCAAACCATCAGAAAAATACTGATTCTGTATTCTCAAACGTTATGATGTCATTACATGAGTTTACTGATTCTAAAGGACAAAATAAGCCACTTGTTTCTCAAAAACTTTGGGATTTTACCGATCATTATTCTGAACAAATAAATGAAATGATTGATCATGAGAGAGATTATTTAATCGACTATTTTGGGTTTAAAACATTAGAGCGCGCTTATCTTTTTAGAGTTGATAACAAGATTATAGAAAGACCTCAACATATGTGGATGCGTGTAGCAGTTGGCATTCACGGTGATTTAAATAATGAAAATCAAGAAGAAACACTTAGACTTGTTAAAGAAACTTATGATTTAATGTCTCAAAAATTTTTTACTCATGCCACACCAACTCTTTTTAATGCTGGAACACCCAGACCGCAAATGAGTTCTTGTTATTTGATAGCAATGGAAGATGACAGTATTGATGGTATTTTCAATACATTAAAGGATTGTGCTCATATTTCTAAGTGGGCTGGAGGCATTGGGTTACATATTCATAATATAAGAGCCAAAGGTAGCCATATTCAAGGAACAAATGGTACGTCTAATGGTCTAGTTCCAATGTTGAGAGTTTTTAATAATACAGCTAGATATGTCGATCAAGGAGGGAACAAAAGAAACGGATCATTTGCTATTTATTTGGAGCCATGGCATGCAGATGTTGAAGATTTCTTAGAATTGAAAAAGAACCACGGTGACGAAGAGTTGAAGGCGCGCGACCTCTTTTATGCTTTGTGGATTTGTGATCTTTTTATGGAACGCGTAAAAGATAATTCTAAATGGTCATTACTTTGTCCTCATGAATGTCCTGGTTTAAGTGACGTATATGGTGACAAATTTAAGGAGCTATATGAAAAATATGAATTAGCCGGTAAGGTTAGAAAGACTGTAAATGCTCGCGATTTATGGTTTAAAATTTTGGATTCTCAAATGGAAACCGGTACGCCATATATTCTTTACAAAGATGCTGCTAATTATAAGTCTAATCAAAAAAATCTCGGTACCATTAAGAGTTCAAATTTGTGTTGTGAAATTATAGAATATTCTGACGCAAATGAAACTGCTGTATGTAATCTTGCTTCTATAGCGTTACCTCCTTTTGTTAATGAGAAAACAAAAGAATTTGATTATCATAAGCTTCATGAAGTCACAAAAGTTGTAACTAATAATTTAAATCGTGTTATAGATGTCAATTTTTATCCAACTGAAAAAACTAAAAATAGTAACTTTAAACATAGACCTATTGGCATTGGAGTTCAAGGACTTGCGGATGCTTTTATTCTCATGGATATCCCTTTTCATTCTGAAGCCGCGAAAGAAGTAAATAAGTTAATTTTTGAAACAATTTATCACGGAGCATTAGAAAAATCTAATGAAATTTCAATTGAACGTACTAATTTTTATCAATATACTTATAATAATCATAACAATGCTGAATTCTATTTTACCAAAGATGAAATAACAAAATTGCCAATTGAGTTAAGAGGAGCATATAGTTCTTTTGAAGGTTCTCCGGCTTCCAAAGGAATTTTACAATTTGACATGTGGAATGCTACTCCTTCAGAACGTTATGATTGGACATCTCTTAAAGAATCTATTATTAAATATGGTTTGCGTAATTCACTTTTAGTTGCTCCAATGCCTACTGCGTCAACATCACAAATTCTTGGTTTTAATGAATGTTTTGAACCATTTACTAGTAACTTATATTCACGTAGAACGTTGGCCGGAGAGTTTGTTGTTGTAAATAAATATTTAATGAAAGAGCTTATTCAGTTAGGGCAATGGAATGAGCAAATCAAAAATAATATTATTGCTAATAAAGGTTCAGTTCAGCAACTAACAACACTATCAGAACATATTAGAGAGAAGTATAAGATTGTTTGGGAAATACCAATGAAACATTTAATTGATATGTCAGCTGATAGAGGCGCATTTATTTGTCAAAGTCAAAGTCTAAATCTCTGGATGGAGGATCCTACTTATAATTCATTAACTTCAATGCATTTTTATTCGTGGAAAAAAGGTCTTAAGACAGGAATATATTATTTAAGAAGAAAGGCTAAACATCAAGCGCAACAATTTACAATTGAGCCAGACGCAAAGGAATCAGAAGAAAAAGATGAAATTTGCGAAATGTGTTCGGCTTAAATAATTTTATAAAATTTAAATCTATATTAATTTAAATTTTACAACAGTTAATAATTATAATAGTTGAATATCTTTTGATATTTTAATAAATGTATTACATTTTTCATTTAAGTCTATATCATGTTTTAATTTCATAAAACATCTCAAAGTTACAAGAATATCATTAAATGAATTATGTAGATTATTTGGAGTACTTTTAAATAATTTTTGATGTAGTTCCAATAATTTTGGAAATTTTGTATACTCTTTCCCAAATTTATCAATTGCTTTTATATTACATAAATTAACTGATTCATGTAGTGTACAATATATATTTTTATAATTTGTTAAGAAATGAAGATTAAATTTGTATGCTTTTGCTTCATTTTCTGAAATATTACTGTTTGTTTCATAAATAAACCTAAGCAACTCTACCTTAATCATATTAATATCAAACGATATATTATGACCAACTAGTAAATCAACACTTCTTAAATGATAAAAGAATTCATTTAAAATAAACTCTATGTTAATACCATTTTTTAGTGAAGATTCATTTGTTATTCCATGTATTTTTATAGAATCTTCTGGTATAGTTATTCCATCTTTTACTTTAACTATTGTATCTTTCGATTCAACTATATCATTTAAATCTGTATCATAAATTACATAGCTAAATTGAACAATATGTGGCCATAAGTTTAACATATCAGGATTAATGATTTTTGATTTTGGAAGACCTGTGGTCTCTGTATCGAAAACTAAAACGCGCATTATATTTAATTAAATCTTAAAGTTTAAGCTTTTTATTTTTAAAGTATTAATATAGCTGAAAAAAATAATTTTACCTTTCAATTTTATTTTTATAGTTATTTGATTAAACATAATTTTTACAAATCCCAAAGCTTCTTCTATGCCAAATTGTAATACCATGTTCTTTAATTCCATCCATATGTCTTTTTGCTCCATAACCTTTGTTAGAATCAATACCATAATGTTCAGATAATGTTGGGTTTTGTTCGCATAATTCGTCTATGTATTTATCCCTTTCTACTTTAGCTAATATAGAAGCTGCCGCGATAGAAGCATATTTATTGTCACCTCCTTCGACAGTTACATGAGGTATCGATTGAATTTTATTTGTGCTTTTATCTAAGTAAGTAACTGGATTAAAATAATTACCATCAATTAATAAACTATAAGAATACTCTTTCCCTTCTTGTTGTCCTTTTTCCTTTAATTTTTTGTTTAATTGTTTTCTAATCTCTAGTATTGAAGTATGCATTGATAATTGTGTTGCTTGTAAAATATTTATTTCATCAACTTTTTTTTCATCTTCAAAGCTTATATACCAAGCTAAAGCATGATCTTTTACATATTGCGATGCTTCTTCAATCTTCTTTTTTGAATGATATTTTTTACTATCTTTAACCATCGAACAATCGAAGCTATCATCTTTAGGTAAAATTACTGCTGCTGTATAAACTCTTCCAAACATTGGACCTCTTCCAACTTCATCAACACCAACTTCATATACTTTATCGTTTTCATTGTAACACTTCTTTAATACTGGTTGAGGAACCTTTGTTTTAATTGTTTTAATTTTTTTTGTTTTTGGCATAATAATATATTCTTCGTCTGAATCAGACTCATCAATTATTTGAGCGCACTCGTAGTCGGTCTTCATTTTTATTTTATAATTATATTATTATTTGATAAATACAATTCAATTTTTTAATGTAATAAATATAATTATATATAGTTATAAACTTTTTTCACTATATAAATTATACAATGAATACTGAAGCATTATTTCTTTTCTTGATTTTATTATTAGGGCTTGTTTTATGTTCCTTTTTAGGAGGTAATTGTGGTAATGAAGGTTTTACCGGTGATTTTTCTGGAACATTTACAACTAAACATACTGATACCAATAACAAAAATAACAAGAATCAAAATAACTATACTAATGGAGCATCAACTAGTTCAAATGTAAATTATGATAATTATAATCATTTTAATGGATCATCAACTCAATTAGCTGGTGGAACTTCATTTTATGGTCCTAATGGCGGTTCTGTTGTTGTAAATACAGATAGTAATGGACAACAAAGTTTACAAGTTACATTAGAAAATGGACAACAACCTATGACATTTTCATCTCAACAATCTTCTAGTAAAGAAAGTTACACTAATTATTATGGCAACAATGGAACAGCTACAACATATTATGGACCCAACGGAGCCACTGCTACTGTAGTTAATGGAGATAACGGACAACAAGCTATAAATGTTCAAACATCTTCAGGGTCTTACACATATACTCAGTCTGGTTCTAATTCTAATTCTAATTATAATCCTGATAATACTACATCTACCCAATACTATGGTAGCACAGGCTACCCAATTCAATCTAGCAGTAACAGTTTAGCATATCAAGGACCTTATGGCGGAAGTGCTGGTTCTGTAACTGGACCTCAAGGTAATACTGCTTCTTATGCTCAAGGTCCTCAAGGTAATACAGTTGCTGATACAAGCACTGGAGGATATGGTGATCAATATTACAGTACAATGCCTCAAGGTATTTCTAGAAATGAAATACCTGCTGGTCAAGAAGATTTGTATATTTTGAAATCTCAAGTTATTCCACCTGTTTGTCCAGCTTGTCCTGTTGGCGCTGCTTGCCCAAGACAAGAAAAATGCCCTCCATGCCCAGCGTGTGCCAGATGCCCTGAGCCATCTTTTGAATGCAAAAAGGTTCCTAACTATAATGCCATTGGAAGCGACTATCTACCCGCTCCTGTTTTAAATGATTTTTCTTCATTTGGAATGTAAATTAAATTATTTAAATAATTATTTATTAAATAATTTAAGCAAAGCTCTAATACAGTAACTTCGGTTTTAAGTTCTTCTTGTATTTCTTTTTATTTTGTTTTCACTCTTTTTAATTGAACCCTTTTTGTTTTTTATTTTATTATTTCTTGTTTTTCTAGCATTTATAACCTTTTTATTTTTAGATGTGCCTGCTCCTGATAAATCGTTGGATCTTCCTATCCATGTTGCTCTCTTAAATGATTTTTTGGTTGGCGCTCTTAGATTTAAATTTAAACTAAAATTTTTTGGTAAACCTTTACCAATGTCTTTTAACGGAACTTCTTCAATTTCACTAATAGATGATAATTCTAATAATATATTGCTTATTGATTCTAAATCATTTTTAAGATTTCCACTATCATTAAAATTAAATAAACTTGCTTCTACTTTCTCGCTATTTCCAATATTTATTTTAATACTCTCAAATTTATCTGCCGATTCTTGTCCAATTTTATTTTTTATAGTTTCATAATTATAAATTAACCCATTTTTGGAATAGATTAATTGACTATTTGTAATTTTCATAAGAAAATTGTTACAGTATTTAATCAAAAATAAACATAAATATTCATATGACTCGGCAATTGAAATTTTATTTAAAAGATCGGTTTTTTCTTCTTGAGTAAATTCTTCTATTTTATCTATTTCTTCTCTCGTTTTACTTAGTTCATAATAATTATTCATATCATTTGTATCTATATGTCCAATTAAACTATGAATTTGGGACATTATTCTGTAATTTATATCATCAAAATTATTTACAAATTTATCTGGACCAGAACTAATTAGCTTTAAGTTTGTTAATACAAATGTTATTAAATAAAAGCTTGAGTCGCTCCATTTTTTCATATCATATATAATAGTATCGCCTTCGGCTATATCAACTTCTAATGCGGTTAAAATAAAATCTATAGAATCTTCTTGTATATATTCAATATTTATAAATGTATCTATTATTTGTGAATAATAGTTTCTAATATTAATAGCATCTTGTAATGTAGATGTATCTTCATTTAATGTTGCTATTTCATCTGTTATATCTTGTAAAGATTTGAGTTTTGGTTGAAAACTATTCAATGAATAATATGCCTGTAACATCAATATTGAAACGCAATAATCATTAATATTCTTTATATTTTTATAATTAAAATTCAATTTATCCGGCGTTATTAAACCTTCATATTGAGAGTTATTTGTTTTAATTAAATCGGAAAAACATTTTAAAATATATATTTGATTTTTTCTATAACTTTCTTCACCTGGACCACCTCCTAAAAGTGATTGTCTACCAATGTTTTTCTTAGCTTTTGTAACACTATCTCTAGGTGCTTCAATTGTGCTTGATAATTTAATTTCAGGAATTTCTTCAACTGTAGGTTCTTCAACTTTTGTTGTCTGTAAAACCGGCGGAGCAGAATTTGCTCTTGGTTCATCAGCTACTAATTTAGGTGCTGATTTTGTTGGAACAGATGCTGGAGACTTCTTTTTTAAAATTCGATTTAATTCTTCTAATATTGTAGTAATAGTAGGTATAAATTTACCATACTTATTTGTCTGTGAAGCAAATTTACTTTTTGCTATTTTAATGTTTGGTAAAATATGATTTACAATATCAGATAGAGAGAAGATAAAATTTATTTTTGTATTTATTATATCTCTATTCCAAAAAATTACCTTTTCAGAAGCGCCTTTTAAAATTGCTATATTTTTTGTATAAAATTCAATTAAATCTTTCAGTACTCCATAAAATTCTTCAACGTCTTCTGTTTGCTTAAGTGAAGTCGAAAATCTTTCATAAACTGGTATATATTTCTTTAATTCGTCATAAGCACCTTGTGTTAATGTAACATCGTTATTTTTTTTATCAACAACAGGGTTTCCATCAATGTCTAACATTTGAGGGGGTGTCTCCTTGCTATATGGTTGAGAAGACATTGCTTTCATGGATTGTAAAGCCTTTTCGATAAATTCTATTATTTCTTGTTTAATTCTAGCAAAGTCTTCTTCTGATATAACAACAGGTTCAATAATAAAATCATTATCATCAAATATATTTCTCAGTTGTTCAATTATTTTGATATAATAAAAACGGGATAATTCATTTCCGCTTCTCTCAATGTCATCAATAAAGATCTTGACAATATTTTCTTTTAATTCAAGATATAATTTTTCTAACTCATTATAATCTCTGACATAACCGTCTAATTCTTTTTTAATTCCCCTTAATTTTGTATTTCTCTTAGATTCATCTGTATTATCCATTGCTTCAGCTACCATTCTACTTCTATCTTGAGCAGTAGCATAAGCAGCGTTAACTGTATTATCAACAAATTTTATAATTCCGTTTGCTTTATCTCTCACTTCAACTCCACTTGCCAATACACCTTTTGTTACCAAAGAGGATTCAAATGGAATAGCCGCTTCTGTATTAATTTTTTTCTTTCTGCTAGAACTAGAACTTATTTTAAATTCTGTCGGACTTTCACCTTTTAATAATGTTTCCTTATAAATAGGCAAATTCATTAAAAATTTACCTTCATTTTCAACGTTACCATAAGTGAAATATGGTGCAAAATACATAGCAAATTTTGAAGGTGGAGAATAAATTGTTGATGCTCCATTAATTAATGCTGTAAAATATGCGTTTTCATCTCCAGTAATTTGTATACATTCAGCATATTTATTTCTATTTAAAAATAAGGAATCAGTACATCTACTTTTGTCTCCAATATATTTAATTCTTAATAAAAATATACTTTCAAAAGCATAACTTCTAGCATCCAATCCTGGTTCTCTTGTAAATATTTCTTTCAATTTTAAAGAATCTATATATAATTTTTGAGCTACCTTAACAATTGATTCACTTACATCTACATTATCATCACTAACTAATCTAATTGTGCCTGAAAATATCTTTTTAACAACATCATTAATTCCTTCGGAAACTGAAGGACCTGCTGTGTCAGAAAAATAAAAATACCATCTTTTAAATGTGTTATCCTTCAATTTTAATTCAAAATTGCTAATTAAATTTTGCGATAGACTTGGTAAAAATGATGTGTTATTAACGGTATAATTTATTAACTGCTTAAGAGCAAACGGATAATGTTCGGAATTAATTTGCCAACTATCGCCTAGTTTAGTTTCACATTCTAAATTTATTTCGTCAAAATCAACATAAATAAAATGAGAGAAAACTCTTGCGTTATTTTTTGAATTAGTAGTGTTCTTTAAAACAGTCTTTAAAAAAGTCATTCTTATAACAGCTCCTTGTAAATTTCCTTGATTATTAAATATAGTCATAAAAATATCCATTTCAGGTGGGAAATACTCTGGCATGTTTTCGCCGCCCTGTAATGAACTATCTAAAACACCAGATACTACTTGAAATTTAAAAGGATACTTATTATTTAAATCTTCTTCAATATTTCTCTCAATAGCGGTTTGACAAGGTGATTTAGGTGTTTTAAATTCTTTCTTTTTTGTTTTTGGTTTAGAAATTACTACTTCACTTGTATCAGATCCGCTCTCTGAAGCAGCTGTCGTGCTTCCTTGGGAATCTTCTCTCAAATTATCTACTTCTTCTTCTTTAACTTCTTTTTCTTTAACTTCTTCTTCTTTAACTTGATACTCTTCTTCTTCTTCAACAGTGCGTTCAACATTAACTATATTACAATTATCTGAACAGTTTAAACTTTCCATAACTCTTTCAATAACAGGCGCAATATTCATATCATTAACAGTTCCAAATTGTTTTATAATAAATCTATCATCATTTGATTCCCCTTTAATAGTTTCATATAATTTATTTACTTTATTTATTCTCTCGTTTAAGTTTTCTTCAGCTCCATCACAAAGTATGTTTGTTACATCAGGATATTTAAAATCTGGATGAATTTGAGGTGATATGTTTTTGGATATTTTTTTAAGTATTTCAATAAATATATTTTCAAATATAATATGTCTTGCTCTATTTTCAGGTGTCAAACTTTCTGAAGCTTTTGAATCTGGTGCTCGAACACCATAAAATTTATATGTTGCTCCTCTGAGAATTTTAGTTTCATCAATATCTCCACCAATCATTGTACCAACCTCTTCTTTTACCCCTTCTTTTACTTCTTCTTTTACCCCTTCTTTTACCCCTTCTTTTACCTCTTCTTTTACATCTTCTTTTACCTCTTCTTTTACTCCTTCTTTTACCTCTTCTTTTACTCCTTCTTTTACCTCTTCTTTTACTCCTTCTTTTTCTTCTTCTTCTTCTTCTTCTACCACTATATCTTTTTTTGTTCTGTAAAGCTCAACAAGAAACGCAGTATATAATTTTTTAAAGTATTCTGGAGTGAAAAATTCGTCAACATTTTTCTTTGTTATTTTTTTACCATCTATTTCAAATTTATTTATAAAAGCATCTAAATTATTTTCGTCCTTACTTTTATAAAGCATCTCATAACAAGGAACAATATTTTCAATAATAGTAACTTTATCTCCCGAATATTTAACTTCTAGTTCTCCTTCTTCTTGTAATTGTGTAATACTATCTATTTTAATTGAATATACGTGTTTTTTCTCGTTCATACTCCATACATCATGCATACCTTTGTCCCATCCATCTGAAGTAAAACCTAAGAATAATATTTGAGCGTGATCCTCTGCAACAGGTAGTTTAAGTCTGTTACCTCTTGGGTCGCAATTCATATTTATATCGCCACCAATTGTTATAAGTTGACCAAAACTATCCATTATTTTTTGAATATCTAAATTGCCATCCTTTTTGTATTCAGTAGAATTATTGAGTAATTGAAAACTATCATCACCAATTACCATAATACCAACTATTCCTCGTTTTCCTGAAAAACTTGTTTTAACTAATGTATTCATGAAATCATTTGAATAAATATTATCTGTAATGCCTGTGGTTAATTGTTCTAGATCAACATCTTTTTTTAATACACCTTTTGATGTTTCAGTAACCCATGATGTAGAACCTGAAGTTCTACCACCTCTAAAATCATGACATTGATCTAAAGGCATAAAAAAAAGTGCTGTCATTATATTTTCGCATTTTTGAAGATAAATTGGCGTTATATTTGTTATATTTATTCTCTCCTTCTCCTTCCAATCAGGTTCTATACCTGTGGGGTTTTGGTTTACTATTGTATAATAATTTTGAAGACTATTTCCATATTCCTTGTGTTGAGTTTCAAAATCACTAAATTTAGAGACGGTATCATCTTTCAAATCATTATTGAATACATAAATATTAGGATCTAAATCATTTGAATTATTTATATGAAATGTTTCAGCAACATCGGTTAAATTAC